>Ga0114968_10000053_pt1 | contig 99543 bp, 90 predicted proteins | sample M_130807_EF_Meta_FD_87020 | JGI IMG/M metagenome (GOLD analysis project Ga0114968, IMG submission 87020) | Freshwater microbial communities from Lake Montjoie, Canada to study carbon cycling - M_130807_EF_MetaG | ecosystem: Environmental > Aquatic > Freshwater > Lake | place: Lake Montjoie... | reverse complement strand
CCAGAAGTATAAATGATGGTGGCTAAATCAGTGGTTTTTACCTGTCGCATGCGTTGTTCAACTGTCTCGATTTCAGTTTGACCTTTAGCTGCTTCTATTGCCGACCAATGCGGGCAGTTGGGCAGCTGATCAAAAGCAAATAGACGTTTGAGCGTAGGTATTTCGTTTCTTACTGAACTGATTTTGTTGACCAACTCTTGGCTGGAAACTACACAGATTTCTACCCCCGCATCGTTGAGGATAAAACGGTAATCTGATTCAGAGATATTAGGATAAAGCGGTACTAAAATAGCCCCTACTTGCTGTACGGCTATGTCGAGTATATTCCATTCAAAACGGTTTGAGCTGGCAACCGCAACGCGATCACCAGCCTGTACTCCCATGGAAATGAGCCCGCGAGAAACGTTCATGGCTGCATCGAGGAAGTCGGCGGTGGCAAGCGGTACCCAAATGCCTTTTGTCTTGGTGACAAACATGTTGGGATTAGGGTAATTCTTGAGTTGATGCCTAGGGACATCGAATAAACGATCTATAGTTAGCATACAATAGGTTTGTTGCCGAAAATAGCAATATTGTTTCAATTAAAGAAACAATAGCACAAAAAGGATGATGAGGGCCAAGCTAATGAGATTGAGCACAAAGCCGTAGCGAATCATGTCTTTGATGCGCAAAAAACCCGATCCAAAAACGATGGCGTTGGGCGGTGTGCCGACAGGCATCATGAAGGCTAAACTTGCGCCAAGTGTAAGTGCCATGGCGAGCGGAACCAAAGGAAGCCCTGTTTGCTGTGCAAAAATACCCACGACGGGAATAAACAGCGTAACCATAGCTAGATTAGAGAGCACTTCAGAAATAAAAATAGCGAGCGTGGTTAAGACGGCAATGGCCGTCAGCAAGCCGATAACATGGAATGATTCAAAAGTGCTGGCTAAAAACTGCAGAATCCCATTTTTTTCGAGGACTGCTGCCAGCGCCAAGCCCCCACCAAACAGCAAGAGAATGCCCCAAGGTAGTTTTTCGGTATCTGACCAACGCAAAACTTTTTCTTTTGCAGTTTGGCCACTAGGCATCAAAAACATAGCCAACGCACCTAAAATAGCGGCATTTTCGTCGCGATAATTGAAGCCAAAATAAATTCCGATGGCTTCGCGGAAAATCCAAAGGCCAGCTACAATAGAGAAAATCCAAAGAACGCGTTTTTGTGCCTTGGACCAAGGAAGGGTGTGGAATTTTAAATCGTGGACATCTTTGCGCTCCTCACCTAATAAATAATTGAAAATGAGAAACATCAACAATAATAACAGAACAGCGAGGGGCATACCGATTTTCATCCAGTCGAAAAAAGTAATCTCTGTATTAAAACTTTCAGAAAGGATGCTCGCCATTTGGGTATTGGGCGGCGAGCCAATAAGCGTACCCACGCCGCCAATATTTGATGCATAGGCAATGGAAAGCATCAGAAACACGCTGAATTTAGATTGGCGATGTGCGGGCGGCATAGCTTCTACAACTGCCACTGCCATTGGCAGCATCATGAGCGCCGTAGCGGTGTTGGAAATCCACATAGAAATCAGACCCGTACTGAGAATAAAACCTAATAAAATATTTGATTTTTTATCGCCAACTACAGCAATAATTCGCCTGGCAATTTGCTCGTGAACACCCCATTTTTCGAGAGCAAGTGCCATCACAAAGCCGCCAAAGAATAAGAAAATATTGGAATCGCCGTAGCACTGCGCGAGGTCTTTTGGGGTGAGTAGACCCAATGGAACAGCAAGCAGTAAAGGGAGTAATGCAGTGAGATAAACGGGAATCCATTCGGTAATCCAAAGTACCACCATAAGGCCCGCCAAGACTAAGGCCAGTGTAAAAGCATCAAAAACCCACATTGGGTAAGGGAATTTATTTGTTGAGCCCGTTGAGCGCGTCTACGAAATAGTTTGCTTTCGCCTCGACTTCGTTTGCAATAGCACGGAACTCAGCCTTGCCTTTTGCTTGGTTCATTTTGGTGAGCATTTCGTCTTGAAACGAAGCGGCTTCATCGATGAGCTTAGCCGAACGGTCTGCTTTGTCTGGGGCTGTCATTTCAAAAAAGAAGCATTCTTCTACCACATCAAAAACCATTTCGTTGATGTTTCTTTTGAGGATTCGTTTGTTGGCCATAACTCTTAATTTTTGACAAATGTACACTTTTTCGGGCTATTTTTGCACATGTCTTATCCCCTACTGACCATCGCCAAAGGCAAAGAGCACTCTATTCAACGCAAACACCCTTGGGTCTTCTCGGGGGCTTTGGCTAGCGATACCTCCGAGTTACAAGATGGTGACCTCGTTTGCCTCACCACCAAAAAACAACAAATTCTTGGTATCGGCCATTTCCAACATGCAACAATTGCTGTTCGGATCCTCAGTTTTGACTACGAAACCATAGACGAGGCTTTTTACGTGCGTCGTCTTGCCAATGCCTACCAATTGCGCTTGCGCATCGGTCTGCTCAGCGCCAACAACAATATATTTCGCTTGTGCCATGGCGAAGGTGATTTACTGCCCGGCCTAATTATCGATTTTTATAACGGTGTTGCGGTGATACAATGTCATTCTTTTGGCATGTACCGTCAAGTAGAACTCATTGCTCAAGCACTTCAGAAAGTCATTGGCAACGATCTCAAGGCTATATATCACAAGTCTAGCGATACCCTTCCCAAAAGAGAGGTGGCAACAGACGGAGCCGCAGATGGCTATTTATTTGGCGAAGTGGCTACCCCGCACTCAGCGCTTGAAAATGGCGTTCAATACCAAATTGACTGGATCAATGGGCAAAAGACAGGCTTCTTTATTGACCAACGCGAAAACCGTGCACTACTCGGCAAATATGCGCAGGGCAAAAAAGTTTTGAATACATTTTGTTATTCAGGAGGCTTCAGTTTGCAAGCTTTGCAACATGGCGCAACACTTGTTCACTCCTTGGACAGTTCTAAAAAAGCAATTGTACTCACCGACGCCAATGTAGCACTCAATCAGTTCGAAGACAGACACGGCTCAATTGTCGACGACGCCATGGATTACATGAAAACCCTGCCCGAAGACTACGACATCATTGTATTGGATCCGCCAGCATTTGCCAAACACCGAGACAAACGCCACCAAGCCATTCAAGGCTACAAGCGACTCAACGCCCATGCCATTCGTCAGATCAAACCCGGCGGGCTCATCTTTACATTTTCTTGCTCACAAGTAGTAGACACCCTTCTTTTCACCAATACCGTCATTGCTGCAGCCATTGAAGCTGGGCGTTCTTGTCGTATTTTGGAGCAACTCCACCAACCTGCAGACCACCCCATTCAAGCTTTTCATCCAGAGGGCGCCTATCTCAAAGGGCTCGTCATCCAAATCGATTAAATGCTCGCACTCAATTACAAGACAATTTTAGGCGTGGCCCTGCCCATGATGGTAACCGGCTTCATTCAATCTATTGTCTTGCTCACCGATGCCTCCTTGATTGCCAGGTATTCAACAGATGCCTTTGATGCTGTGGGCAACGCGGGCTTACTCTACGTAACCTTATTTATGTGTTTGGCGGGCATGGCCGATGGTGCACAAATCATCATTGCCCGCAGAATTGGTCAGCAAAAACCAGCGCTGATTGGCCAAGTTTTTGGCAGCACCGTTTGGGTTTTGTGTACCTTGGCATTAGCTTTATTTGGTGTTCTTTATTTCGTGATGCCTAATTTGGTTGCCGTTTACTCAGAACAGGCAGCAATTGCCAAACTGCAAGGTATTTATATAGAGCAGCGGAGCTTTTCACTGTTTTTTGCCATGATTACCCTTTCAATTCAAGCATTTTTTTTAGCCGAAGGAAAGTCATGGGTGGTGCTCGTTACCTCAGTGCTCACGGCAAGTTCCAATGCCATATTGGCCTATGCACTTATTTTTGGCGAATTCGGACTGCCCGAAATGGGCATTAGAGGCGCAGCTTTAGCTTCCACCATTGCCGACGGCCTTGGCATGGTGAGCATGCTAAGCTTTTTAATATTTTCCAACGAGCAAAAAAAATACAAACTCCTCGCGTATTTCAAGGTAGACTTTACTTCTATAAAGGAACTACTCAAAGTAGGCAGCCCGCTCATGTTGCAAGGTTTTTCGGCGCTGGCCACCTGGACGCTTTTCTTCACCTGGCTCGAACAAAAAGGCACTTTTGACCTCACGGTTTCTCAGAATATCCGCTCGATTTATTTCTTGGCTTTTGTACCCATTTGGGGGTTTGCCGGCACTACAAAAACTTATATTTCACAATATTTGGGCGCCAAAAAAATGGAGCTTATTCCGCAAATTCAACGAAAAATTCAGTTGCTCACGGTTTGTTTTATGCTGCTCACTTTTCACGGGGCGCTGCTGTATCCAGAAACAATGATTAGAATGGTGAACCCCGCAGAAGCGTATGTAGCCAAAAGTGCCGAAATCCTGAAACTCATCGCAATTTCCATTCTGATTTTTGGTTTTATTTCAGTTTATTTTCAAACCATTCACGGCAGTGGCAATACGCTGCATTCTATGCTCATTGAGTTTTTTACGGTAGGTGTGTATAGTATCTTTTGTTATTTGTTCATCAAAGTTTGGGCGCTAGATGTTTATTGGATTTGGACGGTAGAATATATTTATTTCGGTATTTTGGGAATCGTTTCCATTGCGTATCTCAAAAAATATAATTGGCAAAATAAACAAGTATGAGTGTAGGACTTCGAATCGTATTTATGGGTACGCCCGCTTTTGCTGTTCGCATTTTAGACGAGCTCCACCAAAGTCAGCACCAAATTGTTGGTGTAGTAACCGTTGCAGATAAACCTGCTGGCCGAGGCCAACTCATGCACCAAAGCGCCGTGAAAACATATGCAGTCTCGCACCAATTGCCTTTGCTGCAGCCCGACAAACTCCGGGACGACGCCTTCCTTGCTGCGTTACAAAAATGGCAAGCCGATGTATTTGTGGTGGTGGCTTTTAGAATGTTACCCGATGTGGTTTGGAAGCTCCCAAGACTAGGTACGTTTAACCTCCATGCTTCCTTGTTACCAGCCTACCGCGGCGCGGCACCCATCAATTGGGCGCTCATCAATGGCGACAGCGAAAGTGGTGTGACCACTTTTCTCATCAATGAAGAAATCGATTCAGGAAGTATTCTCAAGCAAGCTAAAGTTGAACTCACTCCGAACATGACGGCTGGCCAATTACACGACCAACTTCAAGAACTTGGCGCTGCGCTCACCCTTCGGACTTGTAATGACTTGGCTTCGGGTGTTATTGAGCCCAAGGCGCAAACCCCAATAACAGGAAAGCGCGCATTGGCCCCCAAACTATTTAAAGAAAATACGAAAATCGATTGGACCTTGCCCGCGCAAGAAATACACAATCTTGTAAGAGGCCTTGATCCTTATCCAGCAGCATGGTGCCAACTTTGGTCAGTTCAAAAAGAGACATGGGTACAATTCAAAATATTCAATACCACTATAACCGATACCCCGTGCAAACGCCAAGATGGGCCGCAAGCGCACAAAGAAGGTGTTTTATTTCCTTGCGGAGTTCAAACGACTTTACTAGTGAAGGAAATTCAGATGGAAGGCAAAAAGCGCATGGATGCCAAAGCATTTATGGCTGGAAATAACCTCTTGCAATTCCGTTACTGAGGGATGTTAAAAGACACTCCAAAACGCATTGGGTAAACCCCTACTGTTGTACCCTCTTTAAACATACCAAGGATTGCGTAATTTGCAAAAACCCCAAAATGTCCGTACCCAATACGCACAGTAGCATCTAGCATCCAGGGATTCAAATTAAAATTGGCCTTGGTAGTATTTTCAAAATCATTGCCATTTGCATAGGTACCCGTAAAACGCTGATGGCTGTATAAACGCACCCCGCCGACAACGCCGGCATGCAAGTAGAAAGTACTTTTATAAGGTTTGTCTTTACCGGTCGTCAATTCCAAGAGCATAGGCACAGTGAGGTAAGCCGAATAAAGTGTATTGCGCTTGTAGACCTGATTGTTGTCTATTAAGGCAAATACAGTGTCAGCGTTGTGTTCTAAAACATAGGAGGAAGTAAGTTCTGTGGCGCCAAAATTAAAACCATAACCAGTTGTGAGACCCAATATCTCATTGATTATATTGAACTTGTGTTGAAAGGTATTGAGGTTAAATAAAAGACTCTTTGAAATGTTGTTTTCCCAATAGGGTGTTGAAGAGAAAGTAGTAGTTGGATCTAAGAAGCCGTTTGTATTGAGTTGAACACCTAATTCAAATCCAGCCCAGTGTGCTTTGCCCGAATTGTTAGCCATTTCATCTTCAAATTCGAAATCGTCATCTAGTTCTAAATTAAGGTCAAAAGAGTATTTGAAGGCGATACGAAGCAATGATCGGGGACCCATTTTCATCTGAAGCAGGAATCCAGTTTGGCATGTTGCGCACGATATCAAGTGCTGCGCTATCGAGTAAGGCGTTATATCCCATTTCAACGATCGGATTGATCAGTTGGCCATCAGTTGCAATTTCAAAGGCGACGTATACAGATTCTCCCCAAGGAAATGCTTCGCTCGTATCTGCATATATGAATTGTTCAACAGCACTTTTAACGAATATATTAAGAGAATCTATACCACCAGGAAACTGCGGTGTACCGCTGCTTTCGGCAAGTTCTGGCATGCCGAATGCTTCTGTTGGTGCTTCAATTGTTTCTACAACGACTACGCTTGTATCAATTTTTTCTATTAGTTGGGGCTTTTCTAGAACTTGTGCATGAGCGTTTACACCAAATAAAGTAAGGCATGCCGCGAATATATTTTTCATGTGGAGAATTTCTCCAAAGATAGAAATTTTAAAACTGGATGTTCATTTTCAATAAAACATGTCTACCTGCTTGTGGATAGTAGAAATTTTCAGTAGTTGTTTGACCGCCATACTGATAACTAAAAGTGTAACCATTATTGGCATATAGTGCATTCAATAAATTATTCACCAATAGTCCTATTTCCATTTGCTTGGCAAAGTTCTGCTTCACTTTATAATTGCAAATGAAATTGGTAAAGGTGAACGGATCGAGGCTTCTGGCTACATTAGACGTGTTATCTAGAAACTGGCGCGACACGTATTTACTTTGAATTCCTATGGTTAATTCTTTGAAAGGACTATATTGGAGGCCAAGCGTTTGAATAAAGTTCGGCGAAAATGCTAGATCTGTGGTCCCATGTTGAATTTGAACTTGGGTATAGTATGGATCCAAATCGAGATAAACGTCTACGTATTCCACAAAATCGATGATCTTATTCTGACTAAATGTTGTAGCACTTTGAAGACGCAATTTTTCATTTACTTGATAGCTCATTTCTAGTTCGAGGCCTGCGCGGTAACTGCGATCTACGTTGGTGCGGGTGTAGCCTCCAACATCGTTGATTTGCCCTGTTAGCACCAATTGATTGTGGTAATACATCCAAAACACATTGGCTTGCGCATTGAATTTTTTGAACTGCAAACGATATGCTAATTCTGTATCAAACATGCGTTCTGGAGTTGGTCTATTTTCAGGGGTGCTTTCTCGGAAATCTCTGCGAATAGGTTCCCGATTAGCAATTCCAAAAGATCCAAAAACTTGATGCGGTCCCAAATCCTTGGCAAAAGCAACCTTTGGATTGAAGAAGTGATAATTGACCTGCTGAGTGACATCAGCCAAATTGCCACTGACCTGATCCACGCCTAAAAATTGATAAGCTATTCCTCGATATTGGAGGTCTAGCGTAAGATCTAAGCCTTTGAGTGAATAATTGGTTTTGAGGTAAGAACTGAACTCCGTTTTAAGCGCGTCGTTTTGATAATAACGGTCGTAAATTTGACTGTTTGATGCATATTCAGCCCAAATCAATTCTCCAAAATGCAAACCTGCATAGCGGTTGGCTGCACCTCCAAGTGTGAATTTTAAATATGGTTTCAATTGGTAGTTGAGGCCGTATACAACACCGATAAAATGATTGTCAAGCCATCTTCTTCTGATCAGGTCTGAACTAAGGACGGAATCTGAACCCACCACTACAGGCGCGAGTCCGTAATCAGCAAGAGCATCTTGGTTTCTGTATTCTTCGTAATAACCTCTACCATAGGTGTAATGACCTGCCAAATTGAGGTCGAGTTTAGAAGAAAATCGATGAATAAAATGGAGTTGGTAATTGTCTTGTTTATAGTTATCTACCTGATTGGCATAGGTGTAATAGTTATAGGTGCGACCAGATGTCAATAAGTTTTGCGTTTCAGCTGCGCTAAGACCATTGCGTGCGGCGTAATCTAGCATGCCGAGCGAGTCACCACGATAACGACATTCTGGCGTGCCATACCACGCTTGGTAGGTGCGCTCAGCGCCAGTTAAAACCACAGCTTTCCAAACAGATTTATTGGTAAGATAAGTGGCGGTGAGGCCCATGGAACGCAAGTCTGAAGTGGCGCGATCAAGGTAGCCGTCTGAGCGAACTTCTGAAAGACGTGCTTCTAGAGAAAAACGATTATTGAGCAAACCTGTTCCCGCCTGAAGCGTGCCCTTGAGGGTTCCAAAAGCCCCCCCCGATAAATCCATGCGCGCAAAAGGCTGTGCTTTAAGGTCATTTGTTTTGATATTCACACTAGCACCAAAAGCTGCGGCTCCGTTGGTTGAAGATCCTACGCCCCGCTGGACTTGCATGTTTTCTACAGAACCAACTAAATCTGGCATATTAACCCAATATACATCATGAGACTCTGGATCATTGACCGGCACGCCGTTTATCGTTACATTGATGCGACTTGCGTCAACCCCACGTATGCGCAAACTGCTATAGCCTATTCCTGCTCCTGCATCACTGGTTGTCACGACAGAAGGAGTAAACTCGAGCAGCGTTGGCATGTCCTGGCCAAAGTTCTTGACCTGTAGGTCTTTTTTAGTGACGGTGATGTTGTTGGGAGCGTCTTTGGCGCGCAAGCCGGAAACGACTATCCCTTCGATTTCTTGGATACGTCGGATGGTATCGCCAACAACTTTTGTTTCTTTCTGTTGGGCATAAAAACCCTGACCAAACAATGAAATGACTAATAAAAATCTTGTTTTCATTTTCTAAAAAATTAAACAAGAATAAGGGGCTCTTCTTGACAGTTTTGTAAGTTAAGCGCGTCATCTTCCCTTCGCTGGCATTATCCAAATCAGGTTCAATGGGTATGTTCTCAGCCTTTCGGCACCCCTTAGAGACAGTGCAAAAATAAGTCTTTTTAAACTAACCCATCCAAACCAGAAATAAAAATCCTTTCGTGTTGGATAAAAAGAATAGAAGCTAAGCAGATAGCGCAGCAACCAACTTGGCAATTTGTACCGCATTGGTAGCGGCACCCTTGCGCAGGTTGTCGGCAACTATCCACAAGTTGAGCGTATTGGCTTGGCTTTCGTCGCGGCGAATGCGGCCAACAAAGACGTCGTCTTTACCCTGTGCCATGCGCGGCATTGGGTACTCAAATTGGGCTAAGTTGTCTTGGACGGTGATACCAGGGGTTTGGGCCAGTAGTTGTCGGACTTCTTGCAAATCAAAATCGTTTTCAAAAGAAATGTTCACGGCTTCGGAATGCCCGCCAACAACCGGAACGCGAACAGCTGTGGCCGTAACGTTGATGTTCGGATCTAAGATTTTTTTGGTCTCGTTGGTGAGTTTCATCTCTTCTTTGGTGTAGCCGTTGTCTAGGAAGACATCGCACTGCGGGATGCAATTTTGATCGATCGGGTGCTTATAGGCCATTTCTCCAGAAATGCCCGCGCGTTCGTTGGCCAACTGCTGCACTGCTTTCACACCGGTTCCGGTAATTGATTGATAGGTAGAAACCACCACGCGCTTCACGCCGTACTTTTGGTGCAGGGGCGCCAAGACCATGACGAGTTGAATGGTGCTGCAGTTTGGATTGGCGATAATGAGGTCTTGTTTAGTGAGGAGTTGTCCGTTGATTTCCGGAACGATGAGCTTTATTGTTGGGTCCATGCGCCAAGCCGAACTGTTGTCTATGACTACGGTGCCTTTCTCGGCAAAACGAGGCGCCCACTCCGTTGAAGTGTCTCCACCTGCTGAAAAAATGGCGATATCTGGCGCGGCATCTACTGCAGTTTGCAATCCAATGACCGCATATTGCTTGCCTTGAAACGTTAATTGCTTACCGACGCTGTTTTCGGAGGCGACCAAGAGTAATTCAGTAAAAGGAAATTGTTGTTCTGCCAACACCTCTAACATCACTGAACCAACCATTCCAGTGGCTCCAACTACAGCTATTTTCATTGTTTAATTTTTTTACAAAAATAATCTTTGTTTGCCATGCGACTCTTTCTGCTGCTATTTTTCCTTTCATCGGCTTGTACGCCCAGACCAGTTTTAGCCCAAGTATTCGACGATTTTCACGACCAAAGTCTTTTTCAAGGACTCCTCTGGGGCGGCGATATCGGTGCATTTACAACCAACAGCAACCGCCAATTGCAACTGAGTGCCGCCAGTGCCGGAGCGGCCAACCTCTACTTTGCGCACCAACTGAGCAACAGCAGCAACTGGGAATGTCAATTTTGGTTGCGACTCAACTTCAGCCCCTCGAGTCTTAATTTTGGGCGCTTTTATCTCATGGCAAATCAAAGTGACTTGCTCTTGGCCGACCAAGCGCTGTATCTAGAATTTGGCGAAGCTGGAAGCCAAGATGCCCCCAAATTATTTTGTAGGCAAAATGGGATAGATAGCTTGGTCGGGGTTGGGCCCGCCGGCAGCGTTGCGGCGGCGTTTCAGTTATTTTTTAGCTTTAAGTTCAATAATGGCGCTTTCACACTCGAGACCAAAACGAGTACTGCGGCCGCAAGCAACCTTTGGTTGTCAGGGCAGTTGCCCTGGCTGCCGGCGGGGCCTTATGCAGGCCTGAGTTGTATCTTCACGAGCGCAAATAGCCAAGGATTTTACCTCGACGATCTGTATGTGGGGCCGCCATTCGAACAACAAGTGCCCAATTTGTTCATTACTGAATTAATGGCCGATCCTGATCCACAGCAAGGCCTGCCCAACGCAGAATTCGTTGAAATCTACAACGCCGGTTCAAATGCCCAACAACTCAATGGTATGGTGTTGAGCGACGCCACTGGCAGTTGCACACTCCCCTCATATTGGCTGCAGCCCGGATCTTACGCTACGCTCGTCGGAAACGGGCAAAGCAGTGGTTTCAACCCATCGAAGACCATTGAAGTCAGTTCTTTTGTTAGTTTGAACAACACTGGTGAAACCCTCCAGCTAAAGAATGCCCAAGGACTACTTTTGGATCAGGTTACCTACCAAAACAGTTGGTATCAAGATTCCATCAAAATGAATGGCGGCTTCAGCTTGGAGCGTTGTTCGCTACTTGACCCTTGTTCTGCGGCAGATAATTGGCGTGCGACGCAAGCACAGCTTGGCGGCACGCCAGGGCTCCAAAATTCGGTATTTGAAGCTGAGCCAGATACACTGGCACCATTCATTAGTTTTGTAGAAGTCCGCGATTCTAACCAAGTTGCATTTGTCTTTTCAGAACCAATGGACAGTGTCAGTTTGGCGCTGTGCGCCATTACTTTTGATCACAGTCTGGGTGCTTTTACGCGAATGGCGCTCCATTACTTACAAATCCAAAACGGCGCGCAGTTGCTGTTGATATTTGAAAACCCCATTCCAAGAAGTGAACCCATTGAAGTGTCGTTTGCGGCACTCAAGGATTGTTGGGCCAATGCGTGCAACCAACAAGTAACTTTCATTCGCTACGAAGCACCCCAACCCGGCGACCTCCTGATCAATGAGATTTTATTTGACCCGCCGAGCAATGGCTCTGATTTCGTTGAACTTTACAATGCAAGTCAGAAATATCTCGATTTGAAACAGTGTAATATCGGTAACGGACAAGCTACCTATGCCATTAAAAAACCATCCATCTCACCTCGCGATTACCTGGCACTTTGCCCGGACACAAGCTTTTTAAGTGCATTTTATCCAAGTACCCAAAGCGAAAATACAGCTTTTCAAACCCTGCCGTACTTTTACAATGATAGCGGAACGTGTATCCTATATTGCAACGGGAGCATCTTAGATCAATTGACTTACAAAGACACTTGGCATACCGCGCTCATCATAGATACAGAAGGAGTAAGTTTGGAGCGTTTGGATGCTACGGCGCCAACCCAAAATTCAAATAATTGGTTTTCAGCCGCTCAAAACGTGGGTTTTGCCAGCCCCGGCCGCATCAATTCACAACAAATTGGCTCCAAACAAACTGGTTCGCTGACCCTTACGCAACCTGAATTTAGTCCAGATCAAGATGGTTACCACGATTTTTTAGAAATTCAATACCAATTACCTGCACCAAACATGTTGGTGCAAGCCGCAATTTATACCCTCGGCGGTAACTTAGTTAAAAATCTAATTGTCAATGAATTATTTGGAACAGAAGGCGTCTTGATCTGGGATGGCAGCACAGAATACGGCACAATTGCGACGAATGGAATTTACATCTTGGAATTCAAAGCCTTTTCAACAGACCCAAGTGTATTTTTTAATCGCAGATTGAGTTTTGCGCGCTGTATTAAACGCTAAATTTGAATTAAACTTCATCACATGAAAGCGTTATTATTTTTACTCAGCTTATTGTTCACCCTAACTGTATCTGCTCAGCGCTACACAAGTGCACTTGGTTTGAGAACTGGTAGCCCCGGCGTCACTTACCTCAATGCTAAATACCGGATCGATCAGCAGGCCTATGAAATCGGAATTGGTGGCAACACTGGGTCTGTTTGGCTACACGGCAACGCTTATTATCAAAATGAACTGAATGATATCTTGGATTACTACTATGGCTTTGGTGCAAATGTAGGTCTCGGAAAAATGAACCAGTTTGAGGCAAATACAAGCGGACTGGGGCTTGGTGCAAGTGCTGTAATCGGGCTCGAACACACACTCGAGGATTATCCTTTTAATGTTTCACTCGATTTAGGCCCGGGCCTTTATGTATTACCTCGTTTGCAATTTGGCTTTGCATGGGCTTTAAGCGTGCGGTATGTCCTCCACTAAAATCGATTTTTCTCCGGGGTCTAAAAATTGGATTCCCAAGTTCTTTGAGCTCCTCGACAACGGCGTTTTCGGCATTGATGACGACCTCATTCACCAGCAAGAGCGCAACCTCACCCACTTTATTTCGCATCAAACCGGCCTAATTTACGGCAGCGCAAAATCTTTCATCTTTTCAAATAAACTCGACAAAAAAAGATTCAATCCGGATGAGCAGCTTCAATTATTACTGTTTGAAACCTTATTATTTACTTACATCCGCAAACAACAAAAGCCAGCAAGTCTCGCAGCTTTTACCACTACCCTTTTGTCTTTTTACAAAGGGTATGAGGGCTCCAACCTTATTGGCAAAATCAAATATAAAACTGCAGCAAAAGACACCAATAAATTAGAAATACTTTTTGCTTCTCGAGTTGGTATAAAAAGTTCCTTTTTAGGTGCCAATTACTGGCTCAAGCATCTTTCCAATGCTTTCATCTTTTTGGATATCATCTTGTTTCGTGCCTACTTAGAAGGAGACCATACTGCTTTTCTGAGCAAATATGAACGCTATACTTCATCGGTATTGAATGGCCTGATCTATGTAGCGCTTGTAGATGGAAAAGTTGAAGAAAAAGAAAGAAAAATACTCAAGCACTTTATAGCCTCGGCAGCCTTACCTCGTGCACTTCAGCGCATCTATTTAGAGCGCATCCAAATCGGTATTCCCTTTAAATTACTTCAACAAGAACTTGTTCAAGACGAACTTTTGGCGCAAATCACCTTTGAATTTGGACACTTGCTGCTGCAAAGCACACATGCGATTGCACCTGAAGAACGTCAAAAACTTGAGGCGCTTGGTACTGCTTTGCAATTGAGCCCAAGTCAAATGCTTTTATCCGAAGAGATGTGCTTGGCTTTTATTGCCCAAAGTGGGCCAAAAGAGCTCTTGGTTTATAAGCAATCTACCGAAGCGAGTTTTGCATTTAAAGAAACCTCCAAAAGATGGCTGCGCATTATCGGACGCAACCGAGATCGCTTGCTGACCGAAATGCGCGAAAGCAAAGACCTAATGGCACTATTGCAGAAATCTACCAAAGAAGACCTCAGCCCAGAAGAAAAAGAGCAAGTCAAAGACCAATTTTACGACATCTTAAAATCCATGCCCTCGCTGGCTCTATTTCTCTTACCAGGTGGCAGCCTCTTGCTTCCTATCGTCATGAAACTCGTGCCGGAACTCATCCCCTCTGCTTTTAAAGTCAATGAAGTAGAGAAAAAATTCACCGAAGATGAACTGTAAAATACACATCCATTTGCTCAATGAGCTTTTCTCTCAAGAACTCGCCGACGAAAAACACGGCGGCAAAGAATCTGCCGACAACCTACGCTATGACTGGGAAGACGAGCTTGATATCACCTCAGCCGTTACATTGGTTAAGGAACAAACAGATGCGGTTTATACTCTGGCAGGCTACGACGAAAACGATGTGCTATTTTCTTACCAAATACCAAACATGCATCTTTATGAAATTCATTCAGAAACGGATCCGATTACTTATGTTGGTGCATCTAAAAGCATCGTAGATCACTGCACCCTAACCACAGACAGCAGCGGCCACACCATTCGTATTTTCCTAAAAGATTACGAGCCGATGGCCAATCCAATTCCCGGAATTTTCATTGCCTCCAAAGCCTTTCCTAAAGCGCTCATCCGATGATTGAACTCAAAGGTATTCAGCTCACCTACCAAAAACCTGTTCTGAAGTACTTGAACTTAGTGGTCAAGCGGGGAGAAATACTTGGGCTTGTAGGTAAAAGTGGCGCAGGTAAATCTTCCTTACTCAAAATATGCGCAGGCTTACAAGACCCAGATGCCGGAGAAATTTGGATAGACGGCAAATTGCAAACACGCGTGCGGCACTTATTGGTTCCGGGTTTTAAGGGGCTAGCTATCGTGAACCAAGATTTCAAGCTCGATCCGTATCATACCGTTGAGGAGAACATCCGCGAAGCTATTTTACATTGGCCCTATGATAAAAGAGACAAGCGCGTACAAAAACTTTTGCGCCTTTTCGGACTCAAAGAAATTGCAGGCACTAAAGCGCACCTCATCTCGGGCGGAGAGCAACAACGCGTTGCTATAGCGCGTGCCATTGCCGATCAGCCCACTTATCTCTTGCTCGACGAGCCTTTTGGTCATCTCGATGCGCATTTGCGTCAGAAATTGAGTAGCCACCTCATGGACCTCCGCGACGAAGAAAACACAGGTATCATTTTAGTCTCGCACGAAGGACAAGATGTTCTTGGCTTATGCGACCACATTTGCATTTTACAAAATGGAAAGCTATCCAAAAAACAAAAATCAGAAACCGTTTATTATCATTACAAAGCACCAGAGCGCGCACGTCTTTTTGGCCCCTTGAACACACTTAAAATAGGTGTCGAACTGCTTCATTTCAGACCTGACGAATACAAATTAAGCAGTACTGGTATTGCTGTTCAATTTGAAAAAGCCATGTTTGTAGGAGGCCTTTATCACAATTACGTGCGCAGCAACAACAAGGAACGCTTGTTGCTTTATGCATTTGAAAAATTAACCGCAATCAAAGCCATTGAAATCTGCAAAAAATAAACACGGCAAACTGCGCCTCACCCTAGAGGCATTCTGGACTGCACTCAAAGCATATGTCCAGAATGGCGCATTTCACCACGGTGCGGCCTTGGCCTATTACACCTTATTTGCTTTTGTTCCGATCATTTACCTCACTACCTCTATCTATGGGCGCATCATCGGGCAACAGAACATGCGAAACATCATATCATCTTTGCTTAAATCTGAACTCGGACTTCAAGACCCCGCCTCTATACTACAGCTCGTTGAAAGCATGTCGTTTGATAAACCTAATTTCTTTTTGGAACTTGTCAGTATTGGGGTTTTATTGTATACCTGTTCTGCCTTCATGATTTCGCTGAAAAGAAGCTTAAATGAATTTTTCCATGTGAGCAAAAAGAGCCGCAAAGAATCCAATCTTTTCATGGAAATCATTGGCTTTCGTTTTGTTGGGGTGCTACTCTTAGCCGTTTTTGCCCTCGTAATCATTTTGTTTTACTTTTTACAAGTCTTTATTTTCTCGGCACTTACTAGTTGGCTGCACTGGAACAATGGCTTTGTTGATTTTTCGTTGCAACTGCTCCAGGTATTCTTGACATTACTCTCAAACGTATTGATTTTCACCTTGATATTCAAGTATATGCACAATGCCAAAGTAAGTTGGCGCATTGCCCGCGATGGCGCAATTGTGACAGCTATTTTGTTGTATATCAGTCAGTGGGTGATTGGATATTACCTACAGCACTATTTTATTATGGGAAAACTCGGCGTAGCCAATTCGATTTTCATCATGCTGGCCTGGGTGCATTACTCTGCTCAAATTGTCTTTTTTGGAGCCCAATTCACCTATGAAATTGGCAAAGTTTTTCAGGATCGTATTTTAACTGACATCAAAGAAACGAAGGTGGTTTCCTGAATTCGATTTTAGCATCTCTGAAAATACTAGAGGTGTTGCGGATAGTGAGTAGGAAGCTTCTATTGCCACCGATAGGCACATAATAAAACGAAAGAGCCCAACAGTGCAGGTTTCTGTTCAGGGAGAAATACGCGTTTGTGACTCTGCGGTCTTGTAAATTAATATTGAGGTTGCCCGATAAATTCCAGCGTTTGGTGAAACTTAAATCTCCACTTAATACCAAAGTCTGTACATATCTCCAAGGTGCTGGATCGGTGACTGAAATTTGCTGATTTGCCTCAATTCCATAGACGTGCGACACATTCAACTTCCAAGGAATATCATAGTAAATGGCGCGTTCTGGATGCAAAGCATAGTAATTCAAATCGGCGTTCCAATTTTGTTCATTAAATAACGCACTGTGGTCTTGTAACTTCTTTCTGTCTTTTTTAGGCGCCAAGACCAGCGTGGTTGTAAGGTGTGTGGTTGTAAGGCGGCCGAGCTTTTGCGCATTTTGCCAGGCGTAAGTTGCCGTACTCGCACCAGTTACCGTCCAGGAATAGGGGCTCCACTGCGCATTGGATACAAAATTGATCCAGCTTGCAGGGCTGATGCGCAAGTTGAGGGCTAAGTCGGAGAGTTTCATGCTGTCTTTGGTGAAGTCGTAGTTACCCGTTATGGAAAACTGGTCAATGAGCCGCACTTTTTTATAGCCAGTGATCGTATCCTGCGCAGATTTAAATTTGAGCTCTGCCGTATTGTTGATGCCAAAGGTGAGCATAGAAGCCTCACTTACAGACCCAACTGAATAAATACTCCGCTCAAAAGGTGAATAAGATATCTTACTTTGATTTGGGCCCACGTTGGCCGTCACTAACGGATTCCAACCGGGCGTGTAGCGGTAACCAATGTTTGGCGTCATGAGGTGGCGCAATCGGGCTTGTTTGCGACCCGCAAAACGGTAGTAGCCGTAAAGTACGGTTGTGGCTGTCAAATTGAAGTTAAGCTCGTGGCGCAAGGCCATTTGCCTGACGGTATCCACGAGAGTCTTGTTCTCAATAGGGTCGTAAGACTTGACAATTTGCTGAAAATTGATCTTGTTGCCATAATTGAGGCTCGGATTGATTTTCACGGCGTTCTTGAACAATCCTGTATTGGTCTGGATGCTGATGCCTTGGCTGATGCCGTTCATCAGGCGTTGGCTGATCGCATTGATATCTCCATTGGAGAGCAAAGTGTCAGCAAACTGGGATCGGTTTTGGGCTTCTAGATTGTAAGTGATGCCAATGCGTTGAATGGTTTTTTTCCAGTTTTTATCTGCGGTTTCAAAAAGATCTTTGAAGGGGAAAACACGTGTTACATTGACATTCAACACAGGGCTCGTGAAGGAAATATTTTTGGCAAGTGAATTTTGTCTCATGGATAACTTTAAACCTGTATTGACAGGTTTGCCAGGAAAGTTGCGCGCTAAATTGATATCTGAATTAAAGGAATTAGAAAAGTATTCCGGATTGATCGGGTCTAAAGAGTTTTTGGACTGGTTATCGGAGATAAAATTGACATTCGAAGAAAAATCCCAAAATGGATTGGATTTTGGCGCCTTGCGGTGCGTCCAAGTAATGCTGACTTTATTGCGCTTGATATTCGTTGGAAATCCGCTTTTAAATTGCTGAAAACCCAAAGATATTCGGCCGTTGTAGCCATAACGCTTGGCGTAATCGAGGTCATTGCGCAAACCCCAAGAACCCCTGCTGTACAAATTGGCATAGACAGAAGTTTGGTAGCGGTCGTTTATGGGGAAATACCAACCCAAATTTTGGAAACCAAACCCATAAGCAGAAAGTGGAATAAATTCCGGAAACAACAAACCTGAGGTGCGCTCTTTTTGATTGACTGGAATGAATGCAAAGGGCAAACCGAGTGGTGTCGGGATACCCGAAACCCATAAATTCATGGGGCCCGTTACAATGCGCTCTTTCGGCACCATGACGCCTTTGCTCAGCTGAAAATGATAGTGAGGCTCTTCGAGATCACAGGTAGTGAGGATGCCCTGACGCAAATGCAATTCCTTGTTAGCTTGGCGCTTGGCTGTTCCCATCCGAAAATAAAACTCATCTTGCTTGATTGCTAGTGCCTTGATATATGCCTTTTGGGTTTTGTAGTTCATCTTGACCGTCTCGCAGTGGATGGTTTCAGTTCCTTCTGTAAATTCAGGAAACTCCACTTTAGCGCCTGTGCTATCTATGCGATAGCTCGCCTCTACCTGATTGGAATCGATGTCGATAAGGATATAACCAGCCTTCAAGGTAAAGCCTTTACTCTGCACTTCAGCGTTGCCATAGAGGTAAATTCTGCGGTTTTGGACATCGTGCCTGATTTTTTCGCTCGCCTTGTAAGTCACGATCTGATCGAGACTTTCTCCGTCGACAAACAAGGTATCTTGGGCTGTAACCAATACCTGATGGCACATTATTAACAATGTGGCGAAGAAAAGTTGTAAAAAGCGCTGACGCTGGCTCAAGATGCTTACTTAGATTTGTAATATGCAGGAAAAACGTACAAAGCTACCAATTTTCAATGGCTTGCAAAAAAACGCAATTCGCGTCTTTTTATTGGCAGCGCTGTTATTAATTTCAAATAACTTCATTTGGGCGCAATCAAGCAAAATCAAAACCATCGTTATCGATGCTGGTCATGGCGGGCACGACCCCGGTTGCCATGGTGCCCAGAACAATGAAAAAGAAGTCTGCCTCTCTATGGCGCTTAAGCTAGGTGCGCTCATCAAAGAACGCTATCCGGATATCAAAATCATTTACACGCGCAGCACCGATGTTTTTGTCGAACTCGCCGAGCGCGCCAATATTGCCAATCGCAACAACGCCGATTTATTTATTTGCATCCATGCCAATGCCGGGAGCACCACGGCATATGGTTCGGAAACCTACGTTTTGGGTTTGCACCGCACCGACGCCCAACAAAAGGTGGCCGAACGTGAAAACGCGAGTATTGCCCTCGAAGACGACAAAGGCGCCAAATACCGCTCCTATGATCTCACGCCCGACGGTATCATCGCACTACAATTTCAATTAGCCGTTTTTCACCGTCAGTCTATTCTTTTTGCAGAAATGATCCAAAAGGAATTCAAGCGCATTGGTCGCTATGACCGCGGGGTCAAACAAGCAGGTTTTTTGGTGCTCTACAAAACAACCATGCCCAGCGTGTTGATCGAAACCGCATTTTTACCCAACCCTGCCGAAGAAAAATTAATTGGGACAGCAGAGGGCCAGCAGAAAATGGCGCAATCCATGTTTCAGGCTTTTGTCAACTATAAAAATGCAACTGAGGGTAAAACAGTAGTGGGGGGAACGACTACCCATCAACCATCAAATGAAAACAACCAGGTGATAAGCAATCCGACCAAACCGGTAGAAATACCTAAAGAGACACCAAAAGAACAAGGATTAGTTTTCAAAGTACAAATTGAAACATCCAACAAGCCTATTCCTATCAAATCGAGTCACTTTAATAACTTAGAAATATTTGAATATCAAGATAATACACTATTTAAATACTGTGCAGGTTCTTTTCCAAATGACCTCCAAGGCGCAAAAAATTATAAGAACGAACTCATTCAAAAGGGCTTTCCGCATGCTTTTGTAGTGGCTTTCCTCGACGGAGAACGCATCAGTATTGAAAAAGCCCTTAAATTAGCAGAAAAAAACTAGCTTGAAATTCTCCAAAGAAATCAAAGCCGCGCTCATCGCGCTTTTGGCCATTGTGGTGCTCATTGCCGGCATCAACTTCCTGAAGGGCAATAGCTTTTTTGGTGGCGACGACGTCTACACCGCTTATTTTCCAAATTCTGGCCAACTCATGGTGTCCTCAAACGTGACCCTTGATGGTGTAGAAATTGGTAAGGTTATGAGCATCAAATCCAATCCGCAAGGTGATTCACTGCACAAAGTGAAAATGACCTTCAATATCCACAACAGCGATATTCGCTTGCCAAAAGGCACAGTTGTAGAGATTGGATCGCTTGATTTCTTTACCAAAGCTTTGGTTGTACAGCTCCCTACCGTTGGGGACGGTACATTTTACAAAGTTGGCGCTACTATTCCTGGACGGGTGTCTGTCGATATGGTGACACAAGTTAAAGCATATGCCGACCCTATTTCTCAGAAATTGCAAACCATGATGCTGTCCGTAGACAAAATGGTGAGCTCGCTCTCCTCTTTCTGGGACACCACCGCCACCTCAGAAATCGAAGGCAGCCTCAAACAAGTCAAGCTAACTATCAAGAAATTGGGCAATGTTGCCGACGAACTACAGGGTTTTGTAGCCGCAGAACGCGCGCAATTCTCCAAAATTATGGCAAATGTAGAGGCCATTACGCTCAATTTGCGCAAAAGCAATGACCAAATCACTGGCATCATTGGCAATACGCGCAAAATTACAGATGAGCTCGTGACAGCTGATTTCAAAGGCACCATTTTAGAAGCCCAAACGACCCTAAAGAAGTTCAATATGGTCCTGACCGAAGTTGAAAAAGGTCAAGGAACGCTTGGCAAACTCATCCACGACGATAAACTCTACTCCGAACTTGTATCCACCAACAACGACCTTCAGAATTTAGTCAAAGACCTCGAGGCGCATCCAGAACGCTACGTTCATCTTTCCTTAATTGGTGGCAAAACCAAAGGATTGCAACTTTCTAAGCAAAACGAAGACAAGCTGCTCAAAATATTAGATAGCTTGCCTGAATAATCTAAACTCATGCAACAATTCATTTTTGGCGTCCTGACGCTCTCCAGTTTTGGTTTTTTTGCATTCAACCTGCGCAAAATTGCCCAAAACATCCATATGGGCCTGCCCCTAGACCGCTCAGACCGCAAACCAGACCGCTGGCGCACCATGCTGCTAGTGGCACTAGGGCAAAAGAAAATGTTTACCCGCCCCATTCCAGCACTCTTGCATTTGGCCATATATGCCTCGTTTGTCATCACACAAATTGAGCTCATTGAAATTTTAGTCGATGGCCTCAGTGGTTCACATCGTTTTTTCCAAGCTTGCCTTGGTGGCTTTTACACTTTCATGATCAGCTTTATTGAAGTATTATCTGTTTTGGCTTTTGTAGGTACGGTCGCCTTTTTGGCCCGCCGCAACATGCTCAAGTTACCGCGCCTCAACATGAAAGAACTCGCTGGCTGGCCTGCGCAAGATGCCAATCTCATCCTTGTGTTTGAGCTCATTTTAATTAGCTTTATTTTCACGATGAACGGCTCAGACGAAATGCTGCAATCTTATGCAGGCAAATCAAATGGTTTTGCCATCAGTTCCTGGTTAGGGCCCTTTTTATTTGAGGGCAAAAGCACGCACACCCTGCATGTTTTAGAACAAATTGGCTGGTGGGGTCACATCTTGATGGTCTACACCTTCATGAACTACCTCCCCTACTCTAAGCACCTGCACATTTTCATGGCTTTTCCAAATACTTATTTTTCCAAATTGGAAGCTAAAGGCCAGTTCACCAACATGGCAAGTGTAACAGCAGAAGTCAAACTCATGCTCGACCCCAATGCTGATCCTTATGCTGCGGCAGCTACAGATGCTGCACCCTCTCGCTTTGGCGCCAAGGATGTCAATGACCTCACCTGGAAAAACCTCATGGACGCCTACAGCTGCACGGAATGTGGGCGCTGTACCTCTGCTTGCCCAGCAAATACGACAGGCAAATTACTTTCGCCACGCAAAATCATGATGGACACCCGCGACCGCATGGTTGAACTCGGCGATTTCAAGCGCAAAAACGGACCAGATGCCGAAGACGGCAAAAGCCTACTTGGGTCTTATATTACCGAAGAAGAACTTTGGGCATGCACGAGCTGTAATGCTTGTGTACAAGAATGTCCGGTGAATATCGACCCGCTGTCTATTATCATGGATTTACGTCGTTTTTTAGTGATGGAAGAATCAAAAGTGCCGACCGAACTAACCGGCATGCTTACCAATATTGAAAACAACGGTGCACCTTGGCAATTTGCACCAACGGAGCGCATGAATTGGGCCAACGAAGAATAGTCAAAAAGACCTAGCAATGAGTATACAAGTACGCACAATGGCCGACATGATGGCCTCAGGAGAAAGCCCAGACATCTTATTTTGGGTTGGTTGCGCCGGATCTTTCGATGACCGCGCCAAAAAAATCACCAAGGCATTGGTCAAGATTTTAAACCATTGCAAGGTCAACTTTGCAGTATTAGGAACCGAAGAGAGTTGCACCGGTGACCCCGCCAAACGCGCGGGCAATGAGTTTACCTTCCAGATGCAAGCACTCATGAACATCGAATTGCTCAATGGCTATGAAGTCAAAAAAATCGTGACGGCTTGTCCGCATTGTTTCAATACACTCAAAAACGAATACCCAGAGCTCGGTGGCACCTATGAAGTGATCCACCACACACAGCTCATCCAAGACCTCATCAATACCGGTAAACTCACCCTTGCCGATAACGGCACTTTCAAAGGCAAGAAAATCACCTTCCACGACCCATGTTACCTCGGCCGTGCAAACGACGTCTACGAAGCGCCGCGAGAGCTCATTGAAAAACTAGACGCCGCTTTGGTCGAGATGAAACGCTGCAAAACCAACGGCTTATGTTGTGGTGCAGGCGGCGCACAAATGTTCAAGGAAGCTGAAAAAGGCAATAAAGAAATCAATATTGAGCGCACCGAAGACGCCCTTCAAACCAGTGCCAATATCATTGCAACAGGCTGCCCTTTCTGCAACACCATGATGACAGACGGTGTCAAACACTTCGAAAAAGAAGAAGATGTCAAAGTAATGGACATCGCCGAACTTATAGCCAATGCTGCAGACCTATAATATCCCTTCTCATTTCGGCCCGGACTGCCGCGTGTGGGTTTTCATTGGCGCTAGAGCCCTAGATGCCACAGAAGCCACATGGGTCAACGAGCAGCTCATTGCCTTTACCAACACCTGGCAAACACACGGGAAAGCCATGAACGCCACAGGCTTTGTTTTTGCCGATCATGCTTTGGTTATTGTGGCCAACCAAGAAGGCGTTCAAGCATCTGGCTGCTCCATGGATAAAATCAATCATTTGGTGCGCCAAATGGGCAGTGAACTCGGCATCGATTTTTTTGCACGCATGAATACGTTGGTGAAAGAAAATGACCAATGGATCCTCTCTCAATTTAACCCTTCGGAAACACGACAAACCATCTCTGCGCTTACGCAGTTATTGGGGGAATTGATGTAGGATGAAAAAATCATAGTTGACGTTGATAATCAACTAGAACCAATCATCACTATTTTGTCGCATATGGAAACAGCTAGTATAATAACTGTCTGATTTTCAATTATATAATTGATTCCAACATCAAGCTTTTTCAAAAATTTAATGCGGATATTTTTATACTTGAGTTGACATTTTAAAGGGCTTTTTTGAATAAAATCCATTGAATAAAAAAGTTCATGTAAGAACTTGAGATTCAATTTAATTATTCAAACTGCTTTGAATAATAATTATTGTTTTACTCTAGTAAAGATACAAAATCTAGCTTCCTTTTCCATCCTTGATGAAATTCTACACCCTCTTCTTTGTCCTCCTCTTTGCTGTTCTCGGCCTTATTGTTCTAGGCTTTATCCTTTGGGCAATAGCTGCACTTACAACCTCAATGAGTTGAAGCACGCTACTTTTTTCTAAAGTCTTCCGTATTTTTACTGAAATCAATTTGTACCTTTGTAGGTACATTTGTGGGATAGAATTCCCCATGGCGCCACTAATAGCATATTTTTACGGAATAAGAATCGAAATTTATAGTAGAGAACACCTTCCTGTTCATATACATGCCAAATATGGAGAACACGAGGCTTTAATCGATCTAAAAACAGAGCAAGTTCTATCCGGTAGTATTCCAAGAAGAAAACTTAAAAAGGTTCAAGAGTGGCTTTGTGAGGACAACAGAAGAGCGCTCATTGAAAAGAACTTCTTTGAATTAAACCCTCAACTTTTGTTTAATGATCTATTGAATCAACAAGATGAAAAACAGTAAAGACACATTTAGAGGATCACCAAAAATCCTCAGAATAAATCAAGTAGATGCACAACAACTGCGCATTTCTGTTTTATTTAATAATGGCGCAAACCGGGTACTCGACTTCAAAAAAATTTTTAACCAAGATTGGAATATTACTCCAAAAGATATTGAATACCCCTTATTAAAACCCTCACAATTTCAAAAAGTAGAACTCAAGAATTATACCCTTACCTGGAAAAATATCAAACCATATTTAACCAACGAAGAAGGTAATAAGACCGCTTCAGTTTACGACATTGGTGCAGATGTCCTTTATGGCTTGAGTAGAACAGACGAAGATAGAAATGCAAGCATAGGGGCGTTATTTAAGAGCTGGCGAATAGCAGCTGAATTGACACAAGATGAAGTTGCTTACAAAGCAGGAACTTCAAGAAGCTACATCTCAAAACTTGAAAACGACACACAAGCCATTGAGCTCAAAACACTCAGTAAAATTGTTGAAGCGAGTCTAGGAAAAAGGCTTGTTATCAGTATAGAATGACTCCAAAAATAGGTATCTTCTTAATACCCACCTACACCACCCGCAATTTGTTCAACTGGATGCCATGTGGTTTTGATCTCTTGAAAATCCGATATATACGGTAACCCTTGCGCGCTTTCTGCGTATAAAGGCTCCGCAAAAATGCGAACGCGTTTGAGGTTGTCTATGGCCTCTTCTTGTGCCATTTGTTGGAGTTTTGCTTCAATTGGCGAGATGCTCAGCGCATTGACATCCATATGGGCAGAAAGCGTTGGCAACATTTCTGAAACTTCGCCGGTTAAGATATTGACTACTCCGCCCGGTACGTCTGAGGTGGCTAATACTTCTGCCAAAGTAATTGCACACAAAGGAGATTTTTGGTTAGCGATAACGACTACCGTATTTCCTCCGATGAGGACAGGTAATACTTGTGAAATGAATCCGAGTAGTGCCGTTTGCTGACAGGCTACTACACCCACTACACCCATCGCTTCTGGAACCGAAAAGTTAAAATGTGAAGACGCCACCGGATTTACACTTCCGAGTAAAGATTGGAATTTATCGGCCCAACCAGCGTAATACACACAACGATCAATACTACTTTCTACTTCTTGAGTTGCACCTTCGAGATCGGAACCAAGGGCTTGAAGCTCTTCTAGAAACTGACCTCTTCTTGCCGCTAACATTTCAGCAATGCGGTAAATAATCTGACTGCGGTTGAAAGCGGACTTCGCAGCCCAGGAGGCTTGGGCTTTTCGGGCAGCTTGCACTGCGTTGCGCACGTCTTTTTTGGAGCCCTGGCAAGCATTGGCAATATGTTGACCACTTGGCGAAACGACAGCGTAAGATCGACCGCTTTCCGTGCGCGGAAATTGGCCGCCGATGTATAATTTATAGGTTTTGAGGATTTCCATTAGTTTGAGAATTTGAGGTAGGCACTAAGGCCATGGCGGCCACCCTCGCGGCCGAAGCCACTTTCTTTATAACCGCCAAAGGGTGAGGCGGGATCAAATTTGTTGAAGGTATTGGCCCAAACAACTCCAGCTTTCAATTGCTGGCTAAGGCCAAAAATACGCGCGCCTTTGTCGGTCCAGACGCCCGCAGCTAAACCATAAGGCGAGTTGTTGGCTTTCTGTACCACTTCTTCCATGGTGCGGAAGGTTTGAATCGTGAGCACCGGGCCAAAAACTTCTTCTTGGGCAATGCGCGCGCTTTGTGCCACATCGGTAAATAGGGTTGGTTTACAGTAAAATCCTTTTGAAGGCAAGGTGCAATCGGGTTGATAAATTTCTGCACCTTCTGCAAGCCCTAATGAAATATAGCGCTCAATGGTTTCGAGTTGCTTTTTGGAATTAATGGCCCCGATATCTGTGTTTTTGTCTAATGGATGGCCTACATAAATACTTTGCAAGCGGAATTTCAACTTTTCAAGCACCCGTTCTGCAATTGACTCTTGCACAAAAAGGCGAGAACCTGCACAGCAAACATGCCCCTGATTGAAGAAAATCGAATTGATCACACCCTCAACAGCCTGATCAATTGGGGCGTCTTCTAAAATGATGTTGGCCGACTTTCCACCTAGTTCAAGTGTAAGCTTTTTGCTAGTTCCGATACACGCTTTATGAATTTGCTTACCAACAGCGGTGCTGCCAGTGAAAGCTATTTTATCTACGTCTGGATGCGCAACTAGCGCCGCGCCTGTGTCGCCATAACCTGTCACAATATTGACCACTCCAGCGGGCAAACCTGCCTCTTGGCATATTTCAGCAAATTTTAAGGCTGTTAAGGAAGTAGTTTCTGCAGGTTTGAGCACAACCGTGTTGCCACACGCCAAAGCGGGCGCTACTTTCCAGGCGAGCATTAAGAGCGGAAAATTCCAGGGTGTGATTTGCCCTGCCACGCCCAAAGCGCTAACTTGCTGTCCTGCAAATGCTTCTTGTAGTTTATCGGCCCAGCCAGCATAGTAAAAGAAATGATTGCAGGCCAACGGAATATCGATGTCTCTAGACTCGCGGATGGGCTTGCCCCCGTCTAAGGTTTCGAGTATAGCCAGTTCTTTGGACTTTTCTTGCATGAGGCGAGCGATGCGAAAGAGGTATTTACCGCGCTCAGCACCACTCAGCTTTGACCACACGGTGTCATAGGCCCTGCGCGCAGCAAGTACTGCTAAATCCACATCTTCAGCGTTGCCCCAAGCAATTTTGGCCAAGTGGCTTTCATCTGCAGGATTCACGCTATTAAAATAGTTTTTAGACAATGGTTTTTGCCACTTTCCGTCGATGAAAAGTTCGTATTGGGCTTGCAATTGGATCTGTGCTGCAGATTCCAATGAAGGCTCTAGTTTCCAGTTTGTTTGACTCATCATTAATCGATTGAAAAGTAAGCGGCAGACTGGTACTTACCAGTGAGTTGTTTTTGGTATTGCATGAGCAGGTCATTGGCCAAACTACTGGCGCCAAAGCGGTACCATTCATTGCTCAGCCAGGCCTCGCCTAAGACTTCCTTTACCAGCAGCAAATGTTGCAGTGCAAGTTTAGAAGAAGAAATGCCACCTGCGGGCTTCATGCCAATCATTTGACCTGTTTTGTCGAAATGATCTTTGATGGCTCCTAGCATGGTGAGTACGACAGGAAAGGTAGCGGCAGGTTGAATTTTTCCTGTGGATGTTTTGATAAAATCTGCACCGGCAGCAATGGCGAGGTCTGAAATTTTTCTGACTTGATCTAAAGAATCGAGTTCACCTGTTTCAAAAATAACTTTGAGGCGAGACATACTGCACAACTCCTTTATTGCAGCAATTTCGTCGTAAACGAATTGGTAATCGCCAGACAAGAAACGGCCTCTTGAAACGACCATATCGATTTCGTCAGCTCCGTTTTCTAGGGCGTATAAGGTGTCTAATTTCTTGATTTCAAAAGGTGCCTGTCCAGAAGGAAATGCGGTGGAAACACTGGCTACCTTAATACCTGAATTGCCGAGGGCTTTTTTGGCAACGCCAACCATGGTAGGATACACACATACAGCTGCCACGGTGGGCAGATCGGCAGCTTGGTCGTGAAGATGCTGGGCTTTGAAACAAAGTTGCCGAACCTTAGCGGGCGTATCCTTGCCCTCAAGGGTAGTGAGGTCTATCATGGATAACGCCATGCGTAACCCTTGTATTTTGGCTGCTCCTTTAATGCTTCGAGCTTGAATGCGCGCAATGCGCTCTTGAGTTCCAATCTGATCTATAGAAGGAGATAGCGCAAGTAAGGAGAATAATTCTGGTGTTGAAAGGTTTTCAAGCATGACCCAAAGTTAAAAAAACTTGGGTACCTAAAGCTTAATCTTCGTCGTCGTCTGAAGGTTCGTCATCGGCAAAATCTTCTTCTTCATCGTCGTCATCGTCGAGCTCATCGTCCTTGAGGTCATCTGGCTTGTCGAAATCGTCTTCAAAGTCATCTTCTTCTGCGACCGGTTTTGCTTTAGGCTTGATTTTATTGATTTTGACTAAATAGATGACTTCGTCGGTCTCCCAAACAAGGGCGTCTAGCACCTCACCAGTTGGTGTTTTAATGGAGGTCAGGTGGTTGATGTACCCATCCGGAAAATCACGGAGGATTTGTTTTTTCTGCTCAATGGTGAGCTTGTCGTAACTGATGATTGCTCTTCTTTTTGACATAGGATTGACAACTATTTACTAGGCAAAATTATATTTTTTGATATTGTGGCAAACAACAGAATAAAAATTCTTTAAAAAAATAAATTTCTTTTCCGTATTGATACCGATTAAGTCCTTAGAAGCCAGTAGACGACAAGCTTTTTTGAATACCTTTGTCAAAAAGCAAAACTTTCCATGTCTAAAGCCAAAAGCGCCTTTTTCTGTCAAAATTGCGGTCACGAAACGCCTAAGTGGCTGGGCAAATGCCCTGGTTGCAAAGAATGGAACACCTTCGTTGAGGAACGCACCGAAAAAACGCCCAAGCACGTCGTGAGCTTTTCAAAGTCTTTGCAAGCCCAGCAAGCAGTCCTGATTCAAGAGGTCCATAAGAGCGAAGAAAGCCGCATTTCTCTCCAAGATTTTGAACTCAATCGGGTCCTTGGTGGCGGTATTGTTCCGGGGTCTATCAACCTACTCGGCGGCGACCCAGGCATAGGCAAATCTACCCTTTTACTCCAACTTGCCATCAAAGAGCAACTTAAGGTACTTTATGTCTCTGGCGAAGAAAGCGAACAGCAGATCCGTATGCGCGCCGAACGCCTCGGCCTAGACAACCCCAATTGCTACCTACTCACGGAAACCAACCTCCAGCAAGTTTTGGTGCAGGCCGAACAAATTCAGCCCCAACTACTCATTATCGATTCTATTCAAACGCTCTACACAGACAGCGTAGAAAGCTCTCCGGGCTCAGTAGTTCAGGTTAGGGAATGTACCGCTAATTTGCTGCGCTTTGCCAAGCAAACAGACATTCCGATCTTCTTGATTGGGCACATTACCAAAGATGGCACAATCGCCGGCCCTAAAGTCTTGGAGCACATGGTAGACTCCGTTTTACAGTTCGAAGGCGACCGTCACCACATCTACCGTTTGTTGCGCAGTATCAAAAACCGTTTTGGCTCTACCAACGAACTCGGTATTTACAGCATGCAAGGCAACGGACTGCTACCTGTCGCTAATCCGTCAGAAGTATTGGTTTCTATTGGTTGTGAAGCCCTCAGCGGTGTGGCTGTTGCCTCAATGGTAGACGGTATTCGGCCTTTGCTCATCGAGGTGCAAGCTTTGGTATCTTCTGCAGCTTACGGCACCCCTCAACGCTCTTCTACAGGTTTTGATGTCAAACGCCTCAATATGTTACTTGCTGTATTGGAAAAACGCTGTGGTTTTCGTTTGGCTGCCAAAGACGTTTTCTTGAACATAGCGGGTGGCATCAAAGTAGACGACCCTGCCATTGACTTAGCTGTGGCCATGGCTATTTTATCCTCCAACGCCGATCTATCTATAGACAAAACCATCTCATTTGCCGCCGAAATTGGCCTCAGTGGAGAACTTAGGCCTGTCAACCGCCTAGAGCAACGCTTGGGTGAACTCGAAAAACTCGGTTACAAAAAAATCATCGTGTCCAAATATTCTAAAGGCATCAAAGGACACAAACACCAAATAGAAATCATCCCTTGCACCAAAATTGAAGAAGTGGTGCGTGCGGTTTTTGCTTAATAATATGCCCAGACTGATCCTCGTCCCGACCCCAATTGGCAACTTAGAAGACATCACACTTCGGTCCTTGCGCATCTTGCAAGAAACACCGCTCATCTTTGCCGAAGACACCCGCGTTACCAACAAACTTTTGAATCATTTTGAAATTAAAAAAAAGGTCTTGGCCTTTCATGCCCATAATGAACACCGCTTTTTGGAGAAAACTGTCGAACTGATTCAACAACACGAATTTTGTGTGTTAGTTTCCGACGCCGGCACGCCAGGTATTTCAGATCCTGGGTTTTTATTGGTGCGCGCTTGTGTTCAGGCAGGAATTGAAGTGGAATGTCTGCCTGGCCCCACTGCATTTGTACCCGCATTGGTTGCTTCTGGGTTTCCTTGCGACAAATTTGTTTTCGAAGGCTTTCTACCGCATAAAAAAGGTCGACAAACACGCATTCAAGCACTTTCCCTAGAGAACCGGACTGTCGTATTATACGAATCACCGCACCGCATTGCCAAAACACTCAACCAAATGTGCGAATGGCTAGACCCCCAGCGAGAGGCCTGTGTGGTCAGGGAAATCAGCAAAAAATTTGAAACCTATCACCGGGGTACGCTCGCCGAACTACAAAGCTATTTCGCTCAACACGAAGCAAAAGGTGAAATCGTGCTGCTCTTGAAAGGGAACACCGAATAATTGCGGGTTTTTCGCTATTTTTGAGGGTGCAATTTCAGCAAATCATAGGCCAAACAACCCTCAAGCAAGAACTCATCCAGGAGATCAATTCGGGCAAAATTGCACATGCCCAATTGCTTCAAGGTCCTGCTGGCTACGGCGGTCTGCCCATAGCGCTTGCTTTTAGTCAATATCTGTTTTGCACAGATCGTAGCCATGAAGACAGCTGCGGACGCTGCGCCTCTTGTCAAAAAGTACAGCAGCTCCAGCATCCAGACCTTCATTTTGTGTTTCCTGTCGTGCTGAGCATTGGCAAAACTTCTGATTTATTTTTGGCAGATTGGCGCGCTCAGCTCCAAGAATCGGCGTATTTCGATCTCTTCGACTGGACCGAACGCATCGACACCAAATTGCGCAAGCCCATCATTGGTACAGAAGAAAGCAAGGAAATCATCCGCAAACTGAGTCTGAAAGGTTACGAAGGTGGCTACAAAGTCATGATCATTTGGCAACCAGAAGAAATGAATGCAGATTGCGCCAATAAGTTGCTCAAGATACTCGAAGAGCCGCCAGCGCAAACCTTCTTTCTATTGGTGAGTGAGGATGCCAGCAAGCTCATGATCACGATCCAATCCCGCACGCAGCTCATTCGGGTTCCTAAAATAAGCAACGAAGACCTCAGTGCTTATTTGCAGCAAACCAAAAATCAGACGCGCACCAATGCAGATGCAATTGCCGCTTTTGCCGATGGCTCTGTACTTGCAGCCATGTCTTATCTGGCTACCTCCGAAGACCAAGACCAACAACGCAATCAATTCATCCAACTCATGCGTGTATGCTACAAAAAAGAAGTGTTGGCCATGATGAATTGGGCCGACGACATCGCAGCAATTGGCAAAGAAAGACAAAAACTATTTATTCAATACGCGCTTCACATGATGCGTCAAAGCATGCTCACCAACTACATGGGCGATGTTTTGACTAAAGTCTCGAGCGAAGAAGCTGCATTTTTAGAAAAATTTGCGCCTTTTATCTCAGGCAACAACATCCGAGAATTCATGAGCACCTTTGACGCCGCCTATTTTCAGATAGACCGCAATGCCAATGCACGCATCTTATTTACGCAACTTTGTTTTCAAACGATGCGCTACATCCATCAGGCGTAGTTCAAACGACATTATTTATTAACTTTACAACAAAAAAAATCAAATGGGTTGTGCGTCATGTAGTAGCGGTGGAGGAACACCAAAAGGTTGTAAAAACAACGGCACATGCAGCAGCGGCGGATGCAACAAACTCGAAGTATTTGACTGGCTTGCCAACATCAGCTTACCGGCTGGTCAGAGTACTTTCGAACTTGTTGAGGTTCGCTTCAAAAATGCCCGAAAAGCTTTCTACAGAAACGCGGACCAAATTTCCCTACAAACCGGCGATGTCGTTACTGTAGATACTTCCCCAGGATGGGATATCGGCGTGGTTTCTGCCCTAGGTGAGCTTGCACGCATTCAAGTCCAGAAAAAAGCACCCAACCTCAAAACCATGGAGTGCAAAAAAATCTTGCGCATCTCTAATCAAGAAGAAATTGACAAGTGGATCAAAGGCCGCACCCTTGAGCGCGACCTCCTCACCCAATCGCGCACATTAGCTCAAAATCTCAAACTCGACATGAAAATATCCGATGTTGAGTACCAAGCAGACCTGAGTAAGGCCACGTTTTACTACACTGCCGAAAGTCGCATCGATTTCAGACAACTCATCAAAGACATGGCTGAACGCTTCAAAGCACGTATCGAAATGCGTCAAATTGGCTCGCGTCAAGAAGCTTCACGCCTTGGAGGTATTGGCTCTTGCGGCAGAGAGCTCTGCTGCAGCACATGGCTCACAGACTTCAGATCTGTATCCACATCAGCGGCGCGTTATCAGCAGTTATCTCTAAACCCACAAAAATTAGCAGGTCAGTGCGGTAAACTCAAATGTTGCCTCAATTACGAGCTCGACATGTACCTAGACGCTATCAAGTCTATGCCCAAACCCGACAGCAAGCTACAAACCGAAAAAGGCGATGCTGTTCATATGAAAACAGATGTTTTCAAACGCATCATTTGGTATGCCTACAAAGGTGAAAACGGAATGGTCGCTCTTACACCTGAACGCGTTTCAGAAATTAAAAAACTTAACAAAGACGGCGTTAAACCAAAAGACCTCGCCGATTTTGCACAAGTCAAAGTGAAAGTAGAAGAAATTGGTTATCAAAATGTGGTCGGTCAAGACAGCCTTACGCGCTTTGAAAAATCTTTCAGCAACAATAGCAACAATAACAACAAAAAAAGAAGACCAAATCGCAAACCCCGCAAACCGAACCCCGGAGGGCCAAAAAATGAAAAAGCTAGTTAGTGTCTTTTGCTTGCTCAGCTTGCTAATTGCAAGCTGCACCAATGAGGCTATTTACACCAAAGCCTATCGCTTCAAAAACGAGCAATGGACACAAAGTGTAAAGCCATCATTTGAAGTCAATATCCAAGACACTACCCAACTCTACGATTTCATCTTCACGCTCCGCAGCACCACAGATTACGCCTACAATAACCTCTGGATTTTCTTGCGCACCACCCCGCCATTTGGCAAAAGCGTCCGCGAACCTTACGAAATCAAAATGGCAGATGTCAATGGCAACTGGATTGGCAAAAAATCTGGCACCATCGTTGAACACCAACTCATTTTCAAGCGCCGAAAGGTGCCATTCAAGGGAAAATACCAATTCAAGCTCGAACAAGCCATCACCGAAAAAAACGTAGATGAAGTGCTCGACATCAGTTTAGAAGTCAAGATCAGCGAAGCAGAATAATGCTCAAATTTAGACCACTTACGCAGCAAGAATTGAGCGAACTCGAAACAGAATTCAAGCATTTTCTTGTCATTAACGAACTCTATGACGCCGAATGGCGCCAACTGTCCTCCGACAACCCCGCAAAAGCCCAAGAGTTCATCGACCTATTTGCCAATATTGTCCTTGAGAAAGCATACAACCAAATGCCTGGCTTACTTCAGATTGGGAATGATTTTATTACGGTTTTTGATTTTCGACACGACGTCTGGAACCTTTTTCATTTTCAGTGGAATTCAGAAGAAACCCGTTCAGATATCAACCCCGAAAATTGGCTTGAGTATATACAGGAAGCTTGGCCAAAGCTCATTTTAAAAAAAGGCACCAAAAAAAGTTCTGAACAAAAAGCTGAAGAAGTTTTCTCCCTTATTTGCAAGGGAGCGGCACCACTCCACCCTCAAACACTTCAGGACTTTCTGCAGCTCATTTCGACCCTATAATCCACCTTTTTTCATGCCCAAGGCATCTTTTTTTGGACAATTCCGTTTATAGAACTAAATTTGGGTAATTGTTATCTAAACACAAACGCATGAAACTGACGCGCTTTGCTTTCTTAGCCACCTTACTTTTACTGATTTCTTCAGCCTGTATCGAACATGAAATTATTCCACCCCCAAGCAATAAAGTCGATCTCAACTCAAGCTTTGTTGGCTATGTAAATGGCACGCAAGTCGAGCTCACACAAAATGTCAACAACTATTTAGGCTTTGCTCTTGACTCCCAAATTGTCAATGTTGCACCTATCCTTTCTAAAGTAATTTACACTTCAGGCATTGCCTCAACAGCTAGTCCACAAAGTGTTTCATTGACTTTTGGTTCACTCGAGTGGGATGCCACCGGCAGCAGCACCCCAACGCTTCCCATGTTCAATGATTTTCACATGACCAACTCTGGCAATCCAGTGCCTTTCAAAGACATTACTACGCTTGCCACCAATAGCATCAATGGTGTTCAGGTTTCTTACACTGACAACACCGGTAAGTTTTGGATTTCTCGCGAAACAGACCTTGGCCAAACAGCCACCTTCACTATTTTGAAACAAGCTTCAGATGGCACCGGAGACTACTCCTTGTTTGAAGTGACTTTCAGTTGTAAAGTTTGGTATGTAGATCCACAGACAGCCGTGGAAGAATCGATCCAAATCGATAACGCCAAGCTTCGCGGTTGGTTCAAGCGCTAAACATAAGTTGAACTAAAATGCCTGAATGAGTGAAGCGCTCAAAATAGCAATCATAGGCGACTATAACTTCACCTACAATTCGCACCACGCGACAAACCTTTCCTTGGACCATGCTGCTGAATTTTTAGAACTCGAAATCAATTATTATTGGATCAAAATCAATGAGGCCCTGCAGTTCAAGAAAACAGTTTTTGAACAATACGACGGCATTTGGGTAGCACCTGGTCCTTACCTGAATCCATTTTTTTTAAATGGTGTTTTCAAGCATCTTGCCGAACTCAAAATACCTGTCTTTGCTACAGGCGACTGCTTTAAAATATTCATTGATTACCTCATCACTGCCAATAACATGAACCCGTATGGGGAAAAGCTCATTTCTGAGAATTTAATCAATAGCAATCATTTTGATCGCATTGAGGTGCTTCCAAAAACAAGCTTCATGGAGCGCCTATATGAAAATTGTAGTTCGGTAGAATTGAGCGCAACGCGCTACAGCATGTATCCGCAATTACTCGAGCAGTTGATTGGTGAGTTCATTGATATTGAAGCCGTCAATCAGTTCGACGACCCTGAAATCATTACTCTCAAATCGCATCCGTACTTCTTGTCTTCAAGTTTTTGTCCGCAAATATCCTCTACCCGAGACCTCCCGCATCCTTTGGTCTATACCTTTTTAAAGATTTCGGCAGAGTTAGCCGGTCTCGAGTCACAACTCCAAGAATAAATCGAGTTGTGAATAGTATAAAAATGGACGCACGGGCAATCTAAAAATAGTCTCCAAGAGCTTCGCATACGAAATAATTTGCGTCATATGGGAATCTTGTCTGAGGCCCGTCTTGAAGTCAATCACAACCACTTCATTTTGCTTGAGCCAAACTTTATCGGGTTGCTTCATTTGATTGATATCGGCAATAATTCGCTGCTCATTGAATTCTTCCAAAATACCTTCTGCTAGTTGTTGGGCAGTTACATGAGTCCAAAAACGTATAGCCGCTGCATTGAGTTCAGTGACTTGATCTTGTGCTACGGATCCCTCTTCCAAGGCTGCTTGCAGCGCAGCAGACAGTTGGTCTGATGACGGACAAAGGGCCATAAGGCGATGAAATGCCAAGCCAAATAATTGATCCGGAACCTGCTCTAAATCGGGTGTTCTGAATACCAAAGAAGGATACCACAATTGATCTGGCAAGGCCATTGGATGATAAAATTTGGTGTTTGCCGCCTCAAGCTTGGCTTTTTGCTCCTCAGTGCGCGATTCTGGAATGGCTTGTCCGGCAACAAAGACATGCTCCTCTAACTGGCTGAGGCCGGGGTGCAAAAGTAGTTGTTCGTGAATTTGGGCACCAAAACCTTTTGCTTTATGGTGATTCCAAACATAAAGCCGGTTTTCTGGTCGGGTCAAGGCTACATACAACAAGTTGAGTTTATCAAGGAAGATAGCCGCAAGTTCTTGTTCTTTGAAAGACTTAAATGCGGGAATGCCGTCGGCCGGGAAGGAATAGGCCAAGCCATCGCCTGCCTGCATCAAGAATTTAGACATGCCGTGAATGATGATACTGAAATCTAAACTTGGCATGAGCACCACCGGAAATTCCAAGCCTTTGGCTTTGTGAATGGTCATGATGCGGATGGCCTCCGTAGACTCGGGCATTTGCAGCGCTAACTTGTCTTTGTTTAGCTCTATAAATTCGATAAATGGAAGTAACTCCGCATTGCGATTGAGTTGGTATTGAAAAGCGACATCGAAAAAATGATGCACATATGGCTCGGTTGTATCGTTGATTTGAAAACAAGCGGCTACTTTCTGCAGCAAATCAAAAAGGTGCTCATAGGGCATAAATAACGCTTCTTCAGATCCAAATTCGGCTATATAAAAAGCTTTTTCATCAAAGTAGCGCAATTGCTTGCCTTCCTTCTCATAGGTCTTAAAGTAAGACATATAGCTCGCAACCTCAAACTTACCTTTAGCACGCAAGTAGGCTTCTGCAAGGCGCTTTCCGAGTGTAGGGTTGGATGGCTTTGCGCGTTTCTTGAGGTATAAAATAAATAACTGTACCAGTGGGTTGGAAACTAACAAAAGTGAATCTTGCGACACGACTTGCATGCCTACTTGCGTGAGGGCAAGCGCTATTGCATTGCCTTTTTTGTTGGTTTCGGTGAGTATACAAATATCGCAAGGTCTAAATCCGTCGAGCAAAACTTGCTGGATGGTGTTACGAATTTTTTCGTGAAGGAGCTCATCAGGTAGGTCATTGACGAGGCTTTCGATTTGTACGTAGCCAATCTTGTTGGATTTTGGGTGTTGGTGCAGTGAGTCGTAGAAATCTTGGTGTTGCGGCGGCAGGGCAAGCGCCAATTGCTTGAAAAGTGCATTATTGAACTCGACGATCTGGGCCGAGGAGCGGTAATTGTCTAGGAGGCTGTTTTTTGCTGCGCTGGCCTCAAAACGAGTGCTATTTTGCGCCATTTGAGGATCGTTTTCGGGATTGTACAAACTTGGCAAAGCAACGAATTGCTCGGCCAAACCGTTGTTGAAGCGGTAAATACTTTGTTTGGCGTCGCCGACAATGAGATTCGGACGCTCGTAAGAAATAGCCTCGAGTACCAATGGAATCATGTTGACCCACTGTAAGCGCGAGGTGTCCTGGAATTCGTCGAGCAAGAAGTGTTCGTAGCGAATCCCTAAACGCTCGTAGATATATGGCGCTTGTTCTCCTTGTACCAGCTGACTGATGAGCTGATTGAACTCTGAAATGCGGATTTGCTGCTGCGCAGTCATGAGGGCCTTGGTTTGCTGCGCCACGTATTGCAACAGGGCCATATCGTAAAAATTTTTGCGCTGAGTTTCGAGTAGTTTGAAGGCTCCCAAGGCTTGATCATAACTTGTTTCGAGTTCCAAAAGTGCGTTATTGACCGCAGTTGGGAGGTCATAAAAGTTTTCTTCGAGTTTTTCTTTGAATTTGGGAGCGTAAAAAGACCCTTCTTTTTTGCCCAGCCCCCAATTTGGGTCATCTCTAAATGCATCTATGCGTTTTTGATCGGTTGGAGTCTTGAAATGTGCTCCCTTGAAAGGTGCTGCAAGCACATGAACAGCTGCGCACTGAGCCAAAAAGTCTGCTTTAACCCGCTCAGCTTTTTCTTGAAATTCTTTATAGGTATCGGGCGTGTAGGTGTTAGTGAGCAGCTGCGCAACTTCTTTGGTATTGCGTTCTTTGCTCAGTACCTCCGAAAAATGCAGCAAAGATCTTTTGAAGTCCCAAGATTCGCCTTCTGCTACTTTGGTTCTAGAGTAGGAGAGCATCCAGCGGGTAAGCTCCTGCGCATCTGGCTGCCCTAGGCGCGCAAAAAGCAGGTCTAAGACTTCGTCGAGGATGAGCTTTTCATTAAGGACAACTTCAAAGTCCGCGGGTAGGTCGAGGTCGCGACTAAAGGAGCGAATGAGGCGGAGGTTGAATTTGTCTATGGTAGAAATATTGAAATCTTCGTAGTGGTGCAAGATGCCTTGCAGAGCGCCCGCTGCGCGTTGCTGTAATTGGACCTCCGTGAGGGAAGTTTCATCGAGGAGGTCTTTTTGAAGCGCTTTTGTTTTGGCGTTTGCACTTGCGGGGTAGGCCAAACCACTCAAGGTTTGAAGGATGCGGTCTTTCATTTCGTTGGCCGCCTTATTGGTGAAGGTCATGGCTACAATATGCCTGAACTTTTGACGGTAGTTGGCATCGGAAAGTAAAATCTTAAGGTACTCTAAAACAAGACGATGCGTCTTGCCACTACCCGCTGATGCGGCATAAACTTGCAGGGCTTTAGGATTGGTTTGGGGCATTAGCTGAATTTGGGCTGAACTTTTCCTAAAATTAAGAACATTTTGAGCGTTTTGACGTATTTTTGTTAGATGAAAGCGACATTTTTATGCCTTGCCCTGATTTGCATGCTCGCAGCGTGTGGCGACGACAAACCCACTGCTCCAAAAGCGCAGATTCAAGTTAGCATGCAACCCATATTTGGAGCGCTCCCTTTCTACATGGACAGCATCTATACCACCCAAGAAGGCTACAAAATTAAATTCACTGAACTCAAGTGCTATTTTACTTTATTTGGCAACGGTTCTAACGCTCTGCATCAGGCCGCATTATTGGATTACCGCGAAACCGGCAGCCTTCTTTTCAAAAAAGAAGGAGACTATGCGTTATTCAACAACTTAAGTGCAATTCTTGGCGTCGACAGCAGCCTCAATCACCTCGATCCAAGTGCATTTCCAAACGAAAGTCCGCTCAACATTAGCAATGCCGGCCCAATGCACTGGGGCTGGAACCCGGGTTATATCTTCATGAATGTCGAAGGAAAAGTAGATACAATTGTAGATGGCACCACCTACCCCGACCTTTCTTTTAGTTTTCATATCGGTACCGACAACTATGCCCAAAATCTCCAATTCAATGCCGTCAACTGGACCGACATCGGCAACCAAACCCGCGAATTCAAACTCAAACTAGACTTACTCGCCTTTCTCGGCCAGGGGTCAAATAGCATCAATCTCAGCACCGAAAACCTCACTCATACTGCTGCAGGTCAAGAAGCCCTCACGCAAAAAGTCATTTCCAACTTTAAAAACGCCATTAGCCCATACTAATGAAGAAGCTGCTGTTTTTCTCGAGCTTACTGCTTTTATTTGGTGCTTGCCGAAAAGATAAAACAACCTTTCAGCCAACACCTTATGCGTTAGAGATTCCGAGTCATTTCCCAGACATGATCATCCCGGCAGACAACCCCATGACCGAGGAGGGTGTAGACTTGGGGCGCTGGTTGTTCTACGAGAAAAGACTTTCCGCCAACGACTCCATGAGCTGTGCATCTTGCCACATACCACAAAGTAGTTTTTCAGACCCTCACAAATACTCAACGGGCATAGACGGCATTGCAGGCAACCGCAATTCTATGGCGCTCATCAATCTCGGTTGGGACAACTTCTTTTTCTGGGATGGCCGCGCCTCAACACTAGAAAAACAAATTTTAGGTCCTGTCCCCAACCCAATAGAAATGCACCAAAGCTGGACCGATGCGGTCTATAAACTAAACCTTGACATCAACTACCGCAACAAATTTTTCCGCGCTTTTGGCGAACCAGGCATTGACTCCATCAAAGTCACCAAAGCCATTGCCCAGTTTATCCGTACCATGATTTCTGCATCGTCGAAATACGATGTCATGTACAAATACGAAAACGGCATGACACTCACCGCCCAAGAACAAAACGTTTTGCAAACAGTAGATGTCGAGGAATGGGCTGGATACGACCTCTTTAAAAGTCTGAATGGCGCCGATTGCTTTCATTGCCATAACGGTCCGCTCATGCGTGTCAAGAAATACAGCAACAATGGCTTAGATGCCAATTTCACCGACCTCGGGCGTGGCGCAATCACAAACAACCCCGAAGAATACGGCAAATTCAAGGTGCCCACATTGCGCAATATTGCACTCAGCGCGCCTTACATGCACGACGGTCGTTTTCAGACACTAGACGAAGTCATCGAACACTACTCGAGCGGCGTGCATATTTCTCCCACCATTGACCCACTAATCGAGTTTGCGAACCAAGGAGGCGTTCAGCTGAGTGCGCAGGAAAAATACTTACTCAAAAAGTTTTTGCTGACCCTCACAGACAACTCCTATATTTCCAATCCGAATTTCAAAGACCCACACTAACATGAGCGCAAGTCGTTTAACCACTGAAGATAAGGCCCTAAAAATTAACCTGACCAAGGATATCTATGGTTGTTTTGCGGAAATTGGCGCAGGTCAGGAAGTGGCCGCTAATTTTTTCAAAGCTGGTGGCAGCTCAGGCACCATCGCCTATACGCAGTCTGCCTATGACATGAAAGTTTCGGACTCCATGTATGGAGAAACCGTCCGCTACGTCTGCGAAGAGCGCTTGCTCACTATGCTTCAGACAGAATTCAAGCACCTGCAGGATATCTTGCCGGTCAAGAACCGCGATGCTTGCTTTTTTGCTTTTTGCAATACCGTTGAATCGCTCAACTATCACAAAACTAACCAAGGACAAGGTTGGGTGGGTATGCGATTTCAACTCGGGCTCAACAAAAAGCCAAACGACGTCATTTTGCACATCAAAATGCACGACAACAGCCACAAAGCACAGCAAGAAGCATTAGGAATTTTAGGTGTCAATCTCATTTATGCCTGTTACTTTCAGTCGGGCAACATCGACGACTTCATCGATGGTATTGTGCACCGCTTGCCGCCAGACCGCATGGAAATAGATATGCTCCGCATTTCTGGCCCCGATTTTGAAGACACCGACAACCGCATTATTGCACTCAACTTGGTCCGACGCGGCATCACTAATGCCACCATGTTTGACCTCGCTAAAAATGTCATGCAACCCTCTACAGCTCTTTACAAGAAAAACATCTTGCTCATGAGAGGTAGGTTCAGACCCGTTACCAAAGTGCATATCGACATGATCGAGCGAGCCCGTGCGGCCTTTGCCAAAGAAAAACGCGTCAAGACAGAACAGCTCGAAGTTGTTTTTGAACTCACACTAAAGGACCTCACCGCAGATGGTAAAATCTCAGACAAAGACTTCCTAGACCGCGCCGAACTACTTGGCTCGCTGGGTTATACCGTAATGGTTTCCAACTACCTCAAGCACTACAAAATGCTCGAGTACCTTTCTTCAATTGCACGGGGCAACTTAGTTGGCGTCATTATGGGTATTTACAATTTGCACATCATTTTTGACGAGAAGTACTACGACAATTTACCGGGTGGCTTACTCGAGGCATTTGGACGCGGATTTGGTCATAATGTCAAGTTGTATATTTATCCCGCCATCAATGTTGAAGACGGCAGCTTGTATCACTTAGGAAACATCAAGCTTCCTGAGAATTTAATTGGTCTGCTCAATTACATGCAAGCCAATGACAAGATCACGGCCTTGCAAGAATACGACACGAGTTTACTGCACATCCTTTCCGACGATGTCTTGAGTAAAATCAAAGCCAACGCACATAGTTGGGAAGATGACGTTCCTTACGAAGTTGTAAAGGCTATCAAGTTTTTTGAACTCTTTGGCTACCAGCAAAAACTGGAAAACCACTAATGCCACACATTAAAAATGCCCTGATCCGTTACCGCATCATCGACAGAATGCTGCGCAACAAATACAAACCGTATCCGTCCAAAGAAGCACTCAGGTCGGCTTGTGAAGATTCCCTTTTCGGTTCGGATTCAGGTGCACACATTTGCGCGTCCACCATCGAAAAAGACCTTTTCACGATGAAAATGGAACACGACGCCCCTATTCGATACAGCAAAAAAAACGGAGGCTATTTTTACGAAGACCCTGATTTCAGCATCAATGATGTTCCGCTTTCTGAAGACGAGCTAGCCTCTATTCGCTTTGCTGTTTCTACGCTCCAACAGTTTAGAGAAGTGCCATTTTTTCAGCAATTTGGTATGGCCATTGACAAAATTGTCAACCGCGTGGCGGTGGGCGAGCAAAGCCAAGAATTGTCGAAATACATACAATTCGAAGCCGCGGTTTCTACAGGTGGTAACGATTACTTACCCACGCTTTTAGAGGGTATTCAGGCGCAAAAACGGGTGTGGTTCATGTACACGAGTTTTCAGCAACAACAGTCTAAACCCCGAAAAGTAAGCCCCTTATTTCTAAAGGAGTACCGAAACCGCTGGTACCTTATTTGTTTCGACCTTCAAAAGCAAGACATCTCTACTTTTGCACTCGACCGCATGACCGATCTGCAACTTTTAGACGAAGCCGCACAAATACCTTCAGATTTCAATGCCACTGATTACTTTCGCGACGCCATAGGCATTACCGCTTTCAGAGGTGAAGCATTGCGGATTGTCTTGAAAGCTGACGCTATTGCAGCGCGTTACATCGAGACCCAAGCCTTTCATCAATCGCAAAAATTACTTGAAAAGCAAGATGCCTTCAGTATTTTTGAATTGCGCATTTTAGTCACAGAAGAATTTATCCGAAGTTTATTGGGCTATGCCGGAGAAGTTGAGGTCATAGAACCTCAAAGCCTGCGACAGACACTAAAAGAGCGCGCACAAGCCCTACTCAAACGCTATCAATCTTAAAAAATATGTCAGCTATTATTTCTCATCATGAAGAGGGTGTGCTTACCCTCACCTTGAACAGACCAACCGTCTTCAATTCTTTCAACCGCTCTATGGCCCTGCAATTGCAAGCCGAACTCGACCGCTGTAGTTCGGATGACAAGATAAGAGTAGTTGTATTGACCGGAGAAGGCAAAGCCTTTTGTGCCGGGCAAGACCTCTCTGAGGCAACTGATCCCGAAGGGCCGGCTTTACAGCAAATTGTGGCCGAACACTACAACCCAATTATATTGAAAATACGCGCACTCGAAAAGCCGGTCATTGCTGCTGTTAATGGTGTAGCTGCTGGTGCTGGCGCCAATATTGCACTCGCTTGCGACATCGTTCTGGCCAAAGAAAGCGCCTCTTTTATTCAAGCTTTTTCGAAAATTGGGCTCATTCCAGATTCGGGTGGCACCTTTATTTTGCCGCGCTTGGTTGGACTACAAAAAGCCACGGCGCTAATGATGACCGGAGAAAAAGTGATGGCCAAAGATGCCGAGCAAATGAACATGATCTACAAAGCAGTTGCCGACGAAGATTTCAGTGCAACAATAGCTAAATTAGCCAGCCAGATGGCACAAATGCCCACCAAAGGCCTAGGACTCACCAAAAGAGCCCTAAACCTGAGTTTGAATAATTCGCTGGAAAATCAATTGAAAATCGAAGAAGTCTTGCAAACAGAAGCTGGGCAAACACACGACTTCAAAGAGGGCGTCACGGCCTTTCTCGAGAAAAGAAACCCTGAATTTAAAGGACACTAAAATGAGAGAAATAATTGGTGTAATTGGTGCGGGCACTATGGGTGCGGGCATTGCCCAAGTAGCAGCCCAAGCTGGGCATCAAGTTGTTTTGAGCGATACAAACCCCGAGCAGCTTTTGCGCGCCGAGCAACAAATCAAAAATAGCATTGAAAAGCTCATTGAAAAGGGCAAGTTTACGGCTGAATCAGGCCAACAAATCCTGCACAACCTTCAGTTTTCGACCCAACTGAGCGAGCACAGCCAGGCGAGTTTGGTCATTGAGGCCATCGTCGAAAATTTAAGCATCAAGCACCAAGTCTTTCAGCAGCTTGAGCAAGTTGTTGGCCCCACTTGTGTGCTAGCTAGCAACACCTCTTCTTTATCCATCGCCTCTATTGGCGCCTGTTTACAAGATGCCAGCCGCTTCATGGGAATCCATTTTTTCAATCCGGCTACACTCATGCCACTTGTTGAAGTGATTCCAGGAGTTGCTACTTCGAATGAACACACCCAACGCATCGAACATCTTATTACTAGTTGGCACAAAACGGTTGTCGTTTGCAAAGACACGCCAGGTTTTATTGTCAATAGAGTCGCGCGGCCTTTTTACGGCGAAGCCCTCCGCATTTACGAAGAAGGCTTGGCAGATTTTGCCACAATAGATTGGGCTATAACCACAATTGGCGGCTTCAAGATGGGCCCCTTCACCCTCATGGACTACATCGGCAACGACATCAATTATACGGTCACAGAAACCGTCTTTGCTGCATTTTACTTCGACCCGCGCTTCAAGCCGTCTTTTACCCAAAAGCGACACATGGAAGCAGGGTTTCTAGGCAGAAAATCGGGCAGAGGATTTTACGACTACAAAGAAGGTAGCACCGCACCTGTTCCTACCGAAGACCACAACTTGGGTCGACAAATTTTTGAGCGCATACTCGTGCTATTGATCAATGAAGCTGCTGACGCAGTTTTCATGCAAGTAGCTAGCCCTGAGGCTGTAGACCTCGCCATGACAAAAGGCGTCAACTACCCGAAAGGCTTATTGGCATGGGCAGACGAACTCGGTGCAAGTTGGGTGCTAGAACGGCTGGAAACTTTGTTCGGCGAATACGGCGAAGACCGCTACCGACCCAATCCTTTGCTGCGCAGAAAAGCGCGCGAGCAAAGCAAATTTATTTTGTAACTTTGCGACCTAATATTTGAAGCTCATGGCATACCTATTTACATCCGAGTCCGTTTCAGAAGGGCACCCAGATAAAGTCTCTGATCAAATTTCAGATGCACTCATCGACAACTTTATGGCTTTTGACCCGAGTTCAAAAGTAGCTTGCGAAACCCTCGTAACTACAGGTCAGGTGGTGTTGGCAGGTGAAGTCAAGTCTGCCGTTTACCTCGACGTTCAAAAAATTGCCCGCGAGACCATTCGCAAAATTGGTTATACCAAATCGGAATATATGTTCGATGCGAATTCTTGTGGAATCTTATCAGCTATTCACGAACAATCTTCTGATATCAATCAAGGTGTAGAACGCAGCAACCCAGAAGACCAAGGTGCTGGCGACCAAGGTATGATGTTTGGCTACGCCACCAAAGAAACAGACAACTACATGCCATTGGCCTTAGATTTGGCACACAAAATCTTAGAAGAAATGTCTGCCATTCGCAACAACGAAGCGGCACTCATTCCTTATTTGCGCCCAGATGCCAAATCGCAAGTTACTATTGAATATTCCGACGACAACGTCCCGCAACGCATCGACACCATCGTTGTTTCAACCCAACACGACGATTTTGCTCCAGAAGCAGAAATGTTGGCAAAAATCAAAAAAGACATCATCGAAATCGTGATTCCACGCGTGAAAGCGAAACTCAAGCCTGCTTTGCAAGCTTTATTCAACGACGCCATTACCTATCACATCAATCCAACCGGTAAGTTTGTGATCGGTGGGCCTCATGGCGACACCGGCCTCACCGGACGCAAAATCATCGTGGATACCTACGGAGGAAAAGGTGCTCACGGTGGTGGTGCTTTCTCTGGAAAAGATCCATCTAAAGTAGACCGCTCAGCAGCTTACGCAACGCGTCATATTGCTAAAAATATGGTGGCTGCTGGCTTGTGCGACGAAGTACTTGTACAGGTTTCTTACGCCATTGGTGTTGCGGAGCCTTGTGGTTTGTACATCAATACTTACGGCACTTCTAAAGTAGCAATGAGCGACGGAGATATGGCCGTCAAAATTGGCGAAATCTTTGACATGCGCCCTTACTTTATTGAGCAGCGCCTCAAATTGCGTAACCCAATTTACCAAGAAACTGCAGCTTATGGCCACATGGGACGCGCCAATGAGGTCGTGACCAAACACTTTACAGCTCCGGACGGTAGCAAAGTGAGCCGCGAAGTAGAGCTCTTTACTTGGGAAAAACTCGATTACGTAGATCAAATCAAAACGGCTTTCAGCCTTTAACAAAAACATAGAAAGCCCGTTTCAACGGGCTTTTTTCATTTTATGCCCTATGTCAACAACATTTAGAACTATCTGGACTACCCCACAACGCGATGTAGAAGTCATTGACCAACGTCAGTTGCCACATGAGTTAGTGGTGGTGAAGCTGCAAACCTATAAAGACGCCGACCTCGCCATTCGCAACATGACCGTTCGCGGCGCACCACTGATTGGCGCCACTGCCGCCTACGGCATTTTCTTGGCTGTACGCCAAATGATCAATGAGGGTTTAGATGGCAGTTTCTTAGATCAGGCCTTTAGTACGCTGCGTGCATCGCGCCCGACAGCCGTTAATTTATTTTGGGCTCTAGACCGCATGCGCAATGCCCTAGACGAAGCTACAGACTTTGTGGAAGGTGCCTGGGCAGAAGCGCAGCGAATTGTAAATGAAGACATCGAAACCTGCCGCATGATTGGCGTTCACGGTTTGCCGCTCATCGAGGCCATTGCTGCACAAAAAAAGGGAGAACCGGTACAAATTTTAACCCATTGCAACGCTGGTATGCTCGGTTGCATTGAATGGGGCACGATTACCTCGCCAATATATCAAGCTGTTCAAAAGGGCATTAAAGTGCACGTATGGGTAGACGAAACGCGCCCTCGCAACCAAGGCGCCAACCTCACGGCCTACGAACTCACGCGCCATGGCGTTGACCACACCTTAATTGTCGACAACACTGGCGGGCACCTCATGCAACACGGCATGGTAGACCTCGTCATCGTCGGCACTGACCGCACCACCAGAAACGGCGATGTCGCTAATAAAATAGGGACCTATCTCAAGGCCCTCGCTGCTAAAGACAACAACATTCCATTTTACGTGGCGTTGCCCTCCACTACCCTCGTCATGAACATCCGCGACGGCCTCCGAGAAATCCCCATCGAGGAACGCGACCAAAATGAAGTCAAGTACGTGATTGGTAAATCAGCAGCTGGCAAAATCGAACCCGTACTCATTTGCCCCGAGACCACACCGGCAGCAAACTATGGCTTTGATGTGACGCCTGCGCGCTTGGTGAGCGGCCTCATAACGGAAAGAGGTATTTGTGCAGCATCAGAGGAAGGCATTCTTTCTTTGTTTCCGGAATATATTTCAAATTGATGATTTGAATTGATGATTTGAATTGATGATTTGAATTGATGATTTGAACTATCTCCTAAATAAATATTGTTCATCAACCTTTAAAAACTTGAATATGAAGCGCAATCTTCTTGTACTAGTCACACTTCTTTACTTTATTCAGCATTCGTTTCATGCACAAATACAAGGTACTTGGCACAGCAGTTTTCAGGTAGCGGGTAAATCACTGTTAATGGATTTACGAGTTGAGGGTATCGGGCGTGATGGCTCCATTGTGGTTTCTATACCCGACCAACCGAAGCTGAAGCCACAGATAATGGAAGACTACTCCTTATTCAGCGACAGCCTTTGGTTTAACTGGAAAATGATTGGCCTCACCTACGCTGCAAAACTGCACGGAGACTCTTTAGTCGGCACTATGGCACAATCGGGTCTGACCTGGAAGGCTGTTTTCTATAAAGAAGTACAGACCTTGAAAGAAGTGACGGGTAAAATGCAAGACCCCAAAGTGCCCTTCCCGTATTTTGAGAAAGAAATCGAGATCGCCACCGCTAAAAAAATCAAGATTTCTGGGAACCTCATCTTGCCTGAATTCGAAAAAGCGAGTGCATTTCCACTGCTTATTATGGTCTCGGGCTCAGGTGCACAAGACCGCAATTGCGAAATCTTAGGCCACAAGCCTTTTTGGGTTTTGGCTGATCATTTAGCTAGAAATGGCATCGCCTCTTACCGATACGATGACCGCGGTGTTGGAAAGAGCACCGGGAAATTTGAAAGCGCAACACAAGTTGATTTCGCAAATGATTTAGTTTCGATCATTGCGTACTTTCATAGAGCTTATCCAAAAGCCAAGATTTATATCTACGGACATTCCGAAGGTGGCATGACGGCCTTGCGTGCATCCGTTCTAACTAAAGACATTGCGGGTATCATTGAAGCCGCTTCGGTGGGTACAAGTGGCAAGGAAGTGCTCATTGATCAGCAATATCTGATTCCGAAGGCGAGCGGTTTCACAGAAAATGAAAGTCTTTGGAATCAAAGATTGTACATAGAAGGTGCAAAAATTGCACTCAAAACAACAAAAAATGATTTTTCAAAGGAATACAAAAACTGGCTTGACATTTCATGGGATAGCATCCCTAAAAAGTTGTTAGACGGAGCTCAAAAAGAAGATCTTATTGTACAGATGAGCGCCTTTTTCAATAACGACTGGGCCCGACAATTTTTGGCTTTTGAGACAGCCAGTTACTTGTCTCACCTTGACTTACCCTTTTTGATCATCAACGGAAGTAAAGATGTTCAGGTACCTGCAGCAAAAAACCAAGAGGGGTTCAGAAAGAACTTGAGTGCTTCCTCACTAAAACTTAGTTCATTTGAATTGATTGAAGGCACCAATCACCTCTTTCAGCAATGTGAGAGCTGTAGTTTAGCAGAGTATGCAAGTCTCGAACAAACCTTAGACCCGAGGCTAATGCAACTCGTTACAGCATGGATTTTGGAACAGCCGTAAGGCTGTCGATGTAACCAAAGTTCTTTTCGATAAGTTTTGGCATATTTTGTTCCAAAAAGGTTTTAAATGCCGCTGCTACTCCGCTGTGTCTCTTACCTTTAGGCCACACCAAGCGCCACATCGACTCTAGTGGTAAATCTGGCAAGGTTGAAACTGTAAGTTGACCTAATTGGAGTTCGTTGCGAATACCAATGAGTGGCATGATGGAGTAGCCCAAACCTGCAATAAGCGCTTGTTTAACGGCCTCATTGGAAGAAAGCTCAATATGGCGACGGACCTGAATGTCGTGGCTTGAAAAGAATTCATCAAGTGCTTTTCTTGTAGCAGATCCTGTTTCGCGCTTGACCCAAGTAATTTCTTCGAGCGCTTTGTGCCACGGACCCTTCTTCGAAAAAGAAAGCGGTTCTTTACCCACCAAAAACAATTGATTTTTCATGCACGGAATTTCTTCCAAATTAAGCCTATCTGGCAAAACTGAAACCAAGGAGAAATCAGTTTCATTGCGTTCCAAATTGAGCGTTACATTTGCACGGTTTGATACATCGAGTACCAATTCAACACCCGGATGCGATTTCATGAAGTCTGCAAGGAGATAAGGAATGATATACTTACCAGTTGACACGACACTGATCCGCAAACGGCCACTAAGTTGCCCTTTGTATTGTGATGTTTTATAGTTAATGGCATATACCTCCTCTAAAATCTTCTCTGCGGCTGCAGCTACTTCACGACCGAATTCAGTGACGTACAATTTTTTATTGACGATTTCTGTGAGTGGGATATCGAACTGATCTTGAAAGTTCTTGAGCTGAATTGAAACAGCCGGCTGGGTTAAAAACAAAGCTTCCGCTGCACGGGTGATACTCTCCTTTTGTACAATTTTCAAAAAGATGCGCAGTTGATTGAGGGTATAATTCATGAGTTTTATTTATGTTAGATATTTTTTAATTAAATAATTATTTATCCAAATAATATATCAAATTTGCAAAAAAATTAATTCCATGATAAAAGAAATTGAATTAATTTAATATAGTTATCAACCCGAGGAGGCGTTACACATCAAAGCCATGTTTCCATCTCATTTGTTACTCAGCAGCAAGCATCTTAAAGAGCAAATTCTTCAGCCTTTGTTTGAACCACATGGTGTTGAACTCTTTGTTCCATTCGGCTTTGACACAGATGTGTATGGTACATTTTGTGGCACAATGCCAAGGATGGAAGGTCCGCGACAAACGGTCAAAGAAAAATGCCTCGCAGGCATGGCTTTTGCCAAAAAGCGCCAAGGACTTGCCAGTGAAGGATCTTTTGGACCGCATCCGGCCAGCCCCTTTCTGAACATCAATGAAGAGTGGCTTGTTTATATTGACCTAGACCAAAACCTCGAAATTTATGGCCATAGTATTAGTATGGATATTTGCCACCAGAAGTTGGATTACCGAAGTCCCCAAATATCTGACTTCTTGACAAAAATTCAATTTGGCAGACAAGGCTTAGTTTTAAAAGACGGCAAAAATGGTGAAGTCATCGCTAAAGGCCTTACAAAAGAGGATGAACTACTACAATTGCTGCAAAAGCACCCGAATTGGATACTTGAAACTGACCTTCGGGCGCACATGAACCCACTGCGACAAAAAAATATTGCAGCCGCCGGTAACAATTTGATTCAGCGCATGCAAAGTTGCTGTCCAAAATGCGCAAAACCGGACTTTTCAGTTGTTCAATATAGCGGCAAACTACCCTGTAACTGGTGCAAGAAAGCAACAAATACATATGAATTGCTGACATATAGCTGCGCACATTGCCTGCATCAAACAATCGAAAAAAGAAAGGATTTGTTTATGGAAGATCCGCAATATTGCCCGCATTGCAATCCCTAACCGATTCCAATGACCTTAAGACTTTCCTCTTTTTATATCACTATTGGTATGCCGCATTATGAGAGCGCTATCTCACTAAACTAGCCTGTAAAAATTCCCATTTGAGCCATAATTGCTCGCATTTAGCCTGGTATTCAAATACCTTTATTGCCGCAACAAACGCAGCACTTTCTCGCATATTGACCATAAAAAGTGAACTTTCTCCGGTCTCAAATAAATGGAGTTCTGCAGCCAAAAGTTTCTTTGTACTAGCGGCATTTTCCGTAAAAATAGCTAATTGCTTTAGCGCATTGAGGTATTCTGCTCTAGCGCCAAGCAATTTGGCTGTGAGCTCGGCCATTTGGTCTTGTCTTTCAAAAGATGTTTGTGCTATTTTCAATTTGGTCTGTTGAACGGCCGCGCGTTCCTTGCGCAAAAACATAGGCATTTGCGCCGAAACACCCCATTTGTAATCATTAATAGAGAATTGTGCGAGGGGGTTGTATTGAATGGGTTCATTCAGAAAATTATATTTCAATTCTATTTGAGGTTTCAGCTGCTCTTGATTGTAGCGTTTTTCGATAGCCAAAATATCGAGCTTGTAGTTAAGAATGCCTAAATAAGGATGCTGCTCGACCAAAGAATCGACAGCACCGGTGTAAATGGGCTTTGGCGCTTGACCAACAAGTGAAGATGCCGCAAGTGGTTGAGTTGCCGCGTTGAGCTCGAGAGGCGTACCGTCTGGCTTCCATAAATAACGATTCAAATACGCGGTGGCTACAGCTAACTTTGCTTCTTGATCTGCAAGTGCTGCTGCCCTTGTTTGGTATTGGATGGCTGCCTCGACGGTATCTATCACGGGGCGATCACCGAGTTCAGCCATCTGGCGCATTGCTTCGAGTCGAACGGCGCCAACAGCTAACGCCTCTCTTAGTACGTTGCTAGCGCTGAATTGCAAGTACCAATCCCAATAGGCGTAACCTGCTTCTAGTAGCAATTCATTGAGCGCTAAGCGCTGTTCGAGCTGACTGCTTTGTAAATAAACTTTGGCCTTTTGCAATTCTGCGCGGCGCTCATCGATGAGCAAACCATTGCCCAATTGAGCGCTGAGTCCGCCATACCACAAACCGTTTTGTGGTGTTAGACCTTGCGGGTCCAAATACGCTCCCCTATTTTGTTCTAATCCAGTTTGCACACTCAAGCCATACCAAGTAGGCACTTTGAGCTGTGCATCTGACAAGCTATAGTACATTTTGTCACCGTAGTATTTTTGGGAGAGGTCATAGGCTAATTTAGGATCAAAACCGCCACGGGCCTTGAGTACATAGGTTTGGGCAAATTCCGGAATGAGCTTAGCTTGCTTGGCGAGCGGATGCCCTTCAAGTACTTGCAGCATAAATGCTTCGGGGCGCATCATGTTTTCCTGCGACCACACACTTGTGAGCAGACAAAAAAAGAAACCGAAAATACCGATCCTATTGCTCATTCTCAAGAGATTTAATTTTGGACTCGGCAGCTGAAACTTTGGCTTTGTAGTAATTTGGAGGGAAGCCATTGACGTTTCGCCAGAGTTCGTACCAAACTGGGACGTCGTTGAGCAAGAGCATGGCATAGGCACCGCCACCCACTCTCAAGGCCTCTGGCCATTTATGCTCCTTCGGATCAGGTGCCACTAGCACGCGAAACTCACCGTTCTCATTGGCAAACTGATCCATCGCAAAGACGGTTCCACCATAAGTCCCGTAGCTTGTATTTGGCCAACCGGAAAACACAATTGCAGGCCACCCGTCGAACTGAATGCGCACGTGCTGCCCCACCTGAAGCAATGGTAAATCCATAGACCTGACGTACATTTCAACTGCAAGGTCATAGTTAGTGGGCATTATGGTCGCAATAGCTGTTCCTTGTTTGATGGTTTCACCAATTCCGCTCGATAATGTTTTGGCGATACGGCCGTCTTGCGGGGCTAAAATATAATACATCCCGTTTCGAATGGAGTAGTTCGCTACTTGACTTTGCATTTTACTGACGTCAATTTCAGCCTCATACATACTCGAGAGCGCGGTAAATTTTTCAGATTCTGCCTTAGACACTTCGTCCTGAAATTTGGTTTCGACCGCAGATAATTCTACTTTGGCGTCAATGATGTCGTTGCGGCTTTGCAAAAACTTCTGCTGAGCACCAATCATGGAAGCCTGTGCGCGCTGCATGGCAAGCTTCCTGGTTTCTACTTCAGTTTTAGACTTGAGGTCTCTTTCGTAAAGTTTTTCAAAACGTTCGTATTGTTCTTTGGCGATTTGGTAATTGAGGTTGGCTGCGTGGTTCTCAATGCTATCGGACTTCAGCTTGAGTTGAGCTTGCTGGGCCTTGATGCGTGCTTGTTGTACCTTTAATTTACCCGTTGCTATGAGCGCATCGATGCGCGCGTCTAAAGCCCTAACTTTGTCGCTGTAAGAAACCACACTGAGCTCCTTGCTCCTAAGTTGGTCCTCGCTTCGACCCACTAATTTAGGGTCAAAATATCCTTCCTTGATTTCAGAAATGAACATGATAGTGTCGCCTTGCTTGACGAGATCACCTTCTTTCACGAACCATTTTTCTATCCTACCACCTATGAGCGAATTTATAGTTTGTGGACGTTGTTCAGGACGCAAAGTGAGGACTTTACCATTGGAGCGGATGTTTTGTGTCCAAGGTAAAAAGAGCATAACGAGGCCGAAAACTAAAAGCGCATAGATAGTATTGCGCAACAGCTTTTTTGGTGCCTTGTTGAGCATTTGAGTTGCCACAAGACCTTCTGCATCGATTTGATTGCGATTTTGCGGAGAGAGATTTAACATAAAATCAATTTTTCGTGAATCAGCGATAAGTTATTTTCATGAATACTAGCCAATAGGACAGTTCCTTTGAATTGTTGTTGCATATGAGTCAGCACTACCTCTAATTCCTTGTTAGGTAAGTAATGGTTGTGAGTGTCCCAAAGCAATACAGCGGGTTGAGCTATTAATGCACGACACAAAATGACCAAAGTGATGAGCTGTCTATCTAAGGTACTTGCTTCTGGATTGAGCACCGTTTGGTACGCGTCTGTCAGTGCTAAAACATATTGGTCTAACCCTATGGATTTTGAAACCTCTTGGACCTGTTCGATGCTATAATTGCGACCCATCGCGATATTCTCCAACACCGTTCCGTAGATCAGTTGGTCGTGATGGGAAAGGCTGGCAATCTGCGCGCGTAAATGTTGGGGTTGCAAATTACTGGTCGGGACGCCATTGATGAGGACTTGGCCTTTATTGGGAAGAGCCATAGCAGCAATCATGAGAAACAAGCCTTGGGCTTGGTTTCCTTTGAAATCTTGGATCTGATACATCTTGCCTGCCTCAAAACGACATGTCAGGTTGGTAAGAAGCGGCGTACGACTCCAAGCTGTTTGGTATTCCAATTGGTCAATTTCGATGCTGAGCGCTGGCTTTGGTTCTAATATCAAGCCTTCTTGCGTGTCTAGAGGTAAATCCGTGATTTCGCCGATTTTTTCAATTGCGGTGAGCACATCATAAACCATCTCTAGACTAACGATTAGTTTTTCGACTGAATTCAAGACCAATACAATGATGATTTCCGCCGCTACAAATTGACCAATATTCATTTGCTGGTTCAGAACAAGTAAGCCCCCGATAATCAATAGAGCCAGCGCAATTAGAACTTTAAAAGCAATCAGGTAGAAATATTGCTGCACCAAAACCTTGAAGTGCGCATCTCTCGATCTGAGATAACCCTGTAGGTAGTCATCGGTGCGTTTCAATAAAATACCGCCACTACCTAGATGCTTAAAAGTCATTCGGTTGCGCGCAATCTCCTCTAGCCAATTGGCTACTTTATATTTGTATTTAGACTCATCTAAGCTCGTGACAAAACCTCTGCGCGCAGTCATGCGAAAGATAAAAGCCAACAATAGCAAGAGGGCAAACCCAAAAATGATGAAAAACGGATGATAAAACGAGAGTAAAATCAGACCGAAGAGAATCTGCAATGAAGCAGCCGTAAAATCGATGAGCAATTTCGAGATGCCTTTTTGAATAGTCATGGTATCAAAAAAGCGGTTGGTCCATTCTGGGGCATAGCGCAACAGTAGTTCTCGGAGCTGGATTTTGGGAATGCGCGTGGCAAACTCCAAAGAAGAACGAGTAAAAATGCGCTGTTGTATGCTTTCGGTGATGCGCAGTTGGGCAATATTCATGTAGCCCGAAAAACCAATGGCAGATACCACCAAGCCAACAAGTAAAAACCAGGATGTACTTACCTTACCAGCTTGGACAAAATTAATGATGGCCTGAATACCCAAAGGTAAGCCAAGACTGAGCACACCACCAATGATAGCAAATAAATAAATATCTGAAATATCTTTGCTATCTGGCTTGAGCAGTGCCCAAAAGCGCTCAAATGGCTTGCTAACGTCTTTATTCATGATGGAGAAAGCTAAAAAATAATTGTTTATAAAAAACAGCCACCGCGTCTTCTTGTTCGGAAGCATTTGTGACTTCAGGTAAATGTTCACTAAAAAATCGTTGTTGCAAACTACCTTCGAGGAGCGTACTCACCAACATTTCGGGATATTTACAAGACGGCTTGTACGCGCGCACTAAGTCGGAAACATAGCGAACAATTTCGGTGTAAATGGAATGGTAACCCGTTTGGTGATCGGCGTCCACGGCCTTGGTTAAAAACACTTTTGGCGCTTCGTGAATGACAATTCGTTGCAAACGTTTTTCAATCGCAAAAGACATGGAGGTAGCGGTTAAAAGGAGTACAAGGTCCAGTGCTTTGTCTAAGCGCTCTTTTACGGTGCCCCCCTGCGTCTGCAATAACAAGCGGCACTCCAAACGCCCCCAATACCAATTGATCAAATACAACAGCAACTTTTGCTTGCTAGCGAAATAGCGATAAACCGAAGCTTCGGTAGTACCCACGGACTGTGCGAGCTTTTTAAATGTGAACTGCTCAAAACCGAGTTCGTCTATCAAAAAAATACTGCCTTCAAGAATGCGTTGCCCCAATTGCGTTGCTTGCGGATTGCGGATTGCAATTGCTTCGAGGACGGGAATCTGAAAACGATCAACTAGATCCATACAAGTAATTTGCTTCAAAAATAATAGTAATGCTATTTATAAATGAAGGGAATTGTATAACATCTTTTTATGGATGACATAAGACCATTTGAAGTAACAAAAAAAGCCACCCCAAGAGGTGGCTTTATACTACTGTTTGAAGAGGAAAAAATTGATACTAAACCCATGCTCTGATTGAATCCTCTCTCAATTGTAAATTTACGGTCGTTGAATGTGTAAGACCCAGTAGTATTGTTCCGTTGAACACAACAAAGGTGCAGCACATGATATAAAATAAGTATGATGAAAGCAGTCCTAAAACATGATCTTTATCAGTTTCTGCGGATCCCGACAATATTGGGTAGGCGCCAAAAACGGTTGTTGTCGTCGCGTTCCCAAGTAGTTGAAACCCAAGAACCTACTTTTTCTATGCAATGGCCGTTCACATCTATAAGTAAACTCGTTTCGGGGCCACCCTCCAAATAAATGGCATCGTGGAGGCCATCAGGCATCTGCTTCATAAAGCCAATCATTTGATTGTGCGTGTAAGGCGAGCGCGTAAAAATGAGGTAAAACCAGCCTTTTTCGTCTTCGGCAGCCACGAGCATACTGCAAGATTGTACTTTCTTTTGCCAGTTCATGGGGCTCGCATTGCAATCGATCATGCGCAAGCCTTGAGCAAAACCATTGAAATTGTTTTTTTCTTGCTCCCAATTGGCACAAGTGAGATCTAGGACTTCTATGTTCGAACGATTGGTGTTGGGTTTTGGGCCTAGTGCCAACATGAGGTTGAAGTTTTCAAGAAGTTTAGCGTTGTTGAAATGGTCGCCAGATTGCAAGTAGGCGCGGCTTTGAAGAGGCTTTGCTAAGTTGTACATTCCGGCATTGAAGGCCACCAATAAATCAAAGGTATCTGCCCAAGTGGAGACGTCTTTGGGCACAGAATCGAATTGCGTTGCAGTGAATAAATCAAAGCGGAAGTGCGTCGGATCCATACGCAGAATAGACAATTTTGAATCGCCGATGAAAGATTTGACAGGCGCCGCGATTTCTCTATACTCCATGCCTTTGGTGAGCGTGACCCAATTGGAATAATCGGGGGTGCTGATTTCAGGAGCTGGTTGGCCGTAGGAACAGGCCTGTAGCAGCAGCGAAACGAAACATAGGGCAAAAAAGCGAAACAAGCTTGACATATATTCTTTATTCAAAGTTATGGATTTTAATAGTTTTATTTACTTTGTATTCTATTCCCTGCAAATGAAAGCACTACTTATCATTCTATTCCTTCCATTTTTGAGTTTTACGCAAGTCACTCCCAAAAAAGACCAACTCAAGGCCAAACGTATTTGCGCCAACGCCGTTACGCTCCTCAATGAAGGCCAAAGTAGCAATGCCTACATGTTACTCAAACAAGCCGTGGCACTAGACCCTAATAATGCCAATGCCTTTTACTGGCTCGCCGCAAGCGAATACGACCTCCGTTCATACAACTACGCAAAGGAACACAGCGACCAAGCACTCAAACTGCTATCGAGCGCAGCCACACTCGATGAATTGTATTTAGCAAGTCAAATTGAAATGGCGCTAAGTCAGGCAAGCACAGCCATGACGCACCTCGCCAAGGCCAAAACACTGGTCAAAAAAGAAAAAGATTTTGAATTGCTCGGTTTTGCAGCACTTGAAAAGCAATGTGCCTTCTATTTGGCACAAAAAGCCAAAGCAACAGATTTTCAAGGTCAAGAACTCGCAACTGAACTCAATACCAAATACGATGAATACGGCCCCATTCTAAGTGCTGACGGGCAAACACTTTACTTCACCACCCGCAACCCCGACTCCAAAGGCGCCAACCTCAACCCCGACGACCAACGCTTTTTTGAAGACATCTATTTGGCCAGTACTGCACTAGACGACAACGGAAAATGGACGCGTTTCTTCAGCTATAACGACCTGCTGAATACCGAAGGATTTGACGCGCTTTCTTATGTTTCCAAAGACGGGCTTCTTGCGCTCGGCACGCTCAACACTACCGCCTCCAAAGAAGCGAGTACGCAAGGATCCGATATTTTTGAATTAACGGCTGAAGCGAATGGTGTTTGGGATGACAAGCGCATCATCAATGAGATTCCGGGCTTGAACACGAGCTATTTTGAAGGTTCTCCGTCCAAAACTGATACAGTTTGGATCGATGAATATACGTACGTGGAAGAACTTTATTTTGTGTCGGACCGTGAAGCAGAGAAATTTGCGACCGATATTTATGTGGCCCAAAAAATCAATGGCATCTGGCAAGCAGAGGTCAAAGCACTCGGGCGCAGCATCAATACTGAAGGCCGCGAAACAACACCTTATGTGACGCCAGACGGGCAATTCTTGTTTTTTGCTTCAGACGGCCATGAAGGGATGGGCGGCTACGATATTTTCGTTTGCAAACGCGAGGGCAAAGAATGGTCTACACCAGTAAACCTGGGCGCGGCCATCAATACAACCCTCGACGACACACACTTTCAAATTGCTGCCGACCAACTTCGCGTCATATGGGCGAGTGTCAGCGAAATCGATGGTTTGTTCAGTTACAATTTATTTGAAGCGCCAATTGGCGTGATACAATCCTCTGAAAAATAAAAACTTGCCACGTTATTTCATTTCTCTTGCCTACGACGGTAGCGCTTATCACGGTTGGCAAATTCAGCCCAACGCTCGCAGTGTACAAGAAGAAATACAAACTGCGCTCTCTAAATTACACGGCAATCAAGCCATTGAAGTAGTAGGCTGTGGCCGCACAGACGCTGGTGTGCATGCCCAACACTATTTTTTACACACCGATCTGCCTCAAAGCTGGGAACCTCAGCAACTCGTTTTCAAGCTCAACCGCATGACCGCACCTGATGTCGCTTTTAAACAAGCTTGGGAAGTCTCTTCAGACTTACATGCGCGCTTCGACGCCAGCAAACGCACGTATCGCTATTTTATTCATCAGCGCAAAAATCCGTTTGTTCGCGCTTCAAGTTGGTATTTAGAAAGCCCCTTAGACATCGACCAAATGAATGAAGCTGCCCTGCATCTATTGGGTAGGCAAGATTTTTCGTCATTTGCTAAGGCACATACCGATGTGAAGACCAATATTTGTGAAGTTTTCAGTGCGCAATGGCAAAACAATGACGACGGTATTTACTTTGAAATCAGTGCCAATCGCTTTTTGCGCAATATGGTGCGCGCCATTGTGGGCACATTGGTGGAGGTGGGTTTGGGCAAAATAAAAGCCTCCGAACTGCCTGGCATCATTGCTGCTCAAGACCGCTCGGAGGCGTTTGTATCGGTGCCTGCTCAAGGCTTATTTTTGTGGGCTATTTCTTATGACCAAGCCTCTGAACTCAATCGGGCTGATTGATTTCCCATTCGCGGTAAAGGTCAAAATAACTTTTCGTTTCTAGGATAACGGCTCCGCCAAGTGTGTCGCCGAATTTAGCTGGCAAGCCACCTGTGTATACCGTTACACGGCCAATGGCACAACTAGGCACATTGAATACTTCATTGGACTTAATGCCGTCAAGTACGTAAATCATGTCGCCTTTGCGAGCTCCGCGAAACATGAGGCCGCCGTCGTCGTCTTTTTTGACATCAGAATTGGAGTTGGCTACCATATCGATGACGCTGAATTTGTCTGGGCGGTTCTTGATTTCTTTGGCAGTTAAGGTGGTCACGGGCGTTTCGCCAACGCGAATGCGCGCTTGTTCGTAACGGCCACCACCAACGCGAACCGCTTTGACATCTTGGGTTTTGCTTTGAAAATACACCGTACCCGCATTGCCATAAGCTTCTATCGGAACTTCTACAGTAACTTTAGCAGTGGTATCTTTTTGAAAACAACCGATTAATTGATAGGTTCCGGCAGGAACACCAACGATGCGAAAACGCCCCTCTTCATTGGAAAGCGCTAAATAAACGTGACCGTTTTCACGGATCAGGGCTTTGGCACCTACAACAGGTTGCTGGGTACTGAAATTCATAAAGGTTCCGATGACATCACCAGTTCCGGACTGCGCTACTGTGCTTGCTGCTACCAAGAGCATCCACACCATCATAAAGTTCTTCATAAGCATGTTTTCTTGCAAGATGCCCAGAACTTTCAGATTCCATAAAAATTTATAAAGTTGCGCTGCTCGTAGCGATTTCGCGGTCTACTTTCTTGAAAAGACCTTGCAAAACTTTCCCTGGCCCTACTTCAACGACCTCGGAGCAACCATCGGCAAGCATGTTTTGCATGATTTGCGTCCAGCGAACAGCACCAGTAAGTTGTGTAACTAAATTGGCCTTGATTTGAGCTGGGTCTGTGACCGCTTGTGCATTGACATTTTGATAAACTGGGCAGATTGGCTGCGCAAAGTGAGTGGCTTCAATGGCGGCAGCGAGTTCTTCGCGTGCAGGCTCCATGAGTGGGGAGTGAAACGCACCACCTACCTGCAAGACCAACGCGCGTTTAGCGCCCGCAGCACTCAGTTGTGTACACGCTTCTTCTATGGCCGCAAGGCTGCCTGAAATCACGAGCTGACCCGGACAATTGTAGTTCGCCGGAACCACAACACCATCTATACCTTCGCAAATGCGCTCCACAACCTCGTCTTCGAGACCGAGAATGGCCGCCATAGTACTAGGGGCCAGTTCGCATGCTTTTTGCATAGCGTCAGCACGCTTGGCAACAAGGCGCAAACCGTCTTCAAAATTGAGTGTTTTATTGGCAACTAAAGCAGAAAACTCGCCTAGAGAGTGACCCGCAACCATATCTGGTGCAAAGCTCTGGCCAAGGCAAGCAGCTAAAATTGTACTATGTAAGAAGATAGCAGGCTGGGTTACATTCGTTTGCTTGAGGGCCTCGTCTGAGCCTTCAAACATGATGCTTTGGATATCAAAACCAAGGATTTCATTGGCTTTTGCAAATAAGGAACGTGCCAGTTCTGACTGCTCGTAAAGGTCTTTACCCATTCCAGAGAATTGGGCGCCTTGGCCCGGAAAAACATATGCTTTCATGTCGTTAATTTGGGAGTAAAATTACGTAAAACCTGAAGATTAAAGCTGACCATCCGAATGATACTTGCCTAATTTATAGACCCGCACCTTTTGAAGGATGCCGTCTTGGTCGTAGTCATAGACCTTTCCGTCGTAAAATTGGCCATTTTTAAATTCGCCGTCCATCCAGATTTCATCGTTGTCGTTGTAGACTTTGTTATAGCCGTTTGGCACAAAGCGCAAGCCCTTGGTTTTGGGATTAGACAAGCGCGGTGGATATACATTAGAAGTCGACGCAGTAGTAGTTTTTGGCGCTGCTGTGCTTTGTGCTGTGCTGGTTTTTTGAAGGGCGCCAATTTTTCCTTCCGGACCCACTACAAAAGAATTTTGCAGCTGCCCACTCGTATTGTAGCGCGCTACTTGTCCCTGAACTTGTCCGTTCTTGACTGTATAACTAAGGGCCAACTTGCCATTCGGATGGTAGTAGCTCACCCTCCCACTCTCCTGCCCTTGGTTATTGAAATTGGCGCGGTAGGCCAACTGACCGTTTTCGTGATAGCGCAAGAGTAGCCCTTTGTATCCGTTTGCTTGGAAATCACCTTGCTCGGCAATTTGACCATTCGGATAATAGCGCGTGTAGCTTCCTTGCGGACGGTTGTTGTTATAGGATCCTTTGAGCTGAACGCCGCCATCCGGAAAAAATTTGGTCCAGGTGCCTTCTTTGCGGCCATTGACGTAGTTGCCCTCCTCGACTTTTTGGGTTTTGGGGATGTTCTTGTTCGGATAATCCTTACCCGTAAAAGTCCATTTACCATGGCGCTCCCCATTGACATTGCGTTTATTTTGCGCCCATAATGTAGCGCTGCAAATAAGTAGAAAACAACACAGAGATGTACGTAATTTCACAACGCCAATTTACGAATTTTGGCTAACTTTGAACTTATATGCTAAGCCTAGATCCCAAAGAACTCACTGTCCAGCGTTTGCACCAACTTTTATTAGGTGCAATTGGCCCGCGCCCTATTGCGTTTGCCTCTACCCTAGACGCTGACGGCAACGCCAACTTGGCGCCGTTTAGTTTTTTCAATGTCTTTAGTGCCAACCCACCCATTTTGGTGTTTTCACCAGCACGCTCTGGGCGCACAGGTCAAAGCAAGGACACCTTCAACAATGCCAAAGCTGTTCCAGAGGTGGTTATCAACGTCGTGAACTACGACATGGTTCATCAAATGAGCTTGACAAGCTCACCATACGCACCAGGTATAGACGAATTCATAAAAGCCGGCTTTACGCCTTTGGCTTCTGAGAAAGTTGCGCCATTAAGGGTAGCTCAAGCGCCTGTTCAATTTGAATGCAAAGTCAATCAAATCATTGAACTCGGTCAAGAAGGAGGCGCTGGTAACCTTATCATTTGCGAAGTGGTGCAACTTCATATCCAAGAAGAACTCCTCAACGAAAACGGCCTCATTGACCAACACAAAATCGATTTGGTTGCGCGCATGGGCGGCGATTGGTATTGCAGAGCCAATTCGGCATCTATGTTTGAAATCAAAAAGCCCATTACCACCTGTGGTATAGGCTACGACGCGCTGCCCGAAGATATCAAGAGCAGTCAGGTGCTGAGCGCCAACGACCTCGGCCAATTGGCAGGCATCGAAGAACTGCCTAATGAAACCGATGTCAACGAATACAAATTACTCGAACTTTCCACCCTTTTTCTCGAACTTGAGCACGACGCCAGCGCCTTAGAAGCCGCCTTGCATCACAGCGCACACGAACTCCTCGCTCAAAATAAGTTAGAAGAAGCGTGGCTCACACTTTTATCTTTTAATAACTAACCACAAGTCCATGTTTAAATTCACCGGCACCGTTAAGGTCATACAAGAAACACAACGCATTTCTGAAAAATTCCAAAAACGCGAATTCGTTGTTACCGACACCACATCCATGTATCCGCAAGACATCATTTTTCAAACTACCCAAGACAAATGTAGCTTGCTCGATCAGTTTCAAGTCAACGACAACGTAGAAGTTTCTTTTAATTTGCGTGGCCGCGAATGGACCAGCCCCCAAGGCGAGGTCAAGTATTTTAACACCATCGAAGCATGGCGCATCGAGAAACAAGGGCAAAGCCAACCAATGGGAATGCCTAGCAACGGGCCTTCTGCCATGAACATGGGTTCTGAGCCGCTTCCAGGCACAAGTTCAAACGCTGCTGCTGAAGAAGAAGACGACCTTCCTTTCTAAGCAGCTTGCTAAAATAAACCCAAAGCCAAGCCGCTTCCGAGTAAAATACTCAGTAGCTTGAGCAAATTGAATTTGTGATTTTCGGTGGTTTCAAATATAATAGTGGTTGAGATGTGTAAGAACATGCCAACCACTACCGCAAAAATCAATTGCACGTTCATTCCCAACTGTTCAGTGGTAATCGAAAGCCCTAACAAAACCCCAATAGGCGTCATGAGGCCAAATGCCAATAAAATCAACCAAGCCTCGCTACGCTTGAGTTTGGTGGCCAATAAAAGTGTCATGAGTGCAATAGCTACTGGCACCTGATGAAAAATAATTCCCCACAAGAAACTACCATTAAACGGTACTTGGCTCTCATGGTCAATCCCAATTTGCAACATATTTCCGAGTGGAATCCCTTCAATGACCGAGTGAACTGACAGTGAAATAAATAAAGTCCAAGGCATCGCCTGCCCTTTGTGCACGTGCACATGCCCATGCTCGATACCTCCAGAAAAATATTCCAAAACCAACTGAACTAAAAAGCCCAATAATATGAAAACACCTACCTGAAAAACAGGTAAGGCTTCGTGTGCATGGTGCACATGCCCTTGATGCGCGCCGTATAACTCAGGCAATAAGTGTTGGAAAATGACTGCCAGTAAAAAACCACCGCTGAAAGCCAATGCCAGTTTGATGTATTGATTTTTGTTGGTCGCATTCAGATAGCTCACAATGGCGCCACCCAAAATAACCGAACCTATCAAAAGGAGCTCTACAGTGTAAAAATTCATGCTTTCTTTTTTGCAATCAGGATCAGGCGCTCACTTGTGTTTTCATCAAAAGGTGTCAAGTGGTAAGACCCAAAGGTTTCTATTATGTCAAAATCTGCAGCTAACAAGGACTCAAAATCGTTTTTAGACAGCGCCTGAACGCGTTCAGTAAAAACACCAATTTGCATTTGATCTTGTGCAGCAAGGACTTCGATTTGCTTGTAAATATGGGTGTCGTTGTGCCAACGCTTGATGTCAAAGACCACGCCTTCTCTTTCGATGGTCTCGGCAGGCTTGAGATTGGCGCAAACCTTTGTAGCATTTAAAAAATCGATCACTAGCAAGCCATTGGGAGTCAGCATCGTTGAAAGTGCTTTGCAAACCGCTTGGTTCTCGGCTAAGGTATCAAAATAACCAAAACTCGTAAACAAATTGAAAATAGCATCAAAAGGCGGGGTTTCCATCACTTGACGCATGTCGTGCACACTAAAGGCTACATTTTTGACGCCAAACTTTTCAGCTTGTTCTTGGGCAGCGGCAATGCTGTTGGGCGCTAAGTCGGCACCTACTACCTTAAAACCCATTTGGGCAAGCGTAAGCGAATGTCTGCCTTTACCACAGGCAAGATCAAGGACACGCGCGCTACTTGGCAAATCTAGTTTTTGGACTAAATGATCTAAAAAGAGCTTTGCTTCGTTGTCATCGCGGTGCTGATACAACAATTGATAATACGGGGAGTCAAACCAAGTGGCGAACCATTCTTTTTGTGGCATGCTGCAAATTTACAACTTTCTTTTCCTAATTTCGGGACATGTTACAGATTGGGCTGAGCGGCGGTATAGGATCAGGAAAAAGCACTATTGCTAATGTGCTCGAAAAAATGGGCTATCCTGTTTTCTACTCGGATCAAGCGGCAAAAAGACTTTACGATGAACACCCCGTGCTCCAAAAGCATTTGGTGGATTTATTGGGTCCAGAAGTTTATCTGAATGGTCAATTAAACAAGCAATTTTTAGCAGAACAACTCTTTTCGAATGCTGAATTGAAAGCGCAAGTTTCGGCGCTCGTGCATCCTATTGTGAGAAGTGCATTTGAAAGTTGGGCCCAACAACAATCGTCCGATTTAGTCTTCAATGAAGCGGCTATTCTATTCGAGACCGGTGCTTATCTATTATTTGATGCCACCATTTTAGTTATGGCTCCCCTTGAAATAAGAATTGAAAGGGTACAGAAAAGAGACCGTATTTCTCGAGAAGAAGTGCTCAAGCGCATTGCCAATCAATGGACAGACGCGAAAAAAATGGAACTCACGCCACATTATATTATCAACGACGGCAGGCCATTATTGCTACAAATTGAAAAATTACTGACCGTTTTTAGTACAGCATCTTAATGTCTATACTGCGGTTCTGCTGCAGTTTGACGGCACATTCTTCAAAGCTAGGCGCACTTAGTTTGGGGCGCAGGTTATTTGAAAAAGCATAAGCCTCGGTTGGAATACCAAAAAAGTTTTTATCGCAGATTTTGTTGTGGTTTTCGTCGTGGTACACTACAATAGCATATTTACCAGCCTCTAGATCTTTAAATGTGTGGCTAACCGTGCCTTTTTGGGCATCCAAGCGATATAAACGATGGGTTTTACCCGCCTGTGTAAACACATCCGGATTTTTGTAGAGTGCAAATTCAATGAGGCCTTTATTATTGGCAATATTGGACACCTCGATGCGCAAATCATAAGTCGCCGCAGGCAAATTTGTTTCTATCATTGGATTGAAAGAGGTCAGAAAGAAAAGCAATCCGAGAGAAATAGGCAATAATAATTTAGTCATGGGCGCTATTTATTCAGAGAGGCGGATATTCAACCCTAAATTGAATTGCAAGTTCATAAGGCTAAAGGATTCAGTGTTGAACAACTGTTTCCATTCGTTGTAGGCGCCAACCTCTAAACCGTTGCTGAGATCGCGAAAACCGCGGTAAGCACTAGCCCTGATGCCAATTCTTTTAGTTGCATTCCATTGTAGAAAAGCAAAATAACCCATGTCTAACTTGGCTTGTGTGTTTGCGCCAACTTCTGTTGACAAGAGCTCGGTACCAACTGCATTCGGATAATATGCGTAAAATTCTTTTTGCATTTGTCCTTGAAGGCGATAGCGGTATTGCATGCCGCCACCTACATGCAAGCTCAGGATTTTGAGATCAAGTCCGAGTGGAAGGGTAAGCAGTTCGCCTGTGACGGTTTTATTACATTGCAACAAAAAGGATGTTCCAGACAAATCAGTTGCCCATTCGGTGCTTTGATATGCTTGATTTTGATGTGCATACCCTAAGCCGCTGTAAAGGGTCAGGACTTTCAGGGCAGTATACCCAAACTGAACTTCGCCACCGGCAGTGCCGCGCCAAAAGGAAACAGGGTCAAAAGGTTTGGCAATTAATTGGCTTACCGACTGAATTTCTTGCTTATTGGCGCCAACTTCTGCCTGAAGATACCAACGCCATTGGGCGCTGGTACTAAAGGCAAGGATTGTAAAAAGACAAAACGAGACTAGCGCACGCATGTCTTAACCTAAAAATGGATAACGGTAATCGGCCGGCGGCACAAAAGTTTCTTTGATGGTGCGGGCTGAAGTCCAGCGCATGAGGTTCATGGCTGCACCGGCTTTGTCGTTGGTGCCCGATCCGCGCGCACCACCAAAAGGTTGTTGGCCTACCACTGCACCTGTTGGTTTATCGTTGATGTAGAAATTACCTGCTGCATTCATGAGTTTTTCATTGGCCAATTGGATTGCATAGCGGTCAGTGGCAATAATTGAACCCGTTAGTGCGTATTCCGAAGTTTGATCGACAAGATCGAGTGTTTCGGAGAAGTGCGCATCTGGATACACGTAAATAGTGAGGACAGGGCCGAAGATTTCTTCAACCATGGTGCGGAATTGAGGATTGGTGGTCACAACAGTTGTTGGTGCAATAAAATAACCCACAGATTTGTCGTAGGTACCGCCTGTTATAATTTCGGCGTCTGGCTGCGTTTTCACGTAATCGATGTAGGCAGCAATTTTATCAAAGGCACGCTCGTCTATCACCGCGTTGACAAAATTGGATGGGTCTTCTGGGCTACCTTGCTTGAAGGAATTGACTTGCGTTACCAAAATGTCTTTGACAGCTGGCCAGAGGCTTTCCGGTACATATGCTCTAGAAGCTGCCGAACATTTTTGACCTTGGAATTCAAAGGCACCGCGAGAAAGTGCTGTGGCTACTTCCGCTGCATTGGCGCTGTTGTGAACCATGACGAAGTCTTTGCCTCCGGTTTCACCAACGATGCGTGGGTAAGAGCGGTAGTTTTCGATGTTGCCCGCAATGTTTTTCCAGAGCTGACGGAATACGCCTGTAGAACCCGTAAAATGAAGGCCTGCAAAGGCTTTGTGCGCAAAGATAACTTCGCCCGCTTCTGGGCCATCTACGGTCACCATATTGACCACACCTGCTGGTAAGCCAGCTGCTTCAAAAAGCTCCATGATGACTTGTGCAGAATAAATTTGGCTGTCCGCTGGCTTCCAGACCACTACATTGCCCATCATGGCAGGCGCCGCACAGAGATTGGCCGCAATTGAGGTAAAGTTGAATGGCGTGAGGGCGAAAATAAAGCCTTCTAATGGGCGGTATTCCAAGCGATTCCACATACCGGGTTGCGAATCTGGCTGCTCGCTGTAGATCTGTGTCAGGTACTGGACATTGAAACGGAAAAAGTCGATGAGCTCACAGGCTGCATCGATTTCGGCTTGGAATACATTTTTGGACTGCGCGAGCATAGTAGCTGCATTGATGCGGTCGCGAAACGGACCTGCCAAGAGGTCGGCTGCGCGCAAGAAGACAGCTGCGCGGTCTTGCCATGGTAGCGCCGCCCAAGCGGACTTCGCTGCCAAAGCTGCGTCGATGGCGGCCGCAACGTGCGATGCATCGCCCTGGTTGAAATAACCCAATACCTGCTGGTGGTCGTGGGGCATGGTGAGTGCTTTCTTGTTGGCAGTAGTGACTTTATTGGCGCCGATGTACATCGGCACATCTATTGGACTGCGGTCCTTGAATTCTTGGTATTTGGCCATTAAAGAAGCGCGCTCCGGAGAGCCTGGCGCATAAGATTTAACGGGTTCGTTGACGGCCACCGGGACCTTAAAAAATGCGTTTGACATATGAATGATGAATTAGTGGAACAAATTTACAAAAACTTGGCGTGCAAGTAGGTAAGGTAGGTCAGCATCTTAACTGAACCAGATGTCGCGGATGAGCTCTTCGCCAATAAACTGATTGCAGCGCCCTATTATGATTTGCTTGCCATGAAAAAGCTCGTCGCGCATGACGCTCGAATCAATTTTGAGGTAGAGGGTGTTGTTTTCGATGCGGATATCGGTAGTGCGCTTGGCCACTGCTGGCCCCATGAGTTCGGGCCAGGCCGCGATGAGGTCATAGGCCTTCATTTTGTCTTGCAAGCCATAGGCTTTCATGATCCGGCTCACGAGCGTCGAGAGCGGCTTTTCTTCTTGTTCGCGTTTGTTGTCGGGATTCATAGAGCGAGGGCTTGTTGGTCTTTGATTTGGAAAAGTTTGGTTTCGCCAGGCAATTGGGCAAAAAGTGCCTGCATGCGCGCGGGGTCGGTGTCGGTGATGAGCACCTGACCGAAGTAGTCGGCACTCACGAGCGCAATGAGGCGTGCCACGCGTTCGTTGTCTAGTTTATCGAAGATGTCGTCGAGAAGGAGCACAGGTTTTTGGCCTTTGTGCTGCTTGAGCCAGTCGAATTGCGAAAGGCGCAGCGCAATAATAAAGGATTTTTGCTGGCCTTGTGAGCCAAATTTTTTAACGGGGTGGCCTTTGATACTGAAGAGTAAGTCGTCTTTGTGGATACCCACATTGGTGTATTGCGTAAGCGCATCTTTTTTGGCCGAAGCCTGCAGCAAATCGGCAAACGAGCCTTCTGACAGTTGAGAGCGGTAGGCGATGTCGACTTCTTCTGCGTTTTGGCCAATTTCTTGGTAAAAGCGCTTGAAAACCGGGATGAACTCTGCTAAAAAGGCCTTGCGCTGCGCGTGGATATAATTGGCACTCGGAATGAGCTGAGCGTCCCATACCTCAATGGCGTCGGGGTCGAACAAGCGGTGCTCGTGCATGTTGCGCAAGACCGCATGGCGCTGCTCCAACAAGCGCGCGTAGCGCTGGATTTCTTCTAAATAGGTTTTATCGAGTTGGGCTAAAATGCCGTCCATCCATTTGCGGCGCAGCTCAGAACCTTCGGCAATGAGGTCGCCATCATAGGGAGAAATGAAAACCACTGGCAATTTGCCGATGTGAGCCGTGAGTTTTTCGTAGGCTTTTTTGTTCCACTTCACTTGTTTTTTGACACCTGCCTTGTAGGCAATTTGCACCTCGCAGGCTTTCTGATCGAGCTCCCATTGGCTGGAAATGGCAAAAAAGGCTTGGTCGAAGCGCAAATTGTGGCGGTCATTGACGTTGAGGTAGCTTTTGCACATGCTCAGGTAGTAGACTGCATCTAGGATGTTGGTCTTGCCGGCGCCATTGGGGCCAACAATGCCGTTGATGCCCGGCACGAAGTCGAGTTCGAGATCGGGGTAGTTCTTGTAATTGACCAGATGCAAGTGCGAAAGGTGCATGAAACAAAGATACGGAATAACTACCTTTGCCTCATGACGCGATCCCAAATAATCCGAGCGCATTTGGCGTTGCTTGTGGTGAATCTCCTTTATGGAGCCAACCACGTTTTGGCAAAGGGCGTGATGCCACAGTACCTCGACCCCAACACCTTCATTTTATTGCGCGTGAGCGGAGCAGTTTTACTGTTCTGGATCTTGCTATTATCTCAAAAAAGAAAGCCCGTAGACCGCTCAGACTACTGGCGTTTTCTTGCAGCGGGTTTGTTTGGCGTGGCCATCAATCAGCTCTTTTTCTTTCACGGACTCAATTTGTCTTCGGCGCTCAATGCGGGTATCATTATGGCGCTCAACCCCATAATGGTTGTGGTACTTGCCGCGTTTGTTACAAGAGAAAAATTTACTGTTCCAAAATACACCGGTATCGCCACTGGAGCGGTTGGCGCCATTTTACTCACCTTGAGTTCGGGAAAGCTACCCGGCGCATCATCGTTGGGCGACCTATACTTATTGATCAATGCCCTCAGCTACGCGTTGTATTTAGTGCTCTCCAAGCCGCTCTTACTTAAATACAGCCCCATCCAAGTAATCACCTATGTGTTTACCATTGGCCTGATATTACTTTTACTCTTTCCGCCTACTTGGTCCAACCTATCTAATGTCGATTTCAAACAAATTCCGGCGAGCGCTTGGTACAAAATTACTTACGTGATCATCGGCGTGACCTTCCTGACCTACTTACTCACCATTTTTGGACTTAAATATGTGAGCGCAACGGTTTCTGCGGCTTATATTTACACGCAACCGGTCATGGTCATGGGCTTTGCGGTCTTATTTTCGGCGCTCGGTTGGGCAGCAGACTACACCCACACCATTACAGCCGAACGATTGTTGTATATGTTGTTTATTTTTACGGGTGTTTATTTAGTTTCTTTCTACAAAGCCCAAAAATGAAAATCACATCTCTTCTTTTCTTGCTCGCTTGTACTCACTTGCTTTTTGCCCAAAAACCAGCCCTTGACTTCAAGGCCTACGATACGTGGAAACGCCTCGAAAAGGAACAAATATCCAAAAACGGAAACCTCATCACTTACGAATTGACCTTTTTGAGGGCGAATCCGATCCTACATATTGTCAATCAGCAGACCCAAAAACACGATTCCATTACGAGAGCAAACAATGCACTCATTGCATTGGATGAATCCTACATTGCCTGGAAAATGAGCCCAGACTACGACTCGCTTCGTGCGCAAGAACTCGCTAAACTCGATAAAAAAAAGTGGGACAAAGACTCGCTCTTTATCCAGCATTTCGCTCAAGATACCATTTACAAATTCGCTAAACTCAAGCAGGTACAACAAGCCGAAAATGCTCCTGTACTGGCGTTTTTACATGAAGTGAGCCCTAAAAAAGTGGAGCCCGTCGCCGTTAAGAAATATGAAAAATACTTGTTCTGGAAAAAACCTGCACCCACGCCAAAAGTGTATCCTTTTAAGACAGATGGTCAACGTTTAGTGGTTTACACATCGGGGCAAAGCGCCTTTCCCATTTTGGACAGCATCACTTCCTTTGCCCTGAGCCCTGACGGTTCAAAAGTGGCTGTCATTAAGCAGCGCAAAGTAAAGCTAGACTCTATGCAAGTGCGTATTTACGCCACCAAAGACCTGCTCTTACTCAAAGAATTTGAGGCCCAACCAAGTGCAACTGAGCTCACCTGGAGCCCCAATAGCCAAGTGCTAACTTATCTTTACAGCCCCGACACAGCCGCTGTTAAAAATTTCCACCTGACCTTATTCGATTTGAAAACATTGCAGCAACAAGATTTCGGAGACTCTACCGATTTCGACAAAAGCACAAATGGTGAGTATCAGGCTGTAGCAAACGGCCGCAAACCGCAATTCAGCGACGACAGCCGCTACCTTTATTTTGGCATACGCGAGTGTCAAATTTTCCAGAATGACACCCTGCTCGAGCGCGAAAAAGTGAACCTCGACATCTGGCACTACCAAGACCTTCAGATCCAGCCACAGCAACTCCTGCTAAAAGACCAAGCCTTGAAAAGAGGTTTACTCTATGTTTACGACCTGCAAAATGACCGACTGACCCCACTTGAAAACGACACCCTTAAAGTTTCGCTCGACCTACACATGACTGCGCCGTATTTAGTAGCGACCAATTCCGATCCGTACGCGATACAAGCTCAATGGGAAGCGCCATCCAAAGCAGATTACTACAGAATTTCATTAGAGACGGGGCAAAAAGTCTTGTTAGGTAAAGGCTTGAGCTACCCTGGCGAACTCTCTGCCGACGGTCGCTTTTTTAGCTATTTTATCTCCCACAAAGAGCAATGGATGCTCCTAGACATCGAAAAAGAGAGCCGCACTTGCATGAATTGCAGCCGCAAAGACCTCGTTTGGACCGAAGACCTAAATGGCCAACCCATGGCAGCAGGGCCTGTTGGTTTTGTAGGCTATACCAAAGACGCCAAAACGGTTTGTATGCAGTCTGAATTCGACATCTGGACTTATGACGTCGCTACCAAAACACTGCAGAGTATTTCCAATGAAGCGGCCACAAAAGACCAAATTGAACTGCGCTTTACGCGTTACAACCAAGATTCTGCCTGGCTCAATTTCCAGGAGGGCTACTTCATTGGCTTACGCAAATCCAATAAAAATGAGTTGCTCTATTTCTTTGACAAGGGACAAATCCAACAAAAAATGGAAGTGGCCCAGCGCATCTCCGGGCTTCAAACAGCGGAAAACCAAAACCAATTCCTCTTGCGTAAAATGGACGTGCAGACCTACCCAGATGTTTGGTTGTTTGATGCAGACTTCACTAACGGCGCACAAATTTCAGCAGCCAATCCGCAGCAAAGTCAGTACAATTGGGCCACAGTGGAAAGCGTCAAGTGGAAAGCCTACGACGGGCAAATGCTCGAAGGGCTGCTCTACAAACCCGAAAACTACAACCCCAATCAAAAATATCCGTTGTTGTTTTATTACTACGAACTCAATTCAGACAACCTACACAACTACCAAGCTCCAAAACCTTCAGCGAGTATCATCAACCCTACGGAATACGCCAGCGGTGGTTATTTGGTGTTTGTGCCAGACATTCGCTACCAAGCGGGAAAGCCTGCTCAAGGCGCCTACAATAGCATCATGAGTGCGGCAGATTACCTACTCAAGAACTACCCCATCGACGACAAGCGCATGGGCTTGCAAGGCCAAAGTTGGGGCGGCTACCAAAGCGCAATACTCATTACCATGACCACGCGTTTTGCCGCAGCCATGGCCGGCGCGCCGGTGAGCAATATGATTTCAGCTTACGGCGGTATTCGCTGGGGTAGCGGGCTCAACCGCCAATTTCAGTACGAAAGTACCCAGAGTCGGATTGGAGCCACCATCTGGCAAAAGCCGGACTTATACACAGAAAACTCGCCATTGTTCCATTTGCCTAAGGTACAAACACCACTTTTGATCATGGCCAATGACAAAGACGGCGCCGTACCATGGTACCAAGGCATCGAACTCTACAACGGTCTGCGACGCCTGAACAAGCCTTGCTGGATGCTCAATTACAATGAAGACGACCACAACCTCACCAAACTCGCCAACAAATACGACCTCTCAATTCGCATGCGTCAGTTCTTTGACCATTACCTCATGAATGCACCCGCGCCAACCTGGATGACCACAGGTATTCCGGCGACACAAAAAGGACAAACGCTTGGCTATGAGTAAGTTTTTGCATCGACTCACTCTGCTCTCCTTGCTTTTGGTGTGGATTGCCATCACTTATTTGTCATTGAAGAGCGCGAGCCATTCAAGCCCCATTCGGATCAATGATAAAATCGGACATTTCATCGCCTATGCGTTACTGAGTCTACATGCCTTGGCCTTTTTTCAATTTCAACAAAAGAAACACATTCTCTGGCTCGTCCTGACATTAGTGGGTTATGGCCTTTTGATGGAAATTTTACAAGGATTTGTTCCGGGCAGAGAAGTTTCTGCCTACGACTTGCTTGCCAACAGTATGGGCGTAGGAATTGGCCTGACTTGTTTTACTTTATGGAGAAGATATCGTCGATACCGAACCAACGGTTGAGGACAAAACCCTCGGCGTAATTATAGCCAGCGGGGCGGCCCATTTCAAGCATGCGCCCTTTCAAGAAATCAAAGAAAAGTTCTCCTGAAATGGGTGTATTGGGTTCGGCTGAATTCGGGTCAAAAAACTGGGTGCGGTAGGCTTTGATAGCGGCAATCTTTTGATCGAGATAAGGCGAAACATCGTGTACAAACGAAGGTGTTTGCAAGTAATCTTGGATGTAGTGCAATACCAATTGAGGACGATGGGCCGTTTGTGGGGTGCCGTTGTGCGACGTATGGATTTTGCGCAGGCCTGCTAAGAAGCAAGCCTCGGCCACCATGTGGCCAGCTCTGGCGTGGTCTGGGTGGCGGTCTGAGAGCGCATTGGCCAGCACAATCTGGGGTTGATGCAAACGGATTTGCTCAATAATTTGAAGCTTTGCGGCATGGTTGTTTTCGAAGAAACCGTCGGCAAGGCGCAAATTGCAGCGGTGCTGGACACCTAAAATGGTTGCCGCTGCGGCCGCTTCTTCATACCTGCTTTCTACAGTGCCACGCGTGCCGAGTTCACCTTCTGTGAGGTCGACAATTCCGATGGTCTTGCCTTGGGCCGCGTAATGCATTAGTGTGCCCGCCGCAGAGAGTTCTACGTCGTCTGGGTGGGCACCAAATGCAAGGATATCTAGTTTCATGAATTATTGAATGTGGGCATAGCTCTCCACACTTGGGCAGCTGCAAACCAAATTGCGGTCGCCGTAGGCGTTGTCTACACAGCGTACTGGAGCCCAATATTTAGCCTCAAGCAAATAAGGAAGCGGATACGCAGCCTCTTGTGGTGCATACGGGTAAGTCCAGTTCTTGTTGATGATGCAATCTGCGGTGTGCGGCGCGTTTTTGAGCAAGTTATTGGCTTTATCTGCATGACCATTTTCGATTTCACGGATTTCCTCGCGGATTTTGATCATGGCATCGCAGAAGCGGTCGAGCTCTTCTTTGTCTTCGGACTCAGTAGGCTCAATCATGAGCGTTCCAGCAACCGGGAAAGAAACTGTTGGCGCGTGGAAACCGAAGTCGATGAGGCGCTTGGCCATATCGGCAACTTCTACGTCGGCGGTTTTCTTGAAATCGCGGCAGTCGAGGATCATTTCGTGTGCTACCGTACCGTTTGCACCGGTATAAAGGATGTCGTAATGGCCTTTGAGGCGCGCGGCAATGTAGTTGGCATTGAGTATCGCCATTTCAGTTGAACGACGCAAGCCTTCGGCACCCAACATTTTGATGTAGGCATAAGAAATGGTCAAGATGAGTGCAGAACCATAAGGCGCTGCAGATATAGCGTGGATCGGCAACTCACCTCCTGTTTTGATGAGCGGGTTGCTCGGCAAGAATGGAGCGAGGTGAGCAGCCACACCAATTGGACCCATTCCAGGGCCACCTCCACCGTGTGGAATGGCGAATGTTTTGTGAAGGTTGAGGTGACAGACGTCTGCCCCGATGTTACCTGGGTTGGTGAGACCAACTTGGGCGTTCATGTTGGCGCCATCCATATAGACCTGTCCACCGTTGTCGTGGATGATGCTCGTGATTTCGATGATGCCTTCTTCGTAAACGCCGTGTGTAGATGGGTAGGTCACCATGATGCCCGCCAAGACGTCTTTGAGCTCAATGGCTACTGTGCGCAATTCTTCGATGTCGATGTTGCCGTTTTCATCGCAGCCCGTAACCACTACTTCAAAACCTGCCATAACCGCAGAGGCAGGGTTGGTGCCGTGCGCAGAAGAAGGAATGATCATTTTTTTGCGTTGGAAATCGCCGCGAGATTCGTGGTAGGCTTTGATGACCATGAGGCCAGCGTATTCGCCCTGCGCACCCGAGTTGGGTTGCAAAGAAACAGCAGCAAAACCAGTGGCTTCACAGAGGTCTTGCGCCAATTGTGCAAACATTTCGTGGTAACCCACCGCCTGATCTAAAGGCGCAAATGGGTGCATGTTGGCAAATTGCGGGTTGGTAACAGCCATCATTTCGGAGGCTGCATTGAGTTTCATGGTACAAGAACCGAGGGCTATCATGGAGTGTACCAAAGAAAGGTCTTTGTTCTCTAGACGCTTGAGGTAACGCATCATGCGCGACTCCGAATGGTAAGAATTGAACACCGGATGAGAGAGCACTGCTTCAGTGCGTACCAAGCTTGCTGGAATAGCGCTAGAGGCACTTGCTAACTGGGCGCCAAAAACGTCCAGAATAGCGGTTACATCTGACATCAGGTGTGGCTCGCCAAAAGAGATACTGAGTTCTGAATCTGAAATATAGTGGAAATTGAGGCCGGCCGCCTCAGCTTTGCTGCGGATTTCGGCACAATTGACACCCGCAACATGAATGGTATCAAAGAAATGTGCGGATCCGATGGAAAGGCCTGCGTTTTTGAGTGAGTTCGCGGTGGTTGTGGCTAAATCATGGACGTGTTGTCCAATTTGTTTGATGCCATTTGGGCCATGGTAAACTGCATACATGGAGGCCATGACGGCCAACAACGCTTGAGCAGTACAAATATTTGAAGTGGCTTTGTCTCTTTTGATGTGTTGTTCGCGGGTTTGTAAAGCCATGCGAAGTGCTTGGTTGTCGTCGGCGTCTTTGGATACACCAATGATGCGACCTGGCAAGTTGCGCTTGTAGTCTTCTTTGGTGGCAAAGAAAGCGGCGTGTGGGCCACCGTAGCCCATCGGAACGCCAAAGCGCTGCGCAGAGCCGGTAACGACATCGGCACCCATGCTGCCTGGCGACTTGAGCAAGACCAAAGAAAGGAGGTCTGCGCCAACGGCAACTTGAATTCCGGCAGCTTTCCAGCTGGCGATAGCGGCTGTCCAGTCTTGGATGTGGCCTTGAGCGTTCGGATACTGAACAAAAATTCCGAAGTATGTAGTGTCTGGAGTAAAGGTTTGGGCGTCGCCAACGATAAATTCGATGCCGAGGTTGAGCGCGCGGCCTTTCATGACGTCGATGCTTTGTGGCAGAGCGTTTTGATCGACAAAAAATTTGTTGCGTCCTGCTTGGATGTCCGCACGGCTGCGCGAATTGTAGAACATAATGAGGGCCTCAGCGGCAGCTGTAGCTTCGTCTAGTAAAGAAGCATTGGCGATGATCATGCCAGTGAGTTCAATGACCATCGTTTGGAAATTAAGCAGTGCCTCCAAACGACCCTGTGCAATTTCTGCTTGATACGGCGTATATGCTGTATACCATCCTGGATTCTCGAGTACATTTCTCAAAATAACTGACGGAACAATGGTTTCGTGGTAACCCAAACCAATAAAAGATTTATTGATTTTGTTTTTGGCGCCCAGCGCATTGATGTGATTGAGGTAAGCTTGCTCGGTGAGCGCAGGATCGATGCGGAGTTCACGGTTGAGGCGAATTTGAGCAGGGATGGTGCGGTCGATGAGCGTCGAGAGCGCATCTACGCCAACGGCTGCTAACATGTCTTGTTGTTCGGAAGCTCCGGGGCCAATGTGGCGTCTTTCAAATGGTGTCATGTATTGTGTCGATTTTGGGTCTACAAAAGTACTTATTTTTCCGTGAATTGCTGAACCCGAAGGCAGGCATTATCGTGCACATCTTGCCAAAAAAGATTGATGTCGCCGATGTGGTAATTGCGCATGGTGAGGCTCAAGAAAAAGAACTTGCCGCGTGGGCGCTCAATCCAGATGGCGCCGTCGATGAGGTGGGTGTCGAAAAGTTGCGGATAAACTTGGTTGTCGAAATACAAAAAGCCTTTATGGGCAGTCTTTTGTGTCGTGCTTTCAAGCGTCCAAGAGACCGGATTTACGACTGCTTTTCCTTTGTACCATTTCTCGTAACTCGACTGCTCTATTCTTTTTTTGAAGGTATTCCAAGATACATAACCACCAGTGGCATCTGGGGTGGTAAGCAAAGGGATTTGCTTGAGGTCGGAAGCAGCAATGCCGATACCGGGCAAATAAGCAGCAACGAGTTGACTTTGCAGCGCTTTACCGTCGAAAAATTCTTGGAGCAATAAGCCGCAGTGGGTGCTGCCTTGGCTGTGACCCGCCAAAATAATGGGCCTACCGTTGTTGTAGTGCTCGAGGTAATACAAAAAAGCGGCGCGTACATCTGCGTAAGCCAACTCCAATGCAGCCTTGCCTTCAGGGCCGTCCACATAATAAGAACGCAGGTGAGCAGAACGATAGTAAGGGGCAAAGAAGCGACCCGCTTCAGCAAAGGCACTGCCCTGAAACGCAAGCGCTGTTTGGAGTACTTTGGTTTGTTGTTCGGTATCGCTTATGGGGACATTCCAGCGCCTGTCACTTTTTTTTGTGTTGAGCGTTGGATACACATAAAAAACGTCTGCTTTGGCGTGTAAAATGGTGTCTTTTAGATGGGCGGCAAGGCCTGCAGGATAAGCGCCCGGGCGTGCGGCCCAATTTTGAGCCAACCTGTAGTCTGTAGTGGTTTGTGCATAGAGTCCTGTTGAAAGAATTGGGAGATACACGAAGAGTAGGGTTAGAAAACGCATTATTTTTGTAGTCGAAATGTCCGGATACCAAAGAAACACATTTTTTTGCCTATTGTTTTTCCTAATGGCCGCAAAAAGCGCATGTGCGCAAGATTCTATCGTGTATTGGAAATTCAAGTCGCTGTATTCCTTGAGTGGCACCCAAACGTCATTTGTCAATTGGAATGCCGGAGGGCGCAACAACATCTCGATCATCGGCTCAGCAAGTGCCTCAGCTTACTATACCCGCGAAACCGTCAAATGGACCAACGATGCCTCTTTTGCACTGGGTGGCATTAAGTATTTTGACAACAAGGGCATTGGTGCCCAAAAAACAGACGACCGCCTCGACCTCGCCAGCACCTTCGGGATGCAGTTGTCCAAAGGCTTCTTCCTTACTTTCGCCTCGAGTTTCCGTACCCAAAGCATCAACGGCTACGCGTACCCCAACGACTCCATTCCGGTTTCGCGCTTCATGGCACCCGGCTATATGAACCTCGCAATTGGCGCTGACTTCCGCAAATCGGACAACTTCAACATCTTCTTCTCCTCAATCGCCATCAAATCAACATTTGTACTAGACGACTCCCTCAGTGCAACAGGTTCTTTCGGGGTAGAACCCGGCATGCGCTACCGCCAAGAGTATGGCGCCTATCTTAAAATGAAACTCAATCGCCCCTTAGCCAAAAACATCGAGATGAAATCCAAACTGGAATTATTTAGTAATTACCTCAATAACCCCGAAAACATCGACGTCAATGGAGAGCTCTTGCTGCTCTTTCGCGTCAACTCGCTGGTGTCGGCCTCTGCCCAATGGAACCTGATCTATGACAACGACATCAAAATCACGGATATCAATGGCAATATTGGCCCTAGAACCCAATTTAAATCGGTCATTGGTATAGGTTTATCTTACAAAATCGAAAGTTAATGAAGCAACTTCTTTTCTGTACTCTGCTCCTTTTTATGGGTCCAGTAAACGCGCAATCTGACTATTCAAAGTTCGACCTCAATCTACAACTCAACACCAACCTTTATCAAAAGCAATTTGGACCCGAGTGGAACCTTCAAGGTGAACTACACCTCAACCCTAGATGGAGCTTACTTTACAATTACTCGATCGGTTCCTTTAAAAACTATACTGGTTACGCGCACGCACCCATGAGTTTATTTGCCGTCGGGCCCGTAACCCGTTTTTTAGCTCAAAACTCCTTTACTTTTAGCGATTTCTTGGGCGCTCTAGCTTTGGGCGCACTTACAGCACTCATCCCCGAAGGCGTGGCCTATCATTTTCCTTTAGCCTACCGCTACGACCTTTCTGGCTACGTAAATCCGTTGGGGCTGGCCTATATTTTCAGCAACAATCTGAGCTCGGCAGGCCAGGTCAAATACGACGCCACAGCAGGTGTCAAACTGACTTATTACGCACCATTTGGTCTACACGCCAACGTTCACTTGCAAACGCGCTTTACCGCAGGATACGGCTTTTACCCAAATGCAGGCATTGGCCTGGGATACTCATTTGGACATCGCAACCTCAGCGAATAAGCAAAGCACTCAATGCCCACCGGGCTGACAGCACAACGGTAGGGCTTTCAAAGCATCCGGATTCGCCTTTCTATCGTCGGCCTGATAACCAATATTCACCAACACCATTTGCAGCGCTTCTTTATTGGTCTTAGCTGGCTTGAACTTCACATCCACCACTTTTGTTTCGAGGTTGAGTTCTGCATAAACCACCCCTTTGGCCTGATTCAAAGCTGTTTCGATGCGCTCCTTGCAATCGCCACATTGGGCGGAGGTCTGAATTTGGAGCACCATTGTTTTTTGGGCAAAAAGTGGCGTTCCGAAAAGGAGTAAAAAAGAAATGAGAATTGTTTTCATATTTATTAATTTTTGATTGATTTTGATTGATTTTGATTGATTTTGATTGATTTTGATTGATTTTGATTGTTTTTGATTGTTTTTGATTGTTTTTGATTGTTTTATTTAATCGTATAGCGCAAACCAAAATACACATTCCAACCCATAATGGGCGACCAAATTTCAGTGGCATCGAAAGCCTCCCCGAAAGGATCCTGCGCACCAATGATGGGATGGTTTTGCATCACGTTGAGGAGATTTTCGCCGCCGGCATAAAGTTCAAGTTGCTTCCAGTTGCGCGTCACCTGCGCATTGAGCAGCCCCCACGGGTTCCCCTGCCCACCTTGCGGCAAGCGCACGGCGCTATAACGCGAGTAAGTGAGGTCATAAGCCCAGCGCTTGTTGCGGGTTTGGTAGCCGAGATTGGCAAAGATACGCTGGCGCGGCAAGAGCACTTGCGTTTGGAACTCGCCGTTGAACAACGCCCTCACGTCTTGAAATTTATAAGCCAAGCGCAAATCGAGGCCGCGCAAAATGGCGTAACTGAATTCTGCCTGCAAAACAGTTGCCAAAGAATGGTCACTGAGATTCTTGAAGACCACTGCCCCACTGAGCGAATCGCGATCGGCCACGAGTTGTTGCAAAAAACGCGTATGATAAGCATCTATACTGAGGCTGCCCTTGCGTTTTTTGAAAGTAAAGCCCTGCACCAACGAGGCGCCTACATTCCAAGAAACCTCGGGCTGCAAGGCTTGTGGCGCAAGCCAAGTCTTGGAACTCGCCAATAGCGAGAGGTTGTCTACCACAAAATTGGGCAAGCGCCAAGCACGGCCAGCGGTGAGGCGCGCGTCGAGCTGAGGGGTGAGCGCATATTTCAAGTGTGCGCGCGGCGAGAACTGCCCACCGGCTAGGTTGTGTTGGTCGTAGCGCGCACCAATTACAGCTGAGAGTCTGTTGCCCGCATAGGCGTATTCAGCAAACAAACCCTGCACCCACTCCGTGCGGTCGACACCTACTACCTCAGCCCCAAAAGGTTGCCCAGCCCATTGACTTAGGCTCAGGGCCTGAAAACTAGCGCCCGCCTTGATTTTATGATCGGCCGTATAGATGATGTCGTCGTAGATGAGGTTCAGGTATCCGCGTTTTTCACGGCCACTGAAGTTGCGCAAACCATACAGGCCGCTCATGTTTTGATATTTGAACTGGGCAATGACGCCCAAACTTTGTGCAGGCTTCTTGCCAAAAAATCCGGTTTTCGAAAAAACAGAGAGGTGCTCGCTGGCCAATTGCATGCCATAGCCCACCGGGCTGGCTTTGGTGTAGGCATTTTGCCCCCCGATTTTTTGGTCTGCGTAGGCCTGCACGCCCAGTTGGGCCTCCATGCGCGGGCCTTGGTAACTAAAGCGCTGCAATAAATTGATAGTGTTGGAGAGCGCTTGGTCTCTAAAGCCATCTTGGTTTTGGTCAAAAGCACCATAAACGGCAGCGCCTGAAGCGAAAAGGCCCATATGCCAGCGTTCGGAGAGCTGCTGGCCGCCCTGCAAATTGAGCTCAGTGCGACCAAACCTATTTTGGTAGAGATTCAGCCCCAAACGAGGCATTTCTTTGGGTTTTTTAAATTCAAAATTGACCAAACCTGCCATCGACTCATAGCCATTCACCACAGAACCAGTCCCCTTGGTAATTTGTATGGACTCCAGCCATGTGCCAGGAATCACACTCATCCCAAACGCGCTTTCCAAACCCCTTAAAAACGGAATGTTTTCAAATTGCAACTGCGTGTAAACGGCATCCAAACCCAAAAGCTGTATCTTCTTCGCCCCCGAAATGGCATCCGACATACTGACGTCTACTGTCGAATTTGTTTCAAAAGACTCTGAGAGGTTGCAACAAGCTGCCTTTCTGAATTCAGCACTGGTAAGCTCCTCCACGTGCAAGGTTTTCAATTTCGAAATCCCGTGGGCATCTTTTTGCTTACTCACGACAATTTCCTGCACCAATTGCCCCGAAACTAGCACGACATTCAGCGCCAAAAAACGGTCCGAGCGCGTCACTACCAAGCGATCTGAGCGGTAGCCTTTTGCCACAAAAAGCAAGGTATCGGGCTGCTGCTTACCCAATAAGATTTCGAAGGTACCGTCTTCGTTGGAATACACTGTAGTACCAGCTCCCAACAAGGTAATCTTGACATTTTTTAGCGGCTTAGTCTGCACAGAATCTGCACCCTGCACCACGCCCCGAATTTGGCCCAAAGCCAATGCACTCCAAAAAAGTGCAGCAATAAATAATTTGATTTTCATTTACGTAAAATTTGATGAGACCTACTATTCAAATAGAAAGCACATCAAATTCTCCAAACTTGTTGCTTGACCTGTAAATCCCGACCACTTGCATATAGCGGAGGTGGGCGGTATTGCTGGCCTTGATCAAAGGATTGTTCTTCTTGAACTACTTTAAAAAACACAAAATTTGACCCCGTTTGAACAAAGCAAGCTACTGGATCTACACTTTCCCAATCAAAAGACGAATACGCCTGATCATAATTGGTTTTCACCACCTGCAACTCATCCGAACAGCAGTCTTTTTCTTGCAAATTAGCAGCACAAGCCGCTTCTTTCTGTTTTTGACAGCAAGGCGGGAGTGCTTGATGAGGCTCGGTGCATTCGTGATCAACTTTGATCAGAACGGAGCTAAAAGCACCATCCAATTCGCAAAAATGCTTGTGAATGGGGATGCCCACTTGGAGTGCAAGTTGAAGCACAATCAGAAAAACAGCGATTATACTTTTCACGATACAAAGTTACAAATAATGAATTACCTTTGCCACTCAATTTCCTAGACCATGAGTGATCCGATTAAACACGAGTGTGGCATTGCCCTTTTGAGGCTCAAACAACCACTTGAATACTACCTCGAGAAATACGGATCTGCCCTCTGGGGGCTCAATAAAATGCATCTTTTGATGGAAAAGCAACACAACCGCGGCCAAGATGGTGCGGGGATTGCCAACATCAAGCTCGATATGCAGCCCGGCGAGCGGTATATTTCGCGCAGCCGTTCGGTCCAAAAAAATCCGACACAAGATATCTTCGATCAGATCAACGCCAAGTTCAAGGCCATATACGATGAAAACCCAGAAAAGCTTAGGGACGTTGCGTTTTTGAAGCAAAATGCGGGCTTTACAGGCGAAGTCTTTTTAGGGCATCTGCGCTACGGTACTTACGGACGCAATTCAATAGAAAGCTGCCACCCGTTTTTGCGTCAGTCCAACTGGATGACCCGAAACTTGGTTGTGGCCGGCAACTTCAACCTCACCAATGTCGACGAACTTTTTGAGGTCTTGGTAGAGCTCGGGCAGCATCCGAAAGAAAAATCCGACACCGTTACGGTCATGGAGAAAATCGGGCATTTCCTAGACGTAGAGAACGACGAACTTTACGCGCACTACAAAGCGTTGGGTTACGGCAAAACCGACATTTATGCGCGCATTCAGGACGAAATCAAAATCGATAAGATCCTGAAAAAAGCATCTGAACGCTGGGACGGCGGTTACGCAATGGCAGGGCTCTTAGGCCACGGCAGCGCTTTTGTACTCAGAGACCCGAGCGGCATTCGCCCAGCATTTTGGTACGAAGACGATGAAATTTGCGTGGTGGCTTCTGAGCGCCCGGTGATTCAAACAGCTTTCAATCTCAAAGAAGAAGACATTCAAGAACTCAAGCCAGGCCATGCGCTCATCATCGAGAAAAAAGGTCAGGTCAAAGAACTCCAAATCAATTCGCCACGCGAGCTCAAGCAGTGTTCTTTTGAGCGCATCTATTTCTCTAGAGGCTCTGACGCCGACATCTACAAAGAACGCAAGGCACTCGGTCGCCTTATCGTCAAAGACGTGCTAGACAGCGTTGGACACGACTACGACAACAGCGTCTTTTCATTTATCCCGAATACCGCAGAAGTTTCTTTTTATGGCCTCATCAAAGGTTTGGAAGAAGCCCTTAACCAACATAAACTATCACAAATTCAGACACTCGGCGCCAACGCCAGTCCTGAAGCGCTCTCAGAAATCATCAATCGCCGCGCACGCATTGAAAAAATAGCCATCAAAGACGCCAAGCTGCGCACCTTTATTACCCAAGACGACTCCCGAGACGACCTCGTAGCCCACGTCTACGACATTACCTATGGTTCTGTCCGCCGCGGCACCGACAACCTCATCGTCATTGACGACAGTATTGTACGCGGTACTACTTTGCGCCAAAGTATCTTGCGCATCTTAGACCGTCTTGGCCCTAAGAAAATTGTTGTCGTTTCTTCTGCACCGCAGATCCGCTACCCAGATTGCTACGGCATCGACATGGCCAAAATGGGCGACTTCATCGCTTTCGAAGCAGCCATTGCCCTCTTGCGCGAACGTGGCCAATCCAACCTCATCGACGAAGTCTACAAAGCAGCACTCGAACAAGTGCAACTGCCCAAAGAACAAGTCAAAAATGTGGTTCAGCGCATTTACGCCCCTTTCTCAGACAAAGAAATCTCCGCTCAGATTGCCAAAATGCTCACGCCAGTCGGCATGCAAGCAGAGGTTGAAATCATATATCAAACTGTCGAGAATTTACACATCGCCTGCCCAGGTCATACCGGCGACTGGTACTTTACCGGTAACTACCCCACCCCTGGCGGAAACAAAGTTGTGAACCGCGCCTTCATCAATTGGATGGAGAAACGCAATGAGCGGGCTTATTAACCAATAAGTAGCGTGCTTATTTTTCCTTGTAAATTGAAAACTTGTGTTTCAATAACTGATTTGGTGTTTTTTGCTATCTGTAGCGAAGTCTCGAGCAACGTTTCAAAATCTTGCTCATCAGATACAACCTGCGCAAAACCCAAATCAATAAATTGCTGCGCCTCCGGAAACTTCTCATGCTTAGGGCCAAACATAACCGGTAATCCATAGGCCAAGGGCTCCAAAATATTGTGCAAACTGCCGCTAAAGCCACCGCCGACAAAAGCTACCGACCCATACTGATACGCCGCACTGAGATGACCGATGGTGTCTAAAATCATCAATGATGCTTCAGAGAAAGAAGCCTCCTTCATTTTAGAATAAATAACTGCTTGAGGGAAGGTCATCCCCAATTGGGTAAGATGGCGCGTAGAAAGATCATGCGGCGCAATCAGCACTTTCAAGTTGAGCGTATTCATGATTTCATTGTGGCTATCCAAAAAATCAAACAAGATTTTTTCCTCTTGTGGCCAACTGCTACCTAAAATCAAAAGTGGCGAATTACCTACAAATTGGGCAATGATTGGGTTGGGTTGGGCGCTCGCTTTGGCCTCTAATACCCGATTGAAGCGCAAATCACCTAATATTTCAATTTTCTGACTTGAAATACCTAGGGCAAGCAAACGTTTTTGAGTAGCCTCATTCTGAACGGCAAAATGCGCGACACGCTTCAAAGCCCGTCTAAAAAACCCACCGTACCACTTGAAATATACTTGCGAAGGACGCAAAATGGTCGATACACCATAGACTTTCAAACCTGCCTCTTGCGCTTTCTGCAACAAGTTGGGCCAGAATTCATATTTGAGTAAATACAAGCGGTCGGCTTTCACAACATTAATGAGGCGCTGCATGTGCCGAGGGTTATCGGCTGGCAAATAAAAAACGGCATGAGGTTCAAAGCCGCGTTTGTGGTAGTGCTGTATGCCCGAGGGCGAGTAGAAACTCACCACAATTTCAAGTGCTGGATTCGCTACAAGGCAAGCTTGAATCAAAGGCAAAGCCATATCGTACTCACCGAGAGAAGCGCAGTGGAACCAATAGCGTTTGGAGCCCGTTTTTGGTAATTTTTGAAGAAGAGCCCAGGTTTCTTTCCGGCCTGAAACCAAAGCCTTGGCTTTTGGGTGCCAAAGTGCTGCAAACTTTAGAAGTAAGTTGTAGATTGCAATCAGAAAGGAGTAGCACAAACCCATGAATGCACGAAATTAATCGAATTGGATGGAAATTTGAATTTTGCCTTTATCAATTATAATAATACTCCCTCGGCTCAGCCGAATAAAACGGAATATACCATCCGAGACGGAAACCGGTTTGAAGGTCTAGCCGACGGGCGGTAGAGACGGGCACATCGGGCTCGTCAAAATTGATGGTGCGGCGGTTATGGGTAAAACCTTGTTGGAAATAAAAACCTGCATAAAAGCTTGCTGATCCGTGGTTGTTGAGAAAGGAATAGCCAATAAATTGCTGGGCATTGAAACCCGTGGTGAGGCGGTCATAACCTTTTTTGTAGTTGAGCTCAATTTGCGGCACTACGTTGTCGTTTGTCTCGATACGCAGGTGGTGTAGCATATAGCCGCCGCTGAGCTGCACGAGAATACCGCTGTTTCGGTTGGTTTGATTGAGTGGAAACAACCTGCCGACATACGCATTGGCATGCACACCGCGCGGATACACGAGCACAGAACCTGGCATACCGAGGTCATTGGTGATGTTGCCGGCATTGTCCAAGAGGTGATCAAAAAGGCCAGTGAGCTTCACGTTGTCTGAGAACCAAAAGTCGGATTCTACACCAACGCTCCAGTTGCTCTTGAATTTATACCCTGCGGTGAGGCCAACGCGGTTGAAATAGCCGTAGCGCTCGGCGAGGTCTGCGCCTGATAACGCGCCACCGTAGTGAATGCCCACCACTGGTAGAGAAAGTGCCTCGGAGCCAGAGACTTGTGCGAAAAGTGGCGCGGCCCAAAGAAAGTATAAAAATAGCGCTGTTACTTTTTTCATTAGTTTGTTTATTATTTGTCTTAAGCTGCGTTAAAACCACGAAATACCCCGCTTTTGGGGTTATAAGCGCAAAATATGTTGTTTTTTACTAGTACCATCTTGAATAATGTGAATTACATAACTTCCGCTCGGTAGATTTGATAAATCTAAATTATGCTTGATTTGACTTGAACTTAGGGAACTTTGCCAAACAAGCACACCTCGTAAATCATAGATTGCTAGTTCACTTAGACCTAATCCAATGACGGTTATACTTTCGCAAAAAGGATTGGGGGCGATCAGAACAGACTTAATATCTGCAGACTCCAGCCCAAGTTCTGTGTCAACAAAGAAAGAATCTTCTACAAAACAGCCATTCTGATCATTAACCGAAACCGCATACCAGCCAGGTAATAGGCCTGATAAATCTTGGGTATCATTTCCATTTGACCATTGATAATAGTAAGGCATTGAGGTGCCACTTGGTGTAAGGTCGATTGCGCCATCTTGGCCAAATAATTCGGGGCTGAGTACCGCACTCAATTGGATACTTTGTTGAACACCAACAAAAATACTGTCAACAATACTGCAATTCATCGCATCGCTTACCTGAAAATGAATAAAACCCGAGGGTAAACCAATTAAACTATCTTCATTTTCTATAAATCCAGGCCAGCTGTAAAAATAGGGTTGCATCCCGTTTGTTGCCGTTAAATAAACACTTCCCGACAGAACCCCATTGCATAACGTCGGTAAAACAAGAGCTGATACATTTAGTGTGTTGGAATCGATTTGATAAGTCAGACTGTCTGAACAACCCAAACTATCAATGACAATGATTTCATATGAACCTGCCAAAAGATTGGTTGGTGTTAAGCTTGTTTGAAGCTGTCCGTTCAGATACAATTCATATGGCTGAATTCCTTGCGCTGCTGCAACAGACAATTCACCGGTATTGGTGCCGGCGCAAATAACTGGTGTTCCGCTTACCGAAGCAGTGAGCAGAGAAAGGGTTGTAAGATTGACTTGAGTGGTGTCCTGACAACCTAAATTATCTAAAATAGACGCTGAGTAGTTTCCGGACTGTAAGTTTTGGAGTTGGGTTCCTGTCTGACCGTTGGACCATGAAATCAAATAGGGTGCTTGGCCACCAGTTAATATAAGCTCAAGCTGTCCGTCTGAATAGCCTTCGCAAGTTACGGGAGAACTTAGAACCTGTACACTGATATTTGAAAGGCTGTAGGGCATAAAATCAATAGAATCAATGCAATTATACGCATCATGCACAATAAGTGTCTGAGGTGAGGTGCCAATGCCTATTAGCGTTGGAGCCGTTTGTTGATTGTACTGCCACAAAAAGGTATAGGGTGAGGTACCCCCCTGTCCGACAGCCTGCAGAACCCCATCTTGCGAATAACTGCAAGTTGGTGCCTGCAGCACTTGAACTTGTGCAAGCAGAGGAGTTGGCTCAGTAATTATTGTCAATAAACTATCTGTACAATTATTGGAATCGGTAACAATACATAGTTGCGATCCTGCGCCGAGACCGGTTTGTACATTAGTTGACCCCGAAAGACTTGGCCAAACGTAATTGTACGGTGTTGTTCCACCCGTGGCCATGAGTTGAATACTGCCGTTTGTTCCTCCCGAACAACTCACGTTTGAAATTGCTTGAAGCGTTAAGTTCAAAGGTGCAGGCGCGCTTAAGTTCAATACAAGACTTGCCACACAAGCATTGGTATCTACAACCGTACAAACGTAGTTCCCCACACCAATATTGGCGATTTGTAAAGTTCCTTGACCAACTGGTGGAGCAGGTGTCCAGCTGATGCTTTGGAGCGCTGGCAGGTCTAGAACATTTGCACTCAATTGGCCGTCTGGTGTATCGTGGCAAGTTGGACTGACCAATGAGCCCGGGTTTAAAGTTGGTCCATTGACATTAGGTACAGAAAAACTTTGAGTCAGGCTACAGCCCAAGCTGTCTGTGAGGACGAGTGGATAAGATCCAGCAAGTACATTTGAAATAGTTGAACCTAATTGGTTATTGCTCCAGACCGCTTGTAAAGGCCCTGTACCTCCTGAAAATACAACGGAAAGGTCACCGTTAGCTTGCCCACAAAACGCCGGCGCACTATTTAGCAAACTCATTTGTAATATCGGCGGATTTAGAAGCGTATGACTCAATTGCGCCTGACAACCATTAGCGTCGGTGAGCAGGCAGGAATATGTACCCGCCGCCAAAGCCTGAAGTTGCGTTTGATGGGACTGTAGCATTTGCCATTGAAACGCATAAGGAGCAGTACCCCCACTGCCTGCCACTGCAATTTGCCCATTGGCCGCTCCATAACATGTCGGATTTTGAGCACTGACAAGTTGCGCTTGCAAAGCAGTTGGTTCTGTAAGATTGATATTAAGCGTCTGAAGGCAGGAATTTTGATCTTGAACCTGAACAAGGTAGTTGCCAGGCGCTAAGTTTGTTTGCTGCTGATTGCTTTGCCCTAGTGCAGGCCAAAAGTAACTGTAGGTCCCGGTTCCACCGCTCGCCAATACGCTTATTGAGCCGTTGTTGGCCCCAGTACAAGTGCTATTACTCTGTGCGAGCACATTTAAAACTAAAGCTGGCGGTTGGGTTATGGTGGTTGAAATACTCGCAGTGCAATTGTTGGCATCTGTTAAGTTGGTTAAATAAGAACCAGCAGGCAAACTTGTTTGCAACAAAGAATCTTCGAGTAAACTTGGCCATGAAATCGCATATGGGCCCACACCTCCCGTGAAGGCGAGCTGTATACTCGCAGCGCTATCTCCAAAACAAAGATTAGTCTGCGTAATTTGAGCATTAAGCTGAAGAACCTGAGGTTGTGTGAGCGCTACTGTTTGTTGAGCTGTGCAGTTATTGGCGTCTGTGAGCTGCACCAAATAACTTCCCGCTGGTAAATTTGAAAAACTTGGACCTTGGATCGAAAGCGCAGGAAGCTGGTACTGATAAGGTGCTAGACCGCCACTTGCACTGCAGAGAATACCGCCTGTGCTATTGCCAAAACAAGCAATATTCAAAAGGCTGTCTATGTTCAAGACCGGAGCTGTACTTTGTAAATTCAGTGTTGTTGAAAAATTGAATTGGCAATTATTTTCATCTTGTAGCGAACAGTTATATATCCCTGGGGATAGGTTATTCAAAATAAATGAATTGCCAATATTCGGTGTCCAAGTATAATTAATTTGACCGGAAAAGCCTGTTGGCGTAAACAGAATACTACCATTATTTTGCCCGCACGTTGCTTGCTGAATTTGTTCGTTGAGCGCCAAAGGCAAACAGGTCTTGAAAACAGGCGTTATAGCTAAAGCAACAAATTGATTGAATTGTTCGAGTGGCGACCAAGTTACAGCGCCATAAGGATTCTGATCCCAGCGCCTAAATGTATTGTTGGGCTGGTAATACAACGAACTGCTACCTAACTGCAAATTACCTGCTTGCTCTGTGATTCCGATAAAATAAGTGCCGGGGCTTAGGCTCAATGAACCCGTTGTCAAGGGCAAACTTAGCGTTACACCATTGGTGTTATGTGCGGTGGTAGTGGTAAAATTAGCACTTTGAGCCAACAGAGGGCCAATTGGTAAACCTTGGGCACTGCAAGCATAAATCTCTACTCGGACTGGTTGGTTGGCCGGCGTACCAGGCTGCAATACAAAGCGAACAGAATCTAAGATATCTGCAAAGGGCAAAGTAAAATTTTGTCCAATAATACCGTTGTCGTAGGCACTTGTAAGGTTATTGCCGATCCCGACACCTCCTTCAACGCCAACATGTTCAGCCAATCGCAGCAAACTGCGCTCAAATGTAGTACTGATAAAATTATTGATTGGTTGTACATCGCTTGGGCATAGCACTTCATAATTAATGGTGTAACTGCCCACTTGTGCGATCAAATAAGATGGGACCTCCAGCGTATCTATTTGGTTTGCAGTCAAGGTGTAAGCTTGGCTCGTGGCCGTGTAAATAACTTGTTGGGCCGCATTTTTTACAGTGACCTTTAATTGCACAGCACTCGTGGTGGTAACGCCATTGTTTTGAGCACGCAAGCTAAAATTGAGCGCTGTTCCATTCGGATGCTGACGTGTAGAAACAGTGGTATAAACCCCACCAGGATTTTGGTGATCGATAATGGCGATATCCACCCCTGGGTCCGGCCCAAATTTTGGCCTGAGCATGAATACATAGTTGAAGCCATAGGCTTCCATCGGGTTCCAAGCTCCAGCACCTACTTTTATATAACTTGCTTGGTTGCGAAACAGACCTGTTGCACAGCCTACTGGGAAGGGTGTGGTGCCACTCTTGTAAATCCCCATGGCATATGTGCCCGGAGCCAGCGCAATGGAACTTGGCAAGTTATAGGTATGCCAACCTGCTCCACTCGCTAAAATAGCAGGAGATTCCCAAAACGGGCTTGTGCCAATTTGGCCATTCTGTACATTATAAAGCTGGACATGGTAGTTCTGAGTTGTGGAAGGGCTTTGTAAATAATAGCTAAAGCCCGTGAGGTTGTCTGGGCCGTTAATAGCAAAGCGTGTGGCTTGCACGTAATCTGTTGTGGTGCTCCAATTGAAGGCAGCATTGTAGGTGCCGTTGTCTCGGGCTAAATAGTTATAATCCAAAACAAGCGTCTGGACTTGCTGGTCGTTGCCACCTACTGCGTCGAGTTGGGGTTGGGTTTTGGTATATTTGATTTGATACGTTTTACTGAGACTCAAGACCGGAGACCAAGTCCCTGCAATAAAATCCAACTCGGCACCCACCGTTAAAGTCTGAGGATTGCTCGTGAAGGTTGCGATAGGCGCACTTGTGTTGGGTAATTCATAGATTTCTACCAAAAGTGCAACAGATGTAAGGGCCGCAGCCGAATAGTTTTTGAGTCTTGCCCCTAGTTGAATGCCACTTGAGGCCTGTGTAATTGGAATGCGCGTATACGGATTGAGCACGCTCAAAACACCTACATCGTTGTTGTTAGGCAAGGCAGAATATGAAAAATTCCAGGAGAAACTGGTGTTTTCCCAATAGTTGTCCCATTCAAAATAATAGGTCACACCTGCTAATAATATTAGGTTTTGAATGCGAGAAGCATATTCACTTGATCCCGAAGAGATACAGCCAGCGAAGTCGTCGTTATTGGCCACGGCCTGACGGTTGCCGCATGTACCTGACCAAATCCATAAGCGCGTATCAGCACCACCCGAGCAAGAACTAATTTGCAGCATGCCACTTGTGCTCGGCGTATATTTATACCAACGTGCAGCAGTAGCGCCAAGTTGCGAAGCACCTGTACCCGTGAGCGTGCCACTTGTAAAAGTACCAGGAGCTGTTAGATTGGTGGCCGTCGCACAAGTTGTTTGTAAGAATGCAAAACCGGGCAAGAAGAATATGCAACAGAAAAGGAGTATCCTCATATAGACAGTTTATGGCCATAAAGTTACGCTATATTCAGAAAAGTCAGCATCTTTGCACGATAATACCATCCGTTATGGCTACCATAGATTTTACCGAAACATTAGCCACCTTGCGCCCACTTCAACATCAATTTATTTTGAGGCAAATTGGGGAGCAAGCGCTGCTTTATCCTGTGGTTTCAAATGTTGCCGCACTTTCACAATACGTCACGCTAAATGAACTTGGCCTCAAACTTTGGTTAGAACTTATCGTTGCAGCTTCAGAACCGCAGGCCGTTCTCAGCGAAATATTAGAAAGCTACAATTGCACACAAGAAGAACTTTACTCAGATTGTGCCGCATTTTTAAACGATTTGCGTGCATTCATGCAGGAAGCAAACCGTCATGAAGCTTAAATTCCACCTTAAAGTAGCAGGTCTAGACTTCAGTATCCATGCTGCAGCCCCTTACAAGGTTTTACTAGACATCGGCATGAGTGGTTTTGTTGCTGAATCTGCAGCTCCAAATGCGTTTCAGATCTTTGCACATCCAAGTACTAACATCCCCGATACACAACACTACACCCCCGTTTACCAGGCCATACAAGCCGACGGTCAAACGCTTTGGCAAATCGAAGAAAACCCCTCAGGACACAAACTCTTGCGCTGTAAACGCGCAGACCAAAACCCCTTGAAAGAAAGTCATTTGGTTTTTTACAACCAAACCGATAAACAAATAGCTATTTACAGCGATGCAGTAGATGAGCTACAACACATATTAGAGCCCTTAGCTTATCCGGTAGCACCACTTTTGTGGCACATCGCCATACAAGGCCATGAAGCCTTCATGCTCCATGGTTCTGCGGTTATCCACGAGGGTCAAGCACTTGTTTTTACAGGTTTCAGCGGACGTGGAAAGTCTACTATGGCCGGTTTATGGCGAGCTGCCGGGCACACGTGCATAAACGACGACCGACTCATGTTGCATTTTATACAAGGTCAGTGGTGGGTTTACAATACCCCTATGCCCTACCCGGATGATGCCAAAGCTGCACCCTTGAACGCAATTTTTGCAATTAGCCACGGCCAAAAGAATGAAATGATCCCTCAAAACCATTTCGACGCCCTGCAAGCTATCTTACCCAATTGTATCCAACACGGCTACGACACCAATGAGATTGAAGTCCGCCTAACTATCGTAGAAAAGCTGTGCCAAAACATACCAGTTTATTGTTTGCCTTTTCTACCAACCCAAGACATCGTAACGCACATCAAAGCGCATGTTTGATCAATTTAGTTTAGAACTTCAACTTGCCTTAGCACTCAGCCATCCATCTGGCATACAAATAGAGCAAGCCAATAGTCTTTGCAAGCAAAATATCAATTGGCAACAATTCATTGCACTTTGTCATCGCCAACATATTAGTGGACTGATTCACGCTCGCTTACGCAACTATCCACAACTGTGTTTACCACAGCAAGTGATATTAGCATTTACAGGATATTCAGGAAAAATAGCGGCAAGAAACCTATTTATGCTTGGTGCTTTTGAGCAAATCACTAAGGCATTTGCACAAGCACAGATTCAGATGGTGGCGTTTAAGGGTATCGATTATATAGATCGTATTTATACCAGCATAGATCAACGCTTTTTATCGGATATTGATTTACTCATACAAGAGAAAGATATCACACGCGCACGCACACTGCTCGAATCTTTAGGCTACAATTGTATCGAAAACATCAGGCAATCTCGTTTTCATGAAAAACGTTATGGATCTATTCATGCCCCACTACAGTGTCAAAAAGACGGCGTAGCCATTGACCTTCATATCCGTTTAGGCAAAGAAAAGATGCAACTCAATGAAGCCGTTTGGCAGCACATTGAACCTAAGCAGCAACATTATGTCATGAAGCCCGGTTTTGCACTAATTTATCACTGCTACCACCTCAATATACATGTGTATGGCTATGGTTTTAAATTAAGTCAATTGTATGAAATGGCTAGCCTTATGGAGCTATTTATTGAGAGTGAAAAACAACAAGCCTGGAAATTGGCTACTGAAATAAATGGAGGCGCATGGCTAGTAAATTGCACTGCTTTACTTCACTATTTCTATCAGATTGAAATAACGCTTCCCTTTGACCTTAAACAAAAGCAACCCCAAATTGAAAATAATATTTTGAATTGGATTGAAAAGGAGCAAGCTGCTAAAAACCTAAAAAACCTTGTATCGTTAACTATATTTGAATGGTTGGCGCTTGGATTTTTTCAAGTCTTTCCGACCAAAAACTATTTGAATCAATGGCACGCTAACGGCCGAAAGAGTAATAGTTATTTGAAACTTTGGTTTATACGCGCTTTGAAATTGGCAAGCAAAAGATATACGCGCCTGACTATACGTGCATAAAAGCCATAGTAACGCGTCAAGTACAGTTTCTTTTGGTATGAACTGGCCGGCCTCCATTCGTCATCATACATACGAACCATTTCTAAAACTCCAAGTACCTGCTCCGCTGACACAGGCACATCCCAAAAAGTATTGGCATCTCCCTTACAAAACAACTTCTCATCTTGTACGAGATGAACCCGATGTAAAATAGCTTTTTGATGCCCAACAAAAAAGGCGACAATGTCGCCTTTTTTAATATTCTTATGTTGTGGATTCAACAAAACACGGTCTCCTGGCTTAAGCGTTGGAAACATGCTGAATCCTGAAACTACATGCTCTGTGAGCATTAGCGAATGAGGATGCGAATCGCTTTACCGACAATTCCCGGTAAAGGAGCGTTAGGCTGTGATCCATTAGGGTCAGTCGGTGGAGCTGAAAGCATAACCAAACATAATTCCTTATCTACATTAACCTTGACAAGGTTTGGACGTATATATTTTTTCATTTTCTTGACCTTATTGAATGAATACTTTTTTCTTTTCTGAGGTTAAACCGTTTGTTACCTCAATGATGTATGATCCTTGACCACAATTTAGTTGAAAATTAAATTCAACACCACCGGACACAAATGAATCAATTACTCTTCCGTTCAAATCAATCACCCGAACTGTACTTGAAGTATTGTCTTCAACGTTATTCAAATTGACAACAACTTTTCCAGTAGAAGTAGCATTGACAATTATTTCACTCTGAATAGTCTCACCTACTAAGTCATCGATAGAACTCGGGCCTACTGGATTAGAGATTTGAATAGGTTTTACAAAATGGAGTACAAATCTATTTGAAAGAACACCGCTGTTTGCGAAGAACGATACAGACGGAACAAGGGTTAGGTCATAAAACGTAGTATTCAACTTATCCTCTAGTAAAACTGTACCGTTTTCCATAGATATTTGATCTGCATTTATTGCATACCATCCGTTAGATGGGCATTCTAATGTGAGCGGAACCGAAGTTTTAGATTTATTGTTTTTTAATGAATTAATCGCAAGCTTTTTATTAGAACTTACTGTATACATTTGAACATATCCACTTGTGAACATTTTTTCAGAATCGTAATTATCAAAAGCATTTTGGGCACTAGCACCTAACCCAACTGCTATTTGATCGCGTTGATCCCCAAATTGCACACTCAATTTCACAAGCGAAGAAAGACCATTTGAACCGCTTCTCAAAGTACCATAATTTGATGGATTGTACACAGACATTTCCGAAGACTTAAAGGTAGCTGAGCCTCCTGCCGTACTGGCCACGCGCACCCAGAAACCTTGCATTGGAGGAATAAATCTCGCAACGCTATCTGAATTACTCGTTATAGCATTTACAGTTGCGCTATACCAAGGAGAAGTATTATCACTTGTACCATCAACCGAAACACCAGCGGCAACGTTGTAGGTATTAAACATCATGGCAGAAACCGGCGAAGATTGAGCTGTAGTTCGGTACCATAACGTTGGAACCAAGTTAGATGAAGCCTCAAAGAATTTCTCGGCATCAAGGAAACTTGGGTAAGGGTTTGCCAATAAATGATAACCATATAAGTTCACACCTGCACTAGCAGCAGTTCGTGTTAATCCAGAAATAGTAAAAGTGGAGTCATTGAAAAATCCGTTAGTTACAATATTCTGTGGCGTAACAGGATCGTAATTTGAGTAGTTGTATAGGACGTAGCCCATACCTGGTTTTAGATACTGATGACCATTTAGTGATTTATATTCTGGCGTAGTGTAACCACCTTGAGCACTAGGTGCGTTTAAATTTTCTTTCCAAGACCACATTTGAGTACCTGTATTTGAAACACCCACTGTGGCTAATTCACCAAAGTTAGATCTTACTGCATTATTCGTAGCCGTACCAATATACCAGTACCTGTGGGTTGTAAGATTTTGCTCATATTGATTATTTGGAGGTGTTGTACAAGTACCAGTTACCTGTGTTCCATATTTAATTGTCCCCCCATTCATGACCTTAACTAAACCACCATTTGTCAATTGATTGGTAATTTTAACTCGGCCTGTTTCGCGAATGATAAGAGATCCTCCACATTCAATAATCAGATTTTCGAATTCATAAGAACCATCAATATAGACAGTGTAACCAGGAGGAATAGAAGGCGTAGATGGTACGCCACATAACCAGTTTGCGGCATCACTCATATCGTATCCAATGCCTGGAAGCTCACCTGCTGCACCAGTAAAGTAGTTGCTAGATGTTGTTACAGTGGTACTTGCTGTGTTCGCACAACCATTATCGTCGGTACCAGTTACAGTATAAGTTTGTGTTGCGTTTGCAGCAAATTCTACACCATTCTCAATCCCGTTATTCCATTCGTATGAAGTTGCTCCACCACCAGAGAGTGTTACCATTGAACCTGTACAAACCGTTTGATTTGCAGGAGCAGTAACTGTTGGAAGTGCATTAGCTGTTACGGTAGTGGTTGCTGTATTGGTACAACCATTAGCATCTGTCCCTGTAACTGTGTAAGTTTGAGTTGCACTCACCGTAAATGCTACCCCATTGCTAACTGAATGGTTCCATACGTATGAAGTGGCGCCTTCACCAGAAAGGGTGACAGGAGAACCAATACAAACCGCCTGGTCTGCTGGAGCTGTTACAGTAGGGTTTTCATTTAAATCAACAACTACTGCAGTATAACTTGAGGATTTAATTGTTTCCAATGGCAAACGGTAATACACTCGATAAGTATTGCCATCTGTAAGCACATCAGTAAGTAACAATTCAGTACTATGTGAAGGGTCATTCGTTTCGTCAAACCAAACTAAATCATATTGCGTATCAAAAGTAAGCGTTGCAGACAATTTGTTATATAAATCTTCAACCGTTTTGTATCCCCAGTATTAATACACCAGCTTGCTGGACTAGTTGCTACCGGAGGATTGGCATAATTGTGCATAGGAATCGTACTCGTCACAAATTGAGTATTGTCTGTAGCATAACAACCTGCGTAACCAACATAATACAAATTACGCGATTCACCAGTTGGCACCAAATCTATTAGCGGAAGAACATTCCCTGGATCAAGACTGACCTCTGTACCTAAAGTGTGAGTTGTTAGTTGCTGTTCAACAGGGCTAAAGAAAAAATCAGGTGTTGCAGGTGAAGAGGGGTTCGTGTAGTTGTTTACAGAAGTAGGGCTGAAAACGGACCCGTCTACTACAAAAGCATACATATTTGCACCGTCACCGTTTAGCTCCCAAGAAACCTCGGTTGCCGGGGAAGTTTCTGCATTAAACAACAAACTTGTTGGTGCATAACTATTAATCACCAAAGATGGAACTAAAGTCCATGGGATTGGTGTTAGATTATGATTTACAGGATCGTTGATATCATAGTTTTGCCAATAATATGTATTGCCGTCAACAGTGTAACCCCTAGCCACATAGAAGAGGTATTCATATGGGGTTGTATTTCCATCTAAAACATATGAAAGCGGATCTGTACCTTGTGCTTCAGTCAAGTCGCCATTTGTGTTTTTGTAAAAATATTTATAGGAATAAGAATAGCCCTGAGCGGTTTTCCTAGCGTAAGGAATATCTGCGAAATCTGAATTTGATAAATTACAATACAATTTCTCTCCACCATCGTTATTTGGCGAAAAATTAATTGGGTAAACTGTTAACGTTAAAGGAACGTTACTGAAATAAAAAAACTATTTGAAATTGTCACATAGGCCCAAACATAATAAACACCTGGGTTGGTGAAAGTAATGCTCACAGTTTGACCAGCCATAGTTGAGGTTGAGGAACCTTGTTGTTGCAAGGGCGGGGAGTCTGCTGCGGTTGGAGTGGATCCTATGGCATTATACAACCATGAGCCTGTATTCAATCCAGAAGTGGGTGCCCCACTACCGATAACTTTTGCCCTATTGTTGTTTATTACAGTGGTGGTAGTTCCTGTGGCAAAAGGTTGAGTTGCTGAGTTTGTAATGTAATAACCTTTCAATGAACCCGTATTAGTTGTATTCCAGTTGCTTGTAAAAGTGGCTAATGTTGGAGTGGTAGAAGTAGTCAACCCAGTGGTGTTGGCACTAGCGTTTGTGGAATTCGATGTTCCATCGGGCATAGACAAGGACACTGTGAAGTTCGTTGCACTCAGCGCACTACCCGTATTTTTGGGTGCATTTAGACGGTTACTTGATGAACCAGAGAAGCTACCCGCTTGCGCAAAGACATAATTCTGCATAAAAATGGACAAGCTAACCAAGGTTAGCATACACAGAAGTTGAATTGAGGATGTGCGTTTTGTCATAATAATTCTAATAATAATGGTAAAGATAGCCAAATGACAATCTTTTCAGACGCAAAAGTACAAAAAATAAAATCAATTATGTAAAAAATTTCTTCACATTGTCGATGATATATTCAAGTTGTTCGTCGTCCATTTCGGTATGGATTGGGAGGGAGATCACATGATTGCAAAGCCATTCAGTTTGAGGGAGTTGCAGGTCTTGAAGATTGAAAGTAGCAAACATTTGTTGTTTGTGAGCAGGGATGGGATAATAAATCATACTCGGTATGTCCGCAGCTGCCAAATGCGCTTGTAAAGCGTTGCGATCGGCTGACTCAAGGATGAGCGTGTATTGATGGAAGACGTGGCGGGAGTCTGGGCTACGGAATGGAATGCGCACTCCGGGAATGCTTGCAAAAACAGCATCGTATGCTTCGGCTACTGCCCTACGCGCATCTATGTAGGTGTCTAGATGGCGGAGCTTTACCTGGAGTATGGCGGCCTG
>Ga0114968_10000050_pt1 | contig 103179 bp, 91 predicted proteins | sample M_130807_EF_Meta_FD_87020 | JGI IMG/M metagenome (GOLD analysis project Ga0114968, IMG submission 87020) | Freshwater microbial communities from Lake Montjoie, Canada to study carbon cycling - M_130807_EF_MetaG | ecosystem: Environmental > Aquatic > Freshwater > Lake | place: Lake Montjoie... | reverse complement strand
GTTGCTGCGGTGGAAATATTAATACTTGTCAATTTTTTGCACTCTGTAAACACCGTGTTTCCAAAGCTTGTTATTGTGTTGGGCATGACAACGCTTTGCAAATTTCCGGAGAGATAAAAAGCTTGTTGGCCAATTCTTGTAAAAGAGCTGGGAATAGTAATGCTCGTCAAATTAGTGTTACTTTGAAATGCCGCGTTTCCTATGCTTGTTACTGCATAAGTTGTCCCGCCGCTTGTCACTGAAGTTGGTAAAGTTACATCGCCCGTCTTGTTGGTCCCAGTGAGTATTGCGACGTAAGGCGGTCCAGCGTTTACTAATGTATAAGAAAAACCATCAACGGCTTTATTATCAAGAGCTGTATCCAAAAGATATTTGTAATATTCAATGCCTTGTGTAAAATAAATCAATTCAACGTCTTCGCCAGTGCTTTCCATTATCCAATCACCGCCATATTTTAAATTTCCAGTTGCGTCATTTGATGCTCCAACAATAACTCCAGTGGCTTGAATAAGCGCGTTGTAAAAGTTTTCCCAATTTGAATAATTTAAAGTGTCGCAAGCCAAAAAATCTATATTCTTAACGCTGAACTCTGTAATTATATTCATTATAAATTGCACACTCTCGCTATAAGGAGCGATTTCTGTCTCCAAGAACAAGGGTTCATTGTCTAAGAATGATTTAATTCCATTTGCGGAAGAATGACAAACGACACCAATTCTTGAAATCTTTGCAAAAATGTTCTTTAACAGATCCAATAATTCCGTTTTACTTGAAAAAATAGAGTAGACAATTGGAAATGTGTTAGCATTAACCGAATCAACAAAAGTTTTGTAATCAGTAACGTTAGATTCAATTAACAAAACATTTGTATATGCATTTGACCCCGATATATCGGGATACACCAAAGGCACACTGGTTTGGTTGGAAGATTCTACAACAGGAATTGTGTTGGAATTAACAGAATCGTCAACTTGAGAATCAATTGACAAAGCATCTGAACCTGATACATCTGGATGCGCCAAAGGCACGCCGGGTTGGTTGGAAGATTCTACAATGCTAAAAGAAACGTCCATATATATATGTTAGTTATAATTTATACTTTTATGCTTTATTTTTTCTAAATTGTATTGCATTTGTGCGTTGATATATAGCGAATTATTCAACCGGGAAACAACTGTAACATTTGCTGCAATAACTAATGCGACGTGATTGTTCTGGATCAACGTCAATATAATCTTCAACGTATTCGTGAGCACATTCTGCTTTTATCTTTATATCAAGAGTTTTTATTAGCTCATCAATTTGAGAAATAATTCTATTGTCAATAATATTTTCATTGGATAACATCGCCTTGCTATTAATAAAATTATTTCTTGCGATAACCAATACATTTACATGATCGTTCATTGACATTTTATAGAAGTTATTCTTGCCAACTTTTTATATTGTCTTTGCAATTCATTTGTTTCTTTCATGTAAATCTAATGTGTGTATACTTTATACACAAATTGGATGTTAGTCGGAAATGGAAATGGCAGATATAATAGAGAACACGACGCCGCGATGGAAAGGGTGAGGCGACAAGCAGTGTTTAACGTATTTTCCGAAGAAAACAATCGCAACCGAAATCAATTTACAAGAATTTTACAAGAAATTAGGGATAATATTGTGGAAGCGAGAGGAAGACATCCTGACAATGTAAGCTCAGATATAATAGAGGCATTTTCAAGAAGACGAGAATAAAAAATAAAAAATAAAAAATTTATTATTAACTTTTAACTTGACAATATGATTTTGCTCCACTTTTTAAGCCCGAAGGGCGACTGTCGCTTCGCTTAAAAGTGGAAAAGTTGGTTTGGTTTTGCTCCACTTTTTAAGCCCGAAGCTTCGCTTAAAAGTTGAAAAGTGTATTTTGCCCAACTTTTTCCAAAAGTTGGTTAGACGTACATGCCGCGAATTGCCATGTTATCATCGCGTTCCTTCTTGATAAGCTTGTCAATAACCTCCTTTGTAACTGTTAAAGGGAACTCAACCTCCAACGCCATTTCCCCCTCAAAGAGATTAGACCCGGGCCGCATAAGTCTGTAGAGATTGAGCTTCGTATAAATAATTTCCAAACAACGCTTCAAATTTCTAACACCGTCTTCCTTGTCGCAGTGAGTTTCAATAATATAGTACAACGATTCTTCAGGAATAATAATGTCCTCCGCTGAGAACTTCACTTGTTCGCGGATCTTCGGCAGCAAATAGTCATTGGAAATAACCGTCTTCTGCTTCTTATCGTAACCCTTGGTCTGAATTCTATACATACGATCGCGCAAGATCGGGTTCACCTTGTGCTCATCGTTATAACTGAAGATGAACAAGCACTTGCTCAAGTCAAAATCAATCTCAGCGAAATACTTGTCGTGGAATTGGCTGTTCTGGGTTGTGTCAGTCAAATGCGTCAAAATTCCAGCAATTTCCTCACCCTTTGGCGTGTCGCTAATCTTATCCAGCTCATCAAAGTAGATCACCGGATTCATGCACTTGCTGTCAATGATAATCTGCACAATCTTGCCCCAGACACTGCCTTCATAGGTGTAGGAATGACCCTCCAAGAAGCTACTATCGGTCGCGCCTCCGAGCGCAATGAATGCGAATGGCCTGTTGAGAATTTTACTGATTCCCTCCTTGACCAGCGTAGTCTTACCAGTTCCCATCGGCCCCTTGATAGCAATCGCTGTTCCAAGAGCAGACGGGTTAGTGACCAGTTGACCGAGCATCTGCATAATTTGCATCTTGGCGTCATTTAGACCGTAGACCGCGGAGTCAAGAGTCGCTTGAGCCTTTGCCATAAATTCGTGGCAAGCCTCCACGCCATCGGTAATATTAATCGGCAACTTCTCGTAGTTGTTAAACGGGATGCGCATAAACGTGTCAACCCAGTTCTTGATTTTATAATACTCGCCACTTCCCGGCTCCATGTACCTAAGCGAATTGATTTTCTTCATTGCAGCGGCCTTGAAAATCGGAGGAATCTGCGCTTCAAGAAGTGCCATTCTATGAGGAATTTCAATGCGAGTGATCTTGTTGATTTCGCGAACTTCCTTGATGATCTTAATTTGTTCTCCGTGAGTCAGGGCCTCAAAGAACTTGGCATCATTCATTGAATTCTTGTCGCGAACAATTCGCTTGAAAATCCTCGCATTCTTTTGCTTTTGCTTCTTCAGCTTCTTCTCCTGCTTCTTCATTTTCTCCTTGATCTTCTCTTCGCAAGCCTTGATGCATTGGCCGACCATCTTGTTTTCGGGATTCTTTTCAAAAACCTCCTTCAATTGCTTGAGGGCCTCTTCGTCGCTTGCCAAGCTATTTTCCGAAGTAGGCTTGGAATCATCCTCGTCCTCGTCAATAACAAGTTCAACATTTTCGGATTTCTTTTTTGACTTCTTGGAAGACGATGAGCGAGTAACGACAACGTTTTCCGATTCATCGTCGTCATCATCTTCGGAATCATCGTCATCTTCATCGTCTTCGTCGGAAGAAACACTCTCATCCTCATTTTCAGTCTCGTCGTCTTCGTCGCAATCTTCCCATTCCTCTTCATCATCGTCATCCCACTCGTCTTCTTCGCCATTGGGTTGGCCGATTGTGAAAATAATATTGAATTTTCCGGGCTTGCCTTCATCAAGATCATCAGTGTCTTCATCTTCATCATCTTCCGATTCCTCCTCTACTACCTTCTTAGGTTTCTTGCTCTTCAAAGGCGTCTTCTTCTTAGTATTGGTTTTACTCTTCTTTGACACGGGTTCATCTTCTTCAGAATCAGATTCAGATTCAGATTCCAAAACGGCCTTCTTCAACGCCTTTTTCACCTTGTTTCCAGCACCAACCTTCTTGTCCATATACTTGGAAGGAAACATCTTCTTGAGAAACTTGCGGTATTCGTGCATATCCATTTCGTCTTCTTCGTCGTCGCTTGTAATGACATCGCCGCCGCCGTCGTCGTCATCGGATTGTTCATTTGATTTCTTCTTACGAGCAAGCTCTTCTAGCTTCTTAATTTTTTTAGAGATCTCCTTCTTAGAGGTCTTACTTTGAGAGCCGCGTGCCATTGTTGTATATACTCCGAATTTATTTTTTAAATCCAAATCAATTTTTTATTTAACATGGAATTCATGAAAAAATATAAAGTTAAACAATTTAAAGTTCTCATTTATTGCAATGTTCTGATGTCCATCCAAATTTTTCCTAATAAATTCTTACCCAATACTACTATTTTTCCGTCCATTACTACTCCCTTGCCCTCCCACACTCTAGAATTTTCTAGAACCGCTTCACTACATCTCATAGCAGGATGTATCAATATTTTATTTCCACTTTTCAATAAATCTTGCCTAACTTCTTCATAGTTTTCAAACTTCCATTTGCAAATTTTGTTCTGAACTTCCATGGTAATCGTTTCCCATAGTTTCAGTTCCTCGTTCCGCAACAATAGACCCCTTTTTCCACCCATTTTCTTAACAATTGCTCCGGTTTTATACGGCGATGGTTTCAAAAATTTGCCTCCATAATCAAGTAACTCTTTTTTCCTATTTTCATCTTTGGAAATTTCTCCAAGGCGAGTATATTTTTCTCCGTGAAAACAATGCTCGCCGCTTTCATATATTCTCTCTTCTTCGGTTTTTTCTTTTTCACAAGAAATGATAACATCGCGTTCCCAAAAATTGCTCAACGAGCGATACTCTTTCTTTCCGGAAAAGAAATTTGCGACTCCATCTTGTAAAATTTTTTGTTCTGTCATTGTTTATAACATTGTCGTTTTCATAAAATTAAATCAATTTTTTATGAAAGCGGGAAGCGAGATTTTCAATGAGAAACCTGCCACAAAATATAAGCCAAATATAGGCCAAAAAAGTTCTTGGAAAAGAGATCTAAAATATTATAAGCAGTGTTTTTCCAATGATAAGGAAACAATGCAGCAATTCCGTAAAAAGACCATATTGCTGCAAAATATATGAACAAAGTGCGACCCTTTTCGGAGTATTTTGCGTAATTGTTGTATATCAGATAAAATAACATTACAAATGGAATGAAACCTCCAAAAACAGCGACATATTTATTTAATATATGGTGTTCATTCAGCATTCCAAAGGTTAACATAATAACGTTCAAAATTAAAATATACGACAAAATGGTTGAGTTATTTTTCAATATCGCGAAAAATCCGTCAGTCTTCTTTATGGTTTCTTTTTTAGTTTCTTCAATGTTTTCTTGAAGGTTTTCTTCAATGTTTTCTTCAATGTTTTCTTGTTTTTTTTTGTTATTTTCTTGGCTCTTCAAATAAATTAAATATATGGAAAATGAAATCAACATGGTTGGTGTTGTTAAATACCAATCATAATATCTATAAGGAGTTATATTCTCAATTGCGTGAAATGACTTTACAAGCCATACATAAAATGTTCCTTCAATTAATTGCACAACGAATTCCAATATCAACAATTGTCTTAAAACGAGATAAGTGTCTGGGATGTGTAACGTCAATACATACAAGTCTATTATAGCTGTTATAATTTGAATAATGAGAGAGGCATTCGCACTATGTCTTATTATGTGGTGATGATGTTTTTGCATTTATAGTGTTTCTTAGCTGGCTTATAATAATGGGTGATTATTTTTTTGAAATTGTTTCTTCGGAAAATGCATAAAATAGGTTTAAAAGATGTCGGACAATTTAATAAGAGAATACCATTTAAAGACATTAAATAAAAATTGATTTTAAACAATCTAAATATTATTATGTTAATATAAGAAGATGAACCGCGGCGCAAAATCAGCCAATTTAAATCCTTCTAAAATTATTGGCATACAGTTTAGTATACTTTCGCCAGATGAAATCCGAAAGGGCTCCGTCGCCGAAATTACTACTAGAGATACGTATGTCAACAATAAGCCAATTATTGGTGGGCTATTTGATCCAAGAATGGGTGTTCTTGAACCCGGTCTTATCTGCCCAACAGATGGTTTAGATTACATGCAGACGCCTGGTTATTTTGGCCACATTGAATTGTCGCGACCCGTGTTTTACATCCAGTATCTCAGCACTATCTTGAAGGTTCTTCGTTGCTGTTGCTTTAAGTGCAGTAAGCTTATGATCAGCAAGGAAAAGTACAAGCAAGCGTTGAAGCTGAGCGGCGATGCTAGATGGAAGTACGTGTTTTCGCTCGCCAGCAAAATCAAGCGTTGTGGAGAAGACACTGAAGATGGTTGCGGCTGTTTGCAGCCAAACAAAATCAGAAAGGAAGGGCTTGCTACTATTTACGCAGAGTGGAAGAACGAGGCCGCGACCGGAACCGCAGATCAGTCGCAAAATATTGTGATTAAGTTGTCACCTGAGATGGTTCTCAAGATTTTCAAGCGCATTTCGGATGAGGATGTTTCGTTTATGGGGTTTAGCCCGGTCTGGTCTCGGCCCGACTGGATGGTGTGCCAAGTGATGGCTGTTCCGCCCCCAGCGGTTCGCCCATCGGTTAAGCACGACGCTCAACAACGCAGTGAAGATGATCTCAGCCACATTCTGGTGAACATTATCAAGACGAACAAAACCTTGCAGGAGAAGATTCAGAACAATGCGCCGGCCAACGTGATTGATGACTGGGCGACCGTTTTGCAGTATTATGTTGCGACGCAGGTTGACAATAAGATTCCCGGTGTTGCGTCTGTTGCTCAGCGTTCTGGTAGACCTCTCAAGTCTATTAAGGACAGGTTGAATGGAAAGGGTGGTCGGATGAGAGGGAACCTCATGGCTAAGCGCGTTGACTTTAGTGCGCGTTCGGTTATTACAGCGGACCCGAACATTTCCATCAGAGAACTTGGCATTCCCATGAAGATTGCCAAGAATATTACGAAACCCGTTACGGTGAATGATGTGAATCGCGCATTCTTGACCAAGCTAGTGCAAAACGGCCCAGAAGTGTGGCCCGGCGCGAAGATTTTGGAAAAGAAGAACGGGGATTCAATCACACTCAGATACGTGGATAAGAAGTCTATTGTTTTGGAGAATGGTGACATTGTTCATCGTCACATGATGGATGGCGACCCTATCCTCTTTAACAGACAACCTACTCTTCACAGAATGAGTATGATGTGTCATATCGCAAAGGTGATGCGAATTGGTGACACTTTTAGAATGAATGTTGCGGCAACAAAACCGTACAATGCTGATCGACAATAATCTCTAGTCAGGGTCGGCAACAGGGGGCGTTAAAAGCGTGCAACCCCCTAGTAAATAAATCAAAATATATTTGAGGCAAAATAACTTATAAATAAAATCTAAATATAAAATATGAGTGATACAAAACCTGAAAACGTCGCACAAAAGACTTGCTCTAAATGCGAAGAATGTAAAACTGTTGACAACTTTTATAAACGTGGAGCAATTTGCTGCGAATGCCACAATTCTTCAAGACGACAAAAATACAAAAATAATGAAGAACATAGAAGAAAATTAATTAAAATGGCTAGTGAATTCAAACGCGAAAAGGTGCTTGAAAGACAAAAGTTAAAATCGGAAGAACAAAATAAAATTGGCTTGGAAAACAAACAGTGTAAATATTGCAGTGAAATTAAGCATAAAGATAGGTTTCGTCACAATCGCATGAAATGCAAAGATTGTGAAAGAGATGAACCTATTGAAAAGTTTAAGCGCTACATAAGAACTAGAATTTACACTTGTTTAAGGCACAAAAATAAAACTAAACACTCAATAGAGTATTTAGGATGTTCTTCCGATGAATATTTTAAATGGATTTTCAGTTATAATTGTAACAACTGTCTTTTGGAAAATCATGGTAAAGAATGGCACATTGACCATGTAATACCTATATCCAAATTTGATTTAGACAATCAAGAAGAACAGTTAATTGCATTTAATTGGAGAAACACAATGCCATTGTCGTCTAAAGAAAACTTGTCAAAAAACAGTAAAATAATTAAAACTCAGGTTGAGCAACACTTAAAAAAATTAAAAGAATATCACATAGAAAATAATCTTGATTTGCCTCAAGTATTTGTTGATTTATTTGCGAAACACCTTGTTGACGGGAAACCCCTAAAGCAATCACTACCACTCCAATCTGGAAACATTTTGGAGGAACTCGGTTAATGGCCGAACCCAATGGTAAAAAAGTGATTGATGCGCTCTTATTTAAAAGGGCAAAATGGGCAATCCGCAGTGGAGTATCTAAGGTCGCTTGGTAGACTATGATACCCTCTCAGAGACTGCTGAGGTGTTGGTGGACAATGAAGGACTAGCCATCCTGAGTCTGCTTAAGGTACAGTCCTTCCCCTTTGGAAACATTGGGGGTGCGCCATTTACACTGTGAAAAACATTCTCAAAAGAATGTAAATATCTTCACAGCATATATGGTGCGAAAGTTTGATGGAGATGAAATGAATTTACACATGCCGCAGGATGCAGAATCAGATGCGGAATTAAAAAATCTGGCAGCGGTGCCATACCAGATAATTAGCCCAGCAAATAACTCGTCTATTATTGGAATTTTCCAAGACTCTATGCTTGGGTGCTATCGTTTCACCAGAGAAAATATTCGCTTCACCCCTCGCGAAGCGATGAATTTACTCATGATGTTCCAACGAGTGAACGTGCAAAATTTACTAGAAAAGGCGGAGTCAGGAAATGGAATGATCACCAACTTTGATGTTTTGTCGCAGATCCTCCCGCCAATTTCATTGAAATACAAGACAAAGTTATTCAATGATTCCGAGAAGCCGGGCGAATCCAACAATGTTTTGGAGATTGTCAATGGCAAGTATGTTCGCGGTCAAATGGAGAAGAGCGTTCTTGGCGCTGGAACTAAGGGCCTCATCCACCGCGTTTGCAATGATTACGGAAACATGGCTTCCGCGAACTTCGTGGATGACTTGCAGAACATTATTACTGAATACTTGAAGACCAGTTCTTTCAGTGTCGGAATTAGTGATCTGCTTTCCGATGAGAAAACTAACAAGGAAATTATTGCAGTCATTGACAAGAAGAAGAATGACGTGAAGAATCTTATTGACCAGACGCAAATCGGCGTCTTTGAGAACAACACAGGAAAGACGAATGAAGAGGAGTTTGAGACTCAGGTGAACAATATTCTCAATCAAGCCACTTCCGAATCCGGCAAGATCGGCCTTAAGAGTTTGGACAAGGACAACCGCTTTGTTACCATGGTTAATGCCGGATCAAAGGGCAGCGATTTGAACATTTCCTTTATGATTTCTTGCTTGGGTCAACAGAACGTTGACGGAAAGCGCATCCCTTACGGATTTGACCACAGAACGCTTCCCCACTTCACCAAGTTTGACGACACTCCTGGAGCTCGCGGATTTGTGGAAAGCTCTTATATTAACGGCTTGTCGCCTCAGGAGCTCTTCTTCCACGCAATGGGTGGTCGCGTTGGTCTTATTGACACTGCCGTTAAGACTTCCACCACGGGTTATATCCAGCGACGACTGATTAAGGGTTTGGAAGATTTGATGGTGTCTTATGACATGACTGTGAGAACGAATAAGGGCAAGGTCGTTGAATTCTCTTACGGAGACGACGGTATTGACCCAGTTAAAGTGGAGAATCAACCTATTCCATTGGTTTCCATGAGCATTCAAGAGATTTACTCTCATTACAATATTCCCGATGAAGCCGGAAAGATGAAGATGCTTTCTCAGTTCTTCGTGAAGAACACGATGACTAGATTCAAGAAGGAGGTCAAAGAGACTCAAGAAAAGTGCAAGAAATACACTGACATGATGATTGAAAATCGCAACAATATTGTGAAACACGTTTTCAAGAATAAGGGAGACAGTGTAGTGAACTGCCCAGTCGCATTTGCGTATATTATTAACAATATAATCGGTCAGCAAAATATTAACGGCAATTCAATTGTTGACCTCACTCCTTTGGAAGCCTTTAAAATGATTGAAGACAATTACGACAACTTGGAAAAGATTCGCTGCGCTCCTCCCACGGAACTATTCAAGACGTTGTATTACTTCAATTTGTCGCCGAAAGATTTGCTTATTGTAAAGCGTTTTAACCGCGCGTCTCTTACTCTTCTCTTGGAGACGATCACGCTCATGTATAAGCGCGCAATTGTTGCACCCGGTGAAATGGTTGGAATGATTGCCGCACAGAGCATTGGAGAGCCTACTACTCAGATGTCTTTGAGGAGTTGTGAGAGCATTAGATGCATTAAAATTAATAAGAACACTGGTGCGAAAAAAATGGTCTCAATGGAAATCGGCAAATTATGCGACAATTTGATTGAGAAATTGCCACAATTTACATTTAACACTGGACACGAAAATAGCGTGGAAACATTGCTAGACGCGCTTGACGAGGAATATTACATTGTTGGAGTTGATTCAACCGAAAAAACCCATTGGAATAAAATTTCACACGTTAGTCGTCATCCCGTGAATGGCGAATTGATGAGAGTAACAACTAAGAGTGGAAGAGTTGTTGAAACCACCACAAGTCATTCTCATTTAATTCGCGATCAAGCCACGCAAACGGTTGCTCCAATCACTGGTTCAGATATGAAGGTGGGTATGCGTATTCCAGTTGCAAAACACATTGATTCAACATTCACACAGAAGGTTATAACCTTTGGTGGGAAAGAATACGAATTGAATTATTTGTTTGGATGGTTTATTGGAGCATATTTGGCGGAAGGAAACTTGAATAAAAAGACCGGAACGCAAAATGTCTCCGGTTCTATAAATATCACAAATATTTCATCAAAATTTATTGAAAATACTAAGAATTTTGCCGCCATTTTCGGGAAAGAATGTAGAGTAGTTGAAAGAGAATGCGAATATGGACCAAGTGTGAACACTTCGTTCTCATATAAACCGCTCGCGGATTTCCTTCTTGAAACGTGCGACAACGGTTCGTTCGCAAAACATGTTCCAGATTTTGCATTTCTTGCACCGAATGAATTTAAAGCTGGAATTATCCAAGCATATTTTGACGGAGACGGAAATTTCCAGTGCGATGAAGGTCATCATCAAATTAGAGTGTGCAGTCGTTCAAAACAACTCATCAAAGATATGGCGCTATTGTTGAATTATTTTGACATATTTGGTTCTGTCAAAGAAAACTTTACTCGCGGTTCCAATATCTACAATTTAACCATTTCCGCAAAATATAGCAAACTATATCAATCGCAAATTAATTCTATTGTTCACTCGGATAAGTTGCAAAATCTTGTAGTTTATATTGAGAGAGAAAACGCGCGCGATTTATCCGACGAAATTGATAAAATAAATGGGCTTGGAGAAATAATTGCGAAGTGTGGAAAAATTCTAAAATTGCCGGGCCAAAGTCGCAATTATGGAAGGTGGGCAAAGAAAAACAATATCGGTCGCCGTACTCTTCAAAAGTATATTCAAATATTCAAGCATCACGAAAATGCTTCTTTAATTAAAGATGAAATTGCCACATTGAATCAAGCAGCCAACTCGTCTGTCATCTGGGATGAAATTAAAAAGATTGAAATTTGGACTCCAGAACAAACAGAATATGTCTATGATTTTACTGTTCCCGAAAATCAAACCTTTATGACTGATTATGGTGTCATAGTTCACAACACGCTCAACACGTTCCATTTTGCTGGCGTGGCTTCAAAATCCAACGTCACTCGTGGTGTGCCAAGAATTGAGGAAATTCTGTCTTTGTCTGCTGAACCCAAAAACCCGTCGCTCACGGTGTTCTTGAAGCCAGACGACGAGAAGGATCGTGAAAAGGCCCAGAGCATCATGTATATGTTGGAGCACACGAAGCTGCAAGAAATTGTCGGGTCTGTTGAGATTTGTTTTGATCCCGATGATTTGAACACTCTTATCGCAGACGACGAATCCGCAATGCAACAGTACCGCGCATTTGAAACAATGGTGGACGAATGCATTGATGCGACTGTCAGCGAAGACACGAATGAGAAGTCTAAGTGGATTATTAGAATGGAGATGAACCCTGAGGTGATGTTGGAAAAGAATATTACCATGGATGATGTGAACTTTGTTCTTAAGAATAGTTACGGAGACGACATCTCGTGCGTGTATTCCGATTATAATTCAGACAAGCTTATCTTCCGCATTCGCATGAATAATATTTTGAAGCAGGGTGCTGGAAAAGGACTCGCGAAAAAGGCGAAGGTTAACCCGCTTGACCAGTCTGACCAAATCTATTTGCTCAAGAACTTCCAAGAACAACTTTTGCAAAACATTGTAATTCGCGGAATTAAAAAGATTAACAAGGTCATTCTCCGAAAAATCAAGGACAATGTGGTTGAAACCATGGGCGCTTACAAGAAGCAAGACATTTGGGTTCTAGATACGGTCGGAACAAATATGTTGGATGTTTTGGCGCTTGATTACATTGACTCCAGACGAACTTTTAGTAACAATATTATTGAGGTCTATGAGGTTTTTGGCATTGAGGCTGCCAGACAGACAATTTATAATGAGTTGGCGGAGGTGATTGAGTTTGATGGCACTTACATCAACTACCATCACATGTGCATGTTGTGCGACAGAATGACGTTTACCAATAAGTTGATTTCTATTTTCAGACACGGTATCAACAATGATAATATTGGCCCCATTGCAAAGGCGTCGTTTGAGGAGACACCGGAAATGTTCTTGAAGGCGGCCAGACATGCGGAGCTAGACACGATGCGCGGAGTTTCAGCGAATGTAATGTGTGGTCAGGAAGGTTTGTATGGAACAAACTCGTTCCAAGTGGTGTTGGATATGGAGGAAATGCGCAAGTTGGAGGATGTTGTTGCTTATGAGAAGCAAGACGATGAGGCCGCCATAGAGAAGATGATGGGTGGTCTTGAGGATCCAGATGACGCGTGCAGTAGCAATAAGTTGACGATCCAGAATAACGTGTCAACGATTAAAACCGCCGATTTGGGCGATGACAATGATTACAATCCTGGGTTCTAAAATCAACACCATTTTCATTGCAAAATTTAATTATAGCACAAATAAATTTATATTAACTTTTGCTATAATAAAAAGTTTTAAGGAGGGGTCCCTTGGTTCCCTACAATGTTATAATGAAAACTATAATATAAATATTTATTCCAAATTAATAATTAACCGAATGAATTCATTTCAAGCCATTATTCAGAAATATTATGGCCAGGATAAAATTTTTATTTTAAATGAGTCAAACAAGTTTGAATATTTGCAATACGTGTATACAAACAAATACAACATGCAATCCACTGTGGCATTTCATATATATTTTTATATTATGCAACCATTTTCAGACAATCCAGAGGATTACGCTTTTAATAGAGTTAGTAAATTTACAGAGTTGAATAAGTTTTTGACTAATATTTTTGTAACCGATGATATGAAAGATGAATTGTTAAATGAGTTTTCAAAATTGCAAAAAACGTATTATGGGTTTTCTCAGCTTGCACATATATATAAGTTTAAAAAGGCCAAAGTTCAGGTTTCAAGCGATTTATGTATGAACGAGTTGAATCCGAAAAAATCCAATGTTTTCACGTTATTACAGAATAATTTCAAGTACTATTTCTCCGCGCAAGATTTAATTAATATTTTTAAACGAAATTTATGCAACTGTTTGGATTTTGTTCCCGAGCCTCTTGTTTCAAAAAATCCATACAATAATTTGGCGTTTAGTGACGCGGATTTGTATAATATTTATTTTTTTCTTAGGTGGAGTGGTTATGTAGTGCCCGAGTTATTTCACGGTTATTTTATGTCAGGTTTTAACATGACAAATTTCAAGTATGATTATGAATTTGGAATTGTAAACTTGAACATCAAAAATTATATTTATAACTCTCATCACGATGTATTATATCCAATTTTTGAAGAAATGTGGGCTAGTTACAGACATATTACGAAAAAAATAGTAATTGACGAGTTATTCCCAAAGGATAAGTTAATGAATATTATGAAACCTTATTTGCATTTGTATTATACTAGTTTATATGCAACAAATGGCACATATAAGCAATGTAATGCGGATTACGTTCTTAGAAGGAAGCTTATGAGATTTAGAAATTTTAATCCACAATTCGGTAGAAGATATGTTCGTTTAAAGAGAAACATTTTTGGAAAAAGAATTGTAACTGATGAATTTGAATTAAAACATATTAATTTTTATAAGAGAATGTTTAATGAGAGGGAGTTTAATTATAATAGCGTTGACCCTGGAGAAATAGTCAGAACATTTATTTCTTTAACCGAAAATTTAAGAAGGAATGCGCCGCAAATTCAAACTTCTTACAGTAATTTTTCTCTTGCCGGAGATTGGAGAGAAAACGTTAGCCCTCCCAATTACTACGAAAATGAAAATGATACTGAGAACGAGAACGACAGTGAAACTAATGATGACGAAAGCGATGCCCCCAATTTTGTAAATGACATTCCCATATTTCAGGAAGAGGTCTACGAAGATGATGATGATGAAGAAGAAAAAGAAACCGAATCTGTGTCATAAATAACAGACTATGACTATGACTATTTGCGCAATTTATTTAAGGAATATACTGTAACCCCAAATAAAAACATCAAAAATAATCTTGGGTCATCACCTCCACCGCCTCCGCCTCCTACGCTTTTATGATTCACGCTAGAGCTGTAGTTACAGTTATAGTTATAATTCTTGCCAAAAAAGTTACTTCTTAAAGTACGAAACATGTTATGAACTTTCTCATAACATATTTTTAAACCTTTTTCATTTCAAAAAGGAACAAACTTGATCGTTTTATACATAAACCAATAAAATATGTCGCTCAACCAATCTATCCAAGACAATTGTAGAACAATGTTTTCATCGCCGAGGTTTTCAGTATTTTCTTGGGGTTCCATATTTCTATATTAAATGTGTTATACTTTTATTTTGTTATTTTGTTATTTTGTTATTTTATTATTTTGTTATTTTGTTATTTTGTTATTTGGGCGATTTCTTTTGGGTTTTTGCCTTTTTTGTTATAGCTTGTTTTTTTGTCTTTCTTTCTATTTTTATTTTTGGAGAGGGTTTGGGTTCTTCTTCATCGTCATCTTCTTGTATGGCAAGTTGAATACGTTTTTTGGGGACTTTTTCTTTTTTGTCGCTTTCTCCGTCTGGATTCTTTTTAAAGTTCTGAAACATTTTCTCCAACGTAAAATTGCGTTCAATTGAACTGATTATTTCGCGTTTTGATTCTTCCGTGCGAAAAACATCCAAAGGCTGTTGAATGGCATCCTTGGCAGAAATTATAATGCTGTATTTTGGTATATTTTCGGCTCGCAACGCAGGAGCATATATGAAAACAAAGTTATTTTCTGGAGATCCATATAAAACCAGGTTATTTTTCTCACGATTTGTTAGGATAATAGGCTTTGAAGAAACAATAACAGAAGGAATCTTATGCCTTTGCATCATGACCCATATATCCAAGTTGGTAATAAAATAATCGTCCGAATAAATGAAATGAGGAAACGAAAGTGTGTTCTTTTTAACACGCATTCCTTGAGTCTTTTTTCCTTCTAACATTAAAATATCTATTATCTGAGCGCCGTAAGTTGCATAATATTTACTGTATTCTTCAATAAGTTCGGTTTTTATGTCGTTTGTTTTTAAATGTGTCTGAGTTAACGTTCTTATAATATCAGAAATCAAAAGGAACCCACAATTTTCCTTATCATAATGTTGTTCTTTAAACCCTGTGGGAAAACTATCTTTCCATATTTTTGACGATATATTTGTCTTTGTTGGTGAACATCTGTCGTTGGGTTCTTTATAAATCTCGGCGCGCTTTTTCTCGTGGCTTATTTCTTTGTTATTATTGTCGTAAACCTGAGAGATTTTGGGTTCAGCATTGTCGTAAGAATTGTACTTTGCGAATTTGTTTATTTCTTCTGGAACCAATCCTTCAAAATAATCTTTGGTTAACAAAGACTGTATGACTATTATCTCGTTCTCCCCGAGGTTATACCCAATGGCTCCAAATGATAAATATGTTTGTGGTTGAAAAATGAAGGTTCTTATTCTGCTATATCGTATTAATTCGTCTGCCATCTTTCCGAAATAAATGGTTTCGTTGTCGTTTTTATTGTTCAACAGATTTTTCTTAGGGATTATTAATTGACACGCGTCTCCGCCAACAGAAATGGTGCAAACTGGTCGCTTCTTTTCGCATTTGTCTTTTGGTAAAGTCACGCACGTGGAAACAGATTCTATTAATTTATAATCATAATTGTTTGTAAAAGCAATGGCGTTTGCTTTATTCACCAAATCTTTTAAAAGAGAGATAACTGTATTTAATTTTTTGGAATATAGCATGTAAGGTTCTTTCAGTTCTTTTTCAATCGTCTCTCGCTTTTTAATATTCTCATAATCGTTTAATAAAATCCTTACAGTGTTTCTAAAACTATTGTAAAAGTTTGTTTCCAATTTTATTTTTTTAATGTAATCCGTTCTCTCAGTGTCTATTGTTCTCGTCGTCAATGTATAAGTGTCGCTGGATTCCATTGGAACTGCGTTTTTATTTACAACGTAATTATTGTCGTTCATAATTTGAATGTCGTCATAGGTATCCGAAACTAATTTTGGCTCGGATATTTGAATAAACTGATTTGTTGCGGTTAATATTCCAACAACGTGTTCATCTTCAACGACTTTAAATTCTGGTTTTGAAGGTATCTCTCCGTTTGTATCTTGCTGAACCATTGTTAAGAATTTTATGGTTTTTTCATAAGTCGTGTAAATTGTGTCGTCGTTCATAAAGACAAATTCGCTGTAAGTGGGGTCCATTGCGGATGGATAACATGGAACGTAACCCGTTATTCCTTTTTTGCTCGCTAGAACGCCTATGACTTTGCTCTGATAATTTAATATTTGTTTTTCTATTTCGTAGTCATTTGCGTTTAACAGGTTTATTACTTTTGACAATAATGCGGGTTGCTTGAATTTATAAATAGTTGGCATGCTTGGCAAAGGAGAACACGTGTCGCGCAAAATTGGTTTTATTATAGTGTTAACAACCTTCTTGAAAAAATCCTTCATGCTCGGGGACAACTTGTCGCCATGTTCGCTGAAAAATCTCTCTACTTTCACAGATTTTGCTCTAGTTTCATAAGCGTATATGGGCTCGTACAAATTGTCGTTTTTAATAATGAACAACACTTCTTTTGAAGGATTATAGACCTCGTTTGAATAATGATTTGTGGGGCAGATTAACTCAATGTTATTTGTAATATCGTTGTTTACAATTTCCATAATTATTAGGTTGATTCCCTTTGGAAATAATGCCGAGTTTGGTTTGCAAATTATATCCCATAAATATGTGTAATCAATAACTTCTTTGTCGTCGGATAAATAGGCGATAAAATTTTCAAATGACGCTGCCACTTTTCTGAAATATTCGTCTTCTGTTGGGTTTACATTTTGGGGTGCATTTTTATATATTTTTTTATAAAGTTTGGAATCGGAATACTTTTTAACGTCAACCTTTTTGAGAACATCATCATTTTTCGTTTCAAAACTTATAACGTTGTTGCCGTTTTGATAGGTTATGTAATCGTCAATATTTAACGCGCCGATAATTTTTTGTTTCATTTGAGAGATACTTGGTATTTTTTCGGATTCTCCGTAATATTTGGCGTCTGCAATACACGCAATAAAAGATTGTTTCTCACTGAATTCAATGCCATGTCTTAAAAGGCAAGCGTGATTGGGTTTAAGATTTGTATTTGTCTTGCTTACCTGACACGTTGAGCTAGCTTCTTGGAAAAAATTTTGAATGCTAAATGGTAAATAACCCCAACGACCCGAGTCTAAGGGGAATTTTTCTGGGCCTTTTACGTAGCTGTCTTTTTCCAAAACGGTTTCCCGTTCATCGGCGGATGGATCGTTGCCTTTTTCTGGTTCTTTTGTTGGTTCTTTTGTTGGTTCTTTTGTTGGTTCTTTCTCTTTCTCTTTTTGCGCGCATTCTTTGCGTCTGCCAATTTGACCAGGAGTATTCCATTTTGCAAAACAGCAAGGAACGCACAGGCCGTCGGGGTGTTTCTCGCTTGATAAAAATCCAGGATAATGTTTTTTATACTCTTTATCGTCGCGCGATCGGTGCTCTTGTTTATCAAAAAATTCATATACGTAATTTCCATCATTTTTAATTTCAGTTTGATCGTCAGGAATTATTCCACCGCAAGTTGGATGTCGTTTTACCATCTTTCCCGTCTTTTTATCTAACACTTCAACCATCTCTTTTGGATCAATCGGTCTGTTTGTTTTCAAACACCAGTATCTTGGGCAAACATAATAATACTTGTTGTCTGGATTAGACCCGTATTTTATAACATCTTCTGGCTTTAAAAAACTTTCCGCTTTAATAATTTCGTCTTGTTTAGTCTTTGGAAGAGCGTCAAATTTGTCTTTTCCATATTTTGAAACAACTTTTTCATATTCTTCTTGTTTCATCTCTTCCATCTCGTCTTCTGTGATTAAAATGGGCTGTTTTTTTGCCGAAGAAGAACAGGTGCGAGAGTATCTTCCGAATTTTCCTCGGTCTTCCTTCAAGAATAATGTTGGATCAAGTTCGTACATTCTTGACGCGAATGGAGTTGGATTTTTCAAACGCATTCCAACTATATCCTTAACCGTTTCTTCATTGTCCTTTTCTTCTTTTTCTACCTTTTCTACTACTTTTAAAGCCGGTTTTTTCGCACTTTGTTTTTGTTTTTCTGCAGGTTTTTTAATAATTATTTCTTCTTCTTCCTCAGAACTATCTGGTAATTTCATATCTTCAACCATTTCGCCAGAGCTCGTTGAAGAACTTCCACCTTCGTATTCATCTTCGTCTTCATAATCGTCTTCGTCGCCATAAATTAAATCCAATGCGTTTTTGAATTTGAGTTCTTTATACTCTTCAACGCCCTTAACATATTCGCTGAAGTCTTCAAAATCCATGTCTTCTCCTTCAACAACTGGGATTTCTTGTTCTGGAAACGCTTCCTCCGTAGGTGATATAATATCCTGTATAACAACCTCAGCGCGTTCGCTCGTTGAACATAAAGAATTTATTTTTTTCGTGGGAACAAGCGTGCTCGTCTTATCCTGAGTCAAACGTATAAAAGAATCCAAATATATTGGCAGCGTTTCCAAATAATAAATGTCATTAATATTGTCAACTGTTATAGTTATAGTACTTGTTATGCTATTCAATTTGATATTCGTTTTGAAACCAGGGTTTGATTTAATTTCAATGTCTTTCTTTTTAACCCCGCGCTCAACTTGCAATTCACTCGCCAACTTTGCAACCAAACTACGCGCGTCGTCTTCTTCCATTCTATAATTTTCTATCAGTGCCAATACTATCTCATTGCCTTTTAATCCGTCTTTTTGATTCGCCTGCTCAATTACAAACGCTTCTTGACTGGTAAATTTATTAAAATTGGAGACACGTTTAAATCGCATGTTAATTCCATTCTTGGCTTTTAAATCTTTGGTTTCAACGACAAACGCGCTCGTAATGCATCCAATAAAATCTTCCATTTTAATGGCTTTTGTTATCTCAAAACTGGATTGATAATTTATTTTATTGACTAAGATACTGTCACTATAAAGACCCTCATATAATTGAATGGTGTAACCACTTTGCTCCAAATATGTTTTGACTTCTTGTATAATTGGATTAATGTGTTTTTCAATAATGACGTCAACCTCTTCAACAGTTACTATTTTTTCAAAATCTCCGGTTATAGTAATGTTTCCATTCTCTTCAAATTCGCAAGTCAAGAGAGAAGAAGTTTTTGCATCGTTAATATAAACAGAAACTGTTCTCGTTTTTCCAATGTCGCGCATTAATTTGAAAATAGTTGATTTTTCAAGGAAGGGAATTTTTCGGCCATCCGTTGATATTTTATCTGTGTAAAGTCGGTATATATTTTCCAGTTTCACTGATGGATTGTATTTAATTAATGGATTTGATTCTGTTGCATGAATGACTTTAAATATGACATCCAAAGGAATCTTTATGGAGAATGTTGGTCGGATGGTCATTTTAATAAACTGGATGCCGGAATTTTTGTGTTTATATTTTTTTGTATCCGTTTTGTATTTATAAACGTCGTAAAACATGTTTATGCTTTCAAATGTGTCCAAGGTGTTCTTTGTTAACAGCTTTTTATTTTCTTCAATGAGAGAAAACTTCTTGTCGGTCAGTTCATCGTAAGAATTAATATCTCTCTTTTGCAGAAAGGGATAATATATTGACGCGGTAATACTTTCTGAAATTCCGGATTTCTTTGCTGAGCTGAAAACATCCTCTGCCAAACACAAATAAATGTTATTGGCAGTTATACCACCATTGTTTAATAATAAATGCCCGTTCAATGTTGTTAACGACTTTCTAGATGCTTTCTCAATAAACGGATCGTAGTTTATAACGTCAAAGGGGTTGCAGACAAAAGGATATTCATTTTCAATGATGAAGAATTTTTGCCCTAAAACTTTGGATACAAGAAAGACCTTATTATCTAAATTTAATTCCACAACATCATCATAATTGTATGTTTCCTTTTTTTGAAGTCGGTTTAATAAGGTTTCGCCGTTTTCTTCAGCCTGAACGTTTAATAAAAACTGCTCCAACCTCACGCGAGTTAATTCCAACCTATTCTTTTGAGTAAGTGTTTGATAAATGCTGGTTGGATTGAGAGTTTCCTGTTTCTTGCAAAACAAATAAATTTGCTCCATGGAAACTGTGTTTGAGAGAGATTCAATGATTTTCAGTTTAATTGTCCCTATAGAATCGTCAAAATGTATTTGTTGTTTTAAAAAATAAACGTCTATTGGGTTCGTCGTGTCTTGGATTTTTTTTAGTTCATCTTCATTAAATATGGGGAGACCAGTGCTAGCATCTATAAAAGCCGCGTTTTTCGGATCTTGCTTAAATAATTCTCCCGGGTTTTGCACATCTAAATTATTTCCATAAAACACGTAAATAGATTTTATTGTATCTTTATCTGTTAAATGGCACACTTTATATATTGAATTGTGATTTGTTGACATATATATACTCGTGGTATTATTTTATATGAAAAAATCTTATAAGTAAAATACTCGCTGGTGCATTTTAATTATTTATAATTTTTTTTGGGTGGGAGTGTGGTCGGGTTATAAATCATAATATGGGTTGTCCGTAATAGTCATCCCGCAATATCCTTGTGGGTTCTTTTTGTAATCAACCGGTTGATAAATATTGGCGGCCTTTGCATTTTCTAATAAGAATTTAAAATTCTGCCAAAACTCTTGTTTGTGACCAATGGTTTTTGTCATTATATGTGACAACTCGTGGAGCGCAACAAATGTGAGAGTGTTAACATCTATTAACGTGCTGCTATTTTTTGTTTTATTCAAACAAAACGCTATTTTCTCTCCTTTATTTTCACTATAAGCCGTCAATTCACTGGTTGGTAGCGTTTCTGAAATGCGTTGCGGGTTGAACCCTTCTACCAATCTTTTTACGTCGGGGTCATTCGGATATTTTTTTCCAACATAATCAACCAATTCTCGGCATTTTTTTGTGACATGTGCCAATAAATCGGCGGCGTCATTTATCTGGGTTCTATCTCTCACACAATACTTGTTTCCATCCACGGTGGAAATAACGCATTTTAAACTGAATAATTCTGACTCTGAATAAATTTTGAGACAAATGAGAAGTATGGAACCAATAATAACATACGTCAATAAATCACTCTTCCATAAATTGTTAAACATATAATATATTATATGGGTATTATATTTCATAAAAATAAAAGAACTGGATGATGTTATAAGATGTTACAAAATCAACATCTTATAATAATGGTAAATTAATTAAATTGAAATGATTAATAATAAATATAATATACAACTAAATTAAATGACGGAAAAACAAATGTTTGATAAACACCCTAAAGCTGTTTTTTGGAGTGAAAGAAATGAAAAGAAGCCTCATGAAGTTGCATTAAATTCTCATAAAAAGTTTTGGTTTGATTGCAATTGTGGTCACCAATTTGATAGCACTTTGTTAAATATAAATCAAGCCAATAATTGGTGTCCTTATTGTAGTTCTCCTCCTAAAAATTTATGCTACGAAGAAAATTGCAAAATATGTTTTGAAAAATCTTTTGCGTCTCATGAAAAATCAAAATATTGGTCTGATGAAAATGAATTGACGCCCAGGCAAGTATTTAAAAATGCTGATAGAAAAAAGTTTAAATTTGAATGCGAATGTGGTCACAAAATAATAATGTCTTTAAAACATATAAGCAATAGGAATCATTGGTGTTCTTATTGCTCTCACCAAAAATTGTGCGACAATGAAGATTGTGCAATGTGTTTTGAAAATTCATTTGCTTCTGTTGAGAACAGTTGCAATTTTCATGACCTTTCAATAAATCCAAGAAGTTTATTCAAAAGCACTAATAAAAAATTCAAATTTGAGTGCGATGAATGTAATAATATATTTGAATGTCAATTGAGTGACGTAACAAGGGGAGTTTGGTGCCCATATTGCGTAAACAAAACTGAAAAGATATTACACAAAAAATTAAAGACGCATTATCCTCAGTTGAAAAGTCAATATAAAGTTGATTGGTGTAAAAATATAAAACATTTACCTTTTGATTTTGTCATTGAAGATAGAAAAATAATAATTGAACTTGATGGAAAGCAACACTTTGAACAAATTAGTAATTGGAAGCCTCCTGAAGAAACTAGAAAAAATGATTTATATAAAATGAAATGCGCAAATGAAAAGGGGTTTAGTTTGATAAGAATCTTACAAGAAGATGTTTTGCATGATATCTATAGATGGTTAAACGAACTGATTTATAATATTGAAAAAATTACTGATGAAAATAAGGTTCAAAATATTTATATGTGTAAAAATAATGAATATAAAGATTTTGAGATTATTCAATAAAAGTATTTGTTACCATATAATGCAAAAAATTTATTGAGTGCCTGCACCCAACTCCAAAGGTGGTCTCAGAAAATCTGGCTCAATGGTGGAAAGATTCCAGGGGCCAACGTAAAGCTGAGGGTTGGGGGGCTCAGATCGGATTTGTAAGTTGGCGTTTCTCAACGTTTGACCGATGGTGTCAATGCCGATGTGGTATCCAGCCTTCAACAAGTTGATGTTGGAAAGCTCGCCCTTTCCGGAGGGGTTTAATTGAGCCCACTCGCTGTTGGAATCCTTGGGCAACAAGTCGGAGGGGTTTTGGATGTTGGGCTTGGAGCAAGACGTGGGAACGCCGATGCTGGGGCTAGCCATGCCCTTGACGGAGGCGAAAACCTCGTTTTGACCTAAAGCCTCGGCGGGGCGAGGGCCAGAGGGGGCGGCACCTTTTCCGGAACCGGCACCCGCATACGCAGAGTTGGGAGTGGAGGCCATTGATTCTGACCCATACATGCCCTTGGAAGTTAAGTATTTCGCAAAAACGCTAACACCATACGCAACTATCAATAAGACGACAAGAGCGCCAATACCATAATCGGACCATAGCTTTTTTAAAGTGCTGCTCATTATATAAAATTAGCTGATAAAATATTTTTTTGAATACAGTTTAATTAGTTTATTCTAAAGATTAAATAACCTACTCCTCTTTTTCTAAATCACTTTCGGAAAATTCAGATAATTCGTCAATATCCATATCACTATCTTCACTGTCATCGCTATCATCCAAATCGTCTAACATATAAGTTTTCTTAATGTTCTTGGCCTCCAAAAATGCAGAAATGGCTTGTTTTTTTGCTTCCTTGGCCTTTTTCCTAGCAGCCTTGTAAATTTCGTAATAAACTTGGTTTGGTTTTTTTAATGTAATTGTTTCTAAATTTTCTAAATCGGAAGTCAAATCTACTTCCTTTAAATCAAGCTCATCGGAATCATTCGGTTGGGGTTCACTAAATGAAACTTCTTGTTCTTGTTCTTGTTCTGGTTCTTGTTGTTCCTTTTCTGTTTCTACTTCGTTTTTATTGTCGTTTTGGGTTTCGGTTTCAGTTTCTGTTTCTTCTAAAACTTCTTGAGAAGGGGTTTCTTCTAAATTTTCAGACGTGTTTATTTTCAAAATGATGTTTTCAGATTCATCATTGTTCTCCGGAAGTTTATTATTGTTCTTAAAATTCGTCTTAATTAAACAACTTTCAAAAATCTTTTCCGAACTTAAAACCATGGATTGTTTTAATTCCATCTCAATTTGAAAATTTCTGCTAGTAAATTTAATACCTTGAACCTCCAATATGGATATAATGTAATTTTCTGGCGCGACATCTTCTATAGTAATAGGAAGTTCGCCTTCATTGTAAATCTTTACGCTGGGGGTGTTTGTAGCATAGTTCACCTTAACATTCACTCTTACTAAATAGTATTTTCCAGATTTGTAAACTCTCATGGGAGACGCAAACGCACCCTCAATATCATTCTTTTCCAATTCATTTGCAAACCATGAGGAACCCTTTTTGTAAATTAATTCTTGGCAAGTCGTCTCAAGGCTTTCTAACCAACGAATGAATTGCTCGTCATTGTTATCAAACATTAAATCGCAATAAATTTTTTTGCCGTTTTTGATGAACCCTTGTTTAGTCAAAGACTTTGGCGTCTCAATGTAAAGAGGTTTGTTATGCATTTGGATTCTTGTGAAATACGCTCCTCCTTGGATTCCCGTTGGATTCGCTAAAGATATTTGTGAAAAATCAAACTTGTCATTTGGTTGAAAAATGTTCTCCATTATTGGTTCTTAAGAAAATTTTAACCGCGATAACACGCATAAAATATGTAAACAGATGAAGATTTTTTTATCGTCTATTATTAACAATTATACAAATGAAAGAACCCATTATTCAACAATGTTTAGACATATTGAAGAGAGACGACATTAGGAGTGAACTGAAGTCATTTTGCAGCCCAATAATTCAAATGGTTCTTGATTTTATTAATCCTTATATTTACATTACGCTTTTTCTTGTGTTTTTAATTTTTGTAATGATTTTAGCAATTTTGACGTTGCTTATTTTAGTTTTGCGTAATAAAAGTTTGATAACAAAAATATTTTAGGTTTTTATTTTTTCTCATTATTCTATATAATGACTTCTTCTTCTCGTTCAAATTCTAGCTCTAGCTCAATGACCAATCCTTTAGCTACATCAAGCACAAAGGGTGGGTCTCGCAGAAGACTCAACGTTTCTAGAAGCCGCGCGCGTTCCGCGTCATTGGCTTTAGCCGGCGGAAAGAGACGCGGCAAGCGTGGAGGCAGCTGCGGCGCTGGCTCTGCTTGGCAAAATGGCATTGACGTGGTTGGCCCTGGCCCCACGGCTTACAACCGCGTGTTTGATAACGGCGCGGGCCCAACCCCTTACGGCAATGCCGTTGTCGGAACCAGCGGTCAAAACTCTGTTATCCCCCCATCTGTCGCGTCATCCGGCGTTATCAAGGGTGGCAAGAGGCGCACCAAGAGAGGCGGCTACTGGGGCCAAGTCCTTAGCAACGCTTTAGTGCCCTTTGGCTTGTGGGCGGCCCAAAACCGCTATTCCAAGCGCAGAGGAGCGAAGTATGGTGGCAAGACGAGAAAGCACCGCAAGCACTAAACACACCAACAAGTAAAATAATATAAAATAACGTAAAATTTTATATTGTTTGCATAATTCGGTCAAAAAAATTGAACCCAAATGCGCTATGCAAAATGTTTCAACTGAAATTAAATGGAGCACACTTTGAAAGCAAAGAAACCAAGAGGAAAAAAGTGTAGCGGTGGTCTACCCAGTTGCAAGAGCTACGTGGGAGATTATAAAGATGTTGACGGCGTAGGTTGCTGTGAAAAATGCGACAAATACGTTGATGAAAACCCCTACGATCCTTATTGGGAGCAGATGGAGCAAGAGTTTTCATCTTCCGAAGAATACGAAGAACTAGAGAAGAATAATCTTTTGGAAAACGAAGCGGCTTATGAGAAAGCGTATGAAAAGTTTCAAGCGAACTATGAAAGCTGGCCAGATATGCGTCGGCGCATGGCAAAAAAAAGCAAATGGGTGCGTTGATATATATTTCAAAACAACTTAAAGAACCTTTGGACTGTGTGAGTTTTTGCGTTATTTTTTTTGCATTGTTATTGAGAACCATAAGTTTTCTCATATTTGTATGTTTGGAATTGGTTTCTCAGTAAGGGAAGAAAATCACTGTTTTTAAGGGTCCAAAAGTGTTTACAAAAGTCAAAAATGGACAAAAATAAATGTCCAATTTTGAGAGAAGCCAAATATTTCCTGGAAAAGGGGTGAAAATTTCGCATGTCTGACTGATATGCTCTAAACACCAAAAAAATAATCCCAAAAAGTGTTACGATAAAATAAAAAGTATTTTGGGAAAAAGGTTTAGGATTATTTTCCGTTGTTAATTTATGACAAACTCCGACAACGATATTAAGCCGTTTTTAAGCTTTAAATATTACTGCAAAAAATGTGACTATGGTACGTGCAAAAAGAGCAACATTAACAATCATTTGTTGAGTGCTAAACACACAAAAACAACTAGTTTCGCAACTAATGACAACGAAATTACGCCAAAAATATGCTTTAAATATTTATGCGACAATTGCGAAAAAGGTTTCAATGACAGAGCTGGATTATGGAGACACAAGAAAAAATGCAGTGCAACTAAGGAAGAAACCAGTATATCTGTAGACGCCGAAGAATTATTTTCTGATAAAAAGATTATAATTGAACTATTGAAAAGCAACAAGGAGCTGAAAGAACTGATAGTAGAACAAAATAAAACCATGGCCGAGATGGCGAGCAAAATGGGTGCAAATACAACAAACAACACAAACTGCAACAACACCAATAACAATCATTTCAATTTACAGTTTTTCTTGAATGAGCAATGCAAAGACGCTCTAAATATTATGGATTTCATTAATCAGCTTCAATTAAATACCTCGGATTTGGACATGGTGGGAAGAGTGGGTTATACAGAAGGGATCTCAAAAATTTTCGTGAGGGGTCTTAAAGAGCTAGACATATTCAAGAGACCACTTCATTGCAGCGATCTAAAGAGAGAGGTTGTCTATGTAAAAGACGAAAACGCGTGGGAAAAAGACAGCGACGAAAAGAAGAAGATGAAAAACGCAATAAAATTCATTGCTGCGAAAAATTTCAATCAGTTAAGCGATTGGATAGACGATAACCCAGAATATAATGATTACGAGTCCAAAAAGCACAAAGAATATCACAATATCATATTAAAAGCGTCGGGTGGTGCAACACCAGAAGAAGACGAGAAGAATTACAATAAAATAATCAGAAACGTGGCGCAGGAATCCGTTATAGACAAATCTGGATCTGGAGAAAAATAATATATATTCCTAAGCAACTTAAAGAAAAACCCTATTTTTAAAGGTCCAAAAGTGTTTACAAAAGTCAAAAATGGACAAAAATAAATGTCCAATTTTGACAAACACCAAATATTTCCTGGAAAAGGGGTTAAAAATTAGCCTGTCTGACTGGGATGCTCTAAACACCAAAAAAATCATCCAAAAAAGTGTTACGATAAAATTTTATATATTTTTAAAGAAAAGGTTTAGGGTTTTTTTCTGTCACTAATTTAGAGACATGAACGTGATATTTTCTTCCCCGAAAACCCCAATGTTTGAATGTATTATTTGTGACTTTAATACGTGTAATAAAAAGGATTATACAAAACACTCCCTTACGTTAAAACATAAAAAACGATCATCCGTGACAAATTGTGATGGTTTAGTGACAGAAAAATCCCAAAAACCCCAATTCCAATGCGAAAACTGTTCAAAACTATATAACTCTAGAAACGGAATATGGTTACATAAAAAGAAGTGTACTCAAAAATATGACACAACGCCAGAACACCCAAACAATGTTATTATTGAATTACTTAAACAAAATCAAGAGTTTAAGGATCTTATCATAGAGCAGAACAAACAAATTCTTGAATTGGCTGGTAAGGTCGGTGGAAATACAACAAATAATAATACAACAAATAACAACACGAACAATAATACAAATAATAATCATTTCAATCTAAATTTTTTCTTGAACGAGCAATGCAAAGACGCTCTAAATATTATGGATTTCATTAATCAACTTCAGTTAAACACGTCTGATTTGGATATGTTGGGCAGAGTCGGGTTTACAGAAGGAATCTCAAAGATCTTTATAAGAGGCCTCAAGGAACTAGACATATTCAAAAGACCGCTTCATTGCAGCGATTTAAAGAGAGAAGTTGTCTATGTTAAAGACCAAGACGCTTGGGAGAAAGACACCGACGAAAAGAATAAGATGAAAAACGCTATAAAATTCATTGCTGCGAAAAATTTCAATCAGTTAAGCGATTGGATTGAAGATAACCCAGAATACAATGATTATGATTCCAAAAAACACAAGGAATATCACAATATCATATTAAAAGCCTCCGGCGGAGCAACACCAGAAGAAGACGAGAAGAATTATAATAAAATAATCAGAAACGTTGCGCAGGAATCCGTTATAGACAAATCCGGGGACAAATGAATCAGATTGGGGGGTGGGTTACATTTTTCATACTACATGGGTGTAGCATGAAAAAATCGGTAAAATATATAATACTACTTACATATATATGAAACGACCTCGCGTCAACGAGTATTCAATAGAAGAAAATATAAAATGGTTCATGGGATACATATATGGAAATATCACCGGAATACTCTATAATTTGATAGAATTCAATTATACAGTTTTCTGGGTCGGTTGCTCCAGTTTTGTAAAAGGATTTGAAACCGGTCTGGTGCCCTATTTATAAAATCAAAACTATTGCAAATTCCGGAGTTTTTCAAGATACGCATTAATTCTCTCAGCGTATTTATTTTTAACGCCCAGGTTTTCAACAGAGTTGTGTTTTCCGTGTATATTGTCTTCCATTTGTCTAAATAGGCTATTATCATCTCTCGGCAAATGTATCTTCCTATTAATATATGATTCTTCAGATTGGAAAACATAATGCGCTATAAATGCAGCACTCATGTTATAATTGATATCCCATTTATTGAAAGATTTTGACGACTGCATTGGTTTCATATTTATAGATAACATACGCGATGGATCTGATATAACAAAATAGTGTGGAGTTATAGCATTTATTACTTGAGACGGCCTAACAAACGTTTTTACATGTTTATCCAGTTTTAAATCAGATTTTGTGTAATTTTCTATTATTAAACCACTGGCGGGTTCTTTTAAAAGATTGTTTGTGCCAAACATTAGCCAATTAATAGCGATAGAATCTGCGAATAAATAATGCTTCAACATACCTTGCACATTTTGAAATGCATTTAGAACAAGGAATTCATCCGCATCCAAATATAACATCCAATCCGCGCCAGAACTGTTGGCAATCTTCGCAGCCTTCATCATAAGCGGCATTTTAATTGGCCCATCCATTTCGCATCTCTCAACAACGACGCCTTTTTTAAACAGTTTCAGTTCCTCTGTAAGCGGAATCTTAGATTTATGATCAAAAATATAAATTAGATTAAACCCTAAAAGCAAGTGGTGCGCGACCCATTCTTTAATATTTTTCTCATCTCTCGCATTTGTAAATAAAATAGTCTTTCCGACAGTTCTTCTTTTTGACTCATTTAAGGGAACAGAATTAATTTTTTTGTTGCCCAGCATAAAAACGTTATCTCCCCCAGAAAACATTCGGGTTTAATTGTATTTTTAAAGCTTTATTCTTTTATTATTTTATTCTTTTACAATATAAAACAATAAATGACCTTTGAGCAAAATATACAACAATGGGTTTCCATAGACAACCAGATAAAGTTGTTGAATGATAAGATTCACGAACTAAGAGAGAAGAAACACGACTTGGGAGAAACAATTAATTCTTATATAGAGAAAAATGAATTGAAAAATGCGACAGTTCAAATAAGCGACGGCAAATTAAGATTCGTTTCAACAAAAGTAGCGTCGCCATTAACTTTTAAATACGTTGAAAAGGCTTTAGGCGACGTTATAAAAAATCAGACGCAAGTGAAGCAAATAGTTGAACACTTAAAATCAAATCGTGAGATTAAGATTGTTCCAGAAATAAAGCGGATTTCCAATAATTAATTTATATACTAATAATGTATATGGCAGAAACCTCTATTTTTGAAGATGATGACATGGTTTTTAATAAAGTAGACGGAAAAATTCAAAGCGCTGGGTTCACGATTGATTCTATTTTAATGCAAAAAGGGGAACCAGCACTAATAACTAGAAACACCGGCATTCAAACAGGAGGAAGAAGCGTATCCGAGTTATTTAAAGATTTAGCTGTTCCTGCTGGGTTAGCGCATTTTTCCCGAAAACAATTGGGTGGGGACATCGCAGCCGCCAAGATTCAAAACAATGAACGCGACAATATTGTTAGCGACGATATTTATGAAAGGTTATTGAAAATGGTTGAGTTAGAAGCCGGTGCAAAACCAAGAAAAACGAGACGCGCCCCTTCTGCGACGTCATCGGGAAAAACAAAGAAACACAGAATCCACTCTTAAGAAACAAGCAAAATGAATTAGGCTTAAAAATAGCAATCATTATTATGTAAGATGATTGCTATTAACGAATTGCAAGAAGTTTTATATAAAATATATCTTAGATCTCCTCAAAATTTATTTGACGAATTTATATCGGAATGTCAAAAATGGTACGAATCCCCGGCGCACACCTTAAATGAAATGCGAAATAGAGATAATAAAAAAATTAGAGGAGATATTTTTGAGGCATTTTGCGCACTCTATTTGAAATATGCAAAAGGTTTCCAAAATGTTTGGTTGTTAAAAGAAGTTCCACCGGAAATACTAGAAAAACTGACTATGAAAAGACAAGACATGGGAATTGACATTGTCGTTGAAACAAGCGACGGATCATTTATAGCAGTGCAATGTAAATATAAGAAGGGTTCTGGATTCAGGAAGAATATTCTCTCTTGGAAATCATTGTCAACCTTCTATGCATTGTGTTTGAGAACAGGGCCGTGGGCCAAATATATAATTATCACAAATTGCTTATACACCCGGCATCAAGGGAAAAAGACACCACAAGACGTTTCATACTGCCTAAAGACTTTGCAAAATATTAGCAAGACAGATTGGCTTAAAATGTGTCAAATCTCCGGCGAAAAATTGGGAACCGACCTCATAGAAGATGCGTTGCCCCAAGAAAATGTTGTAATAAATATAAAATCCGAGATTCTATCCAAAGAAGAGTTGAGAACTTTGAGAGAAAAGTATTATGCGCCAACTGCATAAAATCTAAATTATATCTTATTCCAGCTATTGTAGTTAAATGGTGACACCAAGATGTCATCTATCTTTGTTTTCCAATAATCAACACGCTTCTCCATTTCAATATCCTTTTCGGTTTTTGGATAAGGCGTAGTATTTTGCATCATTTCTTCTTCTTCTGATGTGATTTTCGGCTTGTAACCGTAACAATTTACGCCAAATTTAATGTTAGGGTTCGCCATATAACCTCCGTTAACTCCGGGGCGACCGCAGTCATGTTCGTGACCAGGAATTGTTTGTAAATTATCAAAAGTGGTTTTTTGAGTCGGGAATAATGCCATTTGACCATCAGACCAACCGTAATTGCACCATTCTCCTCCGGCGTTATAAGCCTTTTCAACCTCGTCATAACTTGCTAAACGGGCGTCGTAAGCTTTGCAAAGAGTCTTTGCGTCGTCGTAACCATAATAATTTCCAGGAACGTTAAATACTTGTTTATATATTGACGTGTCATTTACCTGATTTATATCAAGACCATCGTTAAGTTGCCCGAGGTTTTGATTTACAACAATGTCCAATTGCTTTTCCGCCGTAAATAAGTTTTTAATAGACGCCATTACATCAATGCTAAAAAAATATTGCAAACCATTGAATAAGAGCAATATTACTAATACGCCAATAATTAATCCAACAATTGTGTTTGAAGTTGAATCTAATCCGGAAGTTCCATTTGCTGGCGTCGCATAATTATTAGTTGTTGAAGAATCTCCTAAATTAATAAAAAAGGCAACGTAAATTATGACGATGATCACTAATATAATTAGAGCTGCTGGGTTCATTAAAGTTCCGTTGATATAATTATACATATTTTCGGGATCTATTGTTGAAGTTGTGTTGGCGTCCATATATATTATTGGATGGTTTTTTTTCTATAAAATAGGCAATATGCCTTTGGTGTAATTAGTTCCTGTAAATTTGTCACTTCTGTAATAAATGTGTCATTAAAATGATACCATTTGCCGTTTGCATTTTTAACAAACGCAGTATAATGACCACCGTGAACGCCGCCGCTATGATTGCAAATTCCATACAAATCGTAAATATATGTGTCTTTTTTATATCCAATTACATGGTTGGATAAATCCAAATCTTCTAAAGGAAACGTAATCAAAATCTGATTCTTTTGGTTTCTATGGTTGAACCTTTTGATGTCAATGGCCAAAATGGTTGGCATGCTCCAATAGATCAACTTTTTCTGAACATTTTGCTTGGTGTTGGTGCTTTCATTAAACCATGCATTTTCTCCGTCTAGAGTCTCACCATTCACGTACAAATCAAAACAATCTTGTAGACTCGGTTGTTTATTGTTTTCTGGGATTGATAAATTAATCATAAAATATGGCTCTGGAGATGAGCTTAAAACTTCTCCAGTTTCCAATGAAATAATTTGCGAAACGTGGATTCCATAAAACAAATTCCATATTTCCGAATACTCTTTGGCGTACATTTTTTTTATCATTTCAAAACATTGAACCGCCATTTTATCCGTCTCATTTGTAACAGAGCCATTAATGCTCATATTAACCTCGCGCGATAAGCTCGTATGAAAACAATCTATTAAGAAAAGTAGAAATTCTGGCAGGTCATTTTGAGCAAACCCGGTAAATAAATCCGCGTGTTTTACGTGAGCTATTTTTTGGATTGTTTTAATAAATTTTCCGGGAGAAATCGTGCAATTTTCGCTCCACATTAATGTTCTCAAATTGTCCCATTCAATAAGTAAAACAGAATCGTATTTGTTTTTAAGCTTCTTCTTGTAATTTCCACCATTAAGAAAGTTGTTTAATTCGTAAGTGTGCGATAAAACTTGAATACATGAATTTACAAAACACGTGTTGCCAAGATTTGATAATCCTGTAAGACCTTTATTTTTATAATTCTCAAAACTCATGCTGCTGTTTAATTTATACATGTCAATATGCATTTAAACGCATTTTTTATAATATATAATATATACATTACACAATATGTCTTATAACAGAACTCGCGAAGACTTTTCACTAAGTTACGACCAACGCATTCTTTTGGAGATGTATTTAAATTTCTATAATCACACATCGCGCCAAATACACACGTTGCAAGAATTGCAAAATGAAATAAGAGGAAATATTAACCAACTCGTTGGGTTAGGCGAAAATACAAGTGGAACTCAAAATAGGTATTTTCAACAGACCAATGCGAGTTCAAATCGCCCACAACCCAATCAACGGCGACAACCGAGACAAAGAGAGCAACCAACAAACCCTCCTTTAGAAAATCCTTCCAATCAAAGAGTATTTTACGTTGAAGGTGTCCCTTATTTAATTGACATGACGAATATATGGAGGCGCAATAATGCAACTCAAGGTACGACGGCAGATTGGCGAGCGTTTTACGATAATGTTGTAGTTGCGCCAACGAGGGCTCAAATAGAAAATTCAACCAGAGTTATTCGTTATTCTGAAATAGAGAATCCCACTAATCAAAGTTGTCCTATTACGCTGGATAGGTTTGAAAATGATAGCACTGTAACTCAAATTTTAGAGTGTGGTCATATATTTACTCCAACTGGAATAGAATCTTGGTTGCAGTCAAATGTTAGGTGTCCCGTCTGTAGACGAGATATAAGAAATTATCGCGCTCCACCTAGACAACAAACTGAACCTATCGTTGAAGACCCTTCTTCCGAGAATACCCCAAATCAATCTCCACAACAACCTATCCCCGAGAGAAATAGTAATGCAAGAACACAACCTCGCCCATCTGCAACCGAAAATATTAGCAATGTTCTTTCAAATATAACTGAGGAGTTGATAAACAATATTTTGTCTCCAAATGGCGGCACGAGATCAGTATTTGATCCGTCTTATAGTTCGTTGGTTTATGACACATCAAATAACCAGTTTGTATTTGAAGGATATATACGGCGTTAAAACAATAAAAAATTGAATTAAAATTAACAGAGCAATTAAATTTAAACAAGTCAATAGAGAATGCCGAGAGAGCAGAGAGACACAGAAACCGTTAATGTGTACAATACGGTTAAACCGTTCATCGTGTTTACTAATAACGCCGCGGGAATATATATTTTATGGATATTTATGCACTTCATTTCCGCGCATTTGTACGTTTACTATTGCACGCATTATTCTTTGCAAGGATTTATTTTGTCACCCATCTTGGTGTCGGCGCCTCACTGTAGGGCGCTTAGATGGGTTATTTATAATGGAACCCAGTCCATTGACTCTATGTGGATTGTATTTGGAGCGTGGTTGTGTTCTAAATTGGCTCTAATTGGAGGCGAGAATGGTGCGAGATAGATATAAAAAATAAATATAAAGACACCTGCAATATTATAGTATCATGACTGTGAGCGAGCGATACCGTAACCCTTGGAGCACGAGCGAGATTAATAAATTGTGTAATGAGTACGAGGTTAAGAACCTTCCAATTGCCGAAATTGCCAAGTTGCATAAGAGAGGTGAGTATGCCATTTTGCACATGCTGGCAAAGGAGGGAGTTATCCTAGAATCCTGGGCAGATGTCAAGGGTTGGAGTTTTGAGAAGCACCGAGTTAAATTCCAAGATGTTGTAGATGACGCGGAGAGTTTGGACGACAATGACGACCCAAACGATGAAGATTATGTATATGAAAGTGATGAGGACGACGAGGATTATAGTGTTGTAGATAGTGATGAGGATGAGGATGAGGATGAGGATGAAGAGGAGGCCGATGATTGCGATTCAGACAGCGATTATGAGGAGGAGGAGGAAGACGACTGCGATTCAGACAGTGATTATGAGGATGAACGCGATGAGCAGTTTGATCCTTATAGCATTAAGCAGAAGGCTCATTTTTTGAATCAGATTACTGAAGCCCTCAAGTTTTTTGTTTTTGCCGCGTAAAATATAAAAAATTGATTACGCATTTAAAAAAAATAAAAAGGCAATAAATGAATGGAATTGTCCGAAGAGCAACAAATAGCATTTGATAAATATGTTCAAGGAAAGAATATATTTATTACAGGGCCTGGCGGAACAGGAAAATCAACATTAATTAAAAAGATACAAACGGATGCCAGGAAAAAAGGAGCCAATATTCAAGTGTGTGCTCTTACTGGTTGCGCTGCTGTTTTGATTGGTTGCAAAGCAAAGACTATTCATTCTTGGTCTGGTATTGGATTGGGAAATGGAACTATTGGATTCAACGTGAAAAAGGTCACGCTGAACAAATATAAACAAAAAACGTGGAAAAGCATAGATGTTTTAGTGATTGATGAAGTGAGTATGATGTCTCAAAAGATTTTTGAAATGCTAGACGCAATAGGAAAAACGGCAAGACAGAGTGTTAGACCTTTTGGGGGAATACAAGTAATATTTTTGGGAGACTTTTACCAATTGCCTCCAGTTGGAAACAAGGATGAAATAGAAACATCTCGTTATTGCTTTGAAAGTGACCTTTGGAATGAGACGTTCACAAAAGAAAACACTATTCAACTTAAGAAAATATTCAGACAAACGGACGAGACGTATACGAAAATTTTGAATCAAATTCGCGAAGGCAGATTAAAAAAGAGTAGCAACGAATTACTCCTAAGTCTTGTTGGGAAAAAAGTGGAAGAAGATTCTCTAATACAACCAACAAAACTATTCCCAATTAGAAGCCGAGTTGACTCTATAAACGAAGGAAAGATGAAAGAACTGGAAACACAAGAAGTTGAATTTAAGCTGAAACTATTGAAAAACTTACCTTTCCAAGACAAGGATAAGGATAAGGACAAAAATGTAAAATTTACTCCAGAGCAAATTGATGCGGATCTAAATAATATTCACAATAGCATTCTTTGCAATGATGTTGTAAAATTAAAGTTGGGTGCTCAGGTAATGTGCGTTGTAAATATAGAGTTGCCTACGGGTGGAATGATTTGCAACGGTAGCCAAGGAGTTGTCGTAAATTTTACCGAATCGGGGCTGCCAGTTGTAAAGTATAGAAATGGCCATGAAATGGTGATGAATTATCACGTGTGGGAAAGCGAAAATATTCCAGGGATTGGGGTTTCACAAATACCATTGATATTGGCGTGGGCAATTACGATTCACAAATCTCAAGGAGCTACGATGGATGTAGCCGAAATTGACGTCGGGAGTGGAGTGTTTGAATGCGGGCAAACCTACGTGGCTCTTTCTCGCGTAAAAAGTTTGGAGGGTCTTTATTTGTCTTCATTTGATGCGTCAAAAATCTTCATCAATAAAAAAGTCAGGGAATTTTATGATAACTTGGCTACAAGTTTAGCTTAACAATTAAAGGTGTAATGGAAGAACGTATATAGCTCTGCCGTTTTTAAGTTTGAGACTTTTTTTGTATTCATGACCAGAAATACTAATTCCCGTTTCAGTAACTCCTATAATTGTTGCTTTTTGCCACTCTTTATTTTTGTTTCTAAAAATTATTGTATAACCCAAATAACTGTTAGCATTATCGTGAGTTAGCCTTGGGCTTTCTAAAATGTCAGGCGCTCTTCTCGGCATGTCTACTTTAATGTTTGGTTTATTTTTGTAATGTAAAATGTATTTCAATTTTTTATTATTCTAACTCTTGATCTTTTACAAAGACGTAAGTAACTTCTTCTGTTTTTTTTGGCGCGTCAGAGGCACCGCTACTTCCAGGTCGTCTACTGTTTGACATTGTAAATACGACGTCTAATTGTTTCCATCCGTTTTCCGAGTGTATCTTAATAACGTCATCCAAAAGATCGTATTTTTTATCCGTCTTGAAGTTTTTCACACTCCAGCAACTGTATTTCACCCGACCAATAACTCCCACAATGACTGGTCTCAAAAACTTTTCAACCCATTCTTGATAGCTTTGCTTCTCAAGTGAATTTGTATTTGAACTTGTATTTGTGTTTGTATTTGTGTTTGTATTAGTGGTAGAAGTAGACTGAGTCGCTTCATCCGAATAAATCTCCAAATTAAAATATGGAGGGCTTGTAAGTGCAATATCAAATTTCGCATCTTCTGGAAGTTCTAGAAGCGCGACCTCTGCCGGCTTATTAATAAGAGTTACACCTGTTAACTTTAGTTCATCACGAATATCACAAAGCGCATTATAAGTCTTTACGCAAGGATCCATTCCTGTGTACAAAACGTTTTCCAGGTCAACGCTTTTGGAACCAATCATTCTTCCACCCCAACCAGCACAAACATCAAGAACCGTTTTTGCATCAAAATAGGCGACGACGTTTCTAGCCACTAACGGCCGATACATTGTCACCTTTCCAAGACCATTTGTGAATGACAATGACCGAATAATTTCAGACGCATAAGGTGTTGAATGTTGCGCCCGGTTGAATCGCAGAGCCTTTTCCAAATTTGCCTTCTTCCATAAAGACTTTATAGATTGCCCCTTGTAATTCGCAACTTCATGAAAGTGTTTCATATATTTTCGCATGATTTTCATGCCAGCTGTTGCTGTTGCGGAAATATTGGTGACTGTTTTATCAATGGGTTTCTCCCGAAGAAGTTTCCAATCTTTCATTATTTCTTCATAACCGTAGCTTTCATATAGAATGCCATGAGATTCTAACTCGGAAGCCAGAATGGGCAAAAGAGTTTCAAAGTCTTTGTCTGACAAGTCTTTGAGAGCATTTCTCTTATTAATTATGTTTTTTATGTTTTGAAAAGTGGTATTGTTGGATTCCATTGTTGCAATATATAATATACCAAACTGTTCTTATATTATATTCAATTTTTATTTTTGTTTGTTGAGCTTATTGATAACATTTTGAATTGTTGTGTTCATAAGGTCTTCGCATATTTTTTCGGCTGCACTATTACCCTTTGTTGGTTTTGCTATAAAATATGAGACCCACAAGAATTCCTTCTTAGAAGCAACGTTTGTTCTAAAAAGACCACTAGACACTTTGGTCTCTTCCGTCATTTTTTTATATTCAAATTTAATGTAAACCGTCTCTCCCGCGTCATCTTTTATTTTGCTGACAGAATTGTTTTTGGAATTTTCATTTCCCCAATAGTATTTTAATGTCAGTTTAATGTCTTTTAAAAAAGAAGGCAATGCCGCAATGTTTCCGGCAGCGGTGGCCATAAGCCGAGAAACATCTTCAACCAGTTGTGATATATTTACTTCAACCTCTGCAGAATTGATTTCTTTCCTTAGCTCCTTGTCATCCATAAATTCCCAATGTGGTTTGTTTTCTTCTTCTGCATCTTGAGCCTGTCTAACCAATCTATCATTTTCTATTCGCAAAGCTTCTGCAGCTAATTCTGCCTCTTTTAATTTTCTCTCTTTTTCTTCCATCAATAAATCAGTTTGCTGGTAGTCTTTCTTGTAAATCTCGCACAACTGTTGCACACGAGAATACCCAATTTTTCTATCGCCTCCATTATATGGAACTTGACGACCATTTACTTTGCAATGATAAATTTGATGGTGGCTATCTTTGCGGTCTCTTGAACCAGTGCAAGCCGGACAAGAAAACTCTTCATAAGTTCCACCAAACCAAGACTCTGATTCAAATAAAATTTTTCGCGTATCTAAGCAACACAGACATTTTACGTGGTGTAAACATTTATTAACCATGTCTATAATGTGCGGTTGATCTTCACATCGTTCTTTTATTTCCCAGTTAATTCCATCAGTAAAAAATTTGTTAGCTTCTTCAAGAGTTATAGAACTGCACATATTATAGCTAAATACTATTCTTAACTTGTAAAACCGCGAATTGTATTTTATCCGAAAACCTACTTAAAGAACCGCATCAGCGACTGATTTCCGTCTTTTTGATTATTTGTTTCGCGCAAGAACTCGTCAAACAATAAGGCTTTCACTTCCTTGTTTTTCATAGCCTCCAGCTTATCCTCAAATTTTTCAGCCGGCGTAGTCTTTTTCAAAAGCTCAATATCTTTTCTAAGTTTCACTACCTTTGATCTCTTGTTTTGCATTTCCCACATTTTTTCTAGAACAAGAGCAAAGACTTGCTGAACGGGCTTCATAATTTGATTCGTAATATAGAACGAATAGTCAATCTTCAGATTGTTGTCTTTGATAAACGTAGGTGTCTCAATTTTCTCGCCTTGAAGCGCCTTCTTATTTGGATGGTGTATGTAAACAAATGGAATGCGGTCTCCTGAGCTCGGCTTATTTCCAGGATCTCTTGCCGTAATTCTATCCGCTAGAACCTTATGTGCAATTTGCTGCGGATTTTTATAACCCGAACGCAAGGATTTCGTTATGACCAATTTATCCATGGGATATTTCTCTTCCACTATATTTTTTAGACATGATTTCAGAAAATCTGTCGCTTGTTTGATGTCTTTTTGTTTCATAAGAATATCAATAATTCCACCGTAAATATCCTTGACAATCGGCGCATTGTCTCGCCGTTTTAGAACAATTCCCATCTCTTTGCGTTTGCATTTATCGGGGTCGTGCTCATAAAGCATTCCCACATAACGCTTCTTGGAAAGCAGACAAAACGGCATGAATGTCTTTTCATACTCTAGGTCGTGCGGGTTCTTCAAGAAACTAGACGCTAGATGACCCGCTTCTTGTGCGAGTTCAATGGTAATTTCAAGAGCTTCTTTTCCGCGAATCGGTTTTCCTTCAGGTGTCTGCAGGTTAAATGTGAAGAATACCGAGTCCGTGTTATGAACTATCATGTTTCCAATACCAGCAGCAAAGTGATGATTGTCAGTTGTCAAATCATACACAAACCCGGAGTATTCAATTTCGTGAAGCTTCTTAATGGCAAATGGATTTTTTCTTTGCTTCTTTTTGGTCATTGTAATTCTATAAATATTCTGTTTATCTTGTCTAGTGTTTATAGAAGTAGTCCATCCGATGCTCTGGGCCAACCAAGAAATGTGCGACGCACTAATTTGATTTTTTTGGTCAATGCGAGTGTAACCATTTTTATCTTTATCTCCGTCAGCGTCGTACATTCCATTCCAGAATGCTTGTCTTATTTCTAAACTTCCAAACAAAATTTCATTGGGAATTTTTTTTGCTTTTTCTGAATACATTTTCGTCCTGTATTTCTCAACAAATTTTGTCACAGACCCATATTCTTTACTTTTTAACGTTATTTTATAAACTCCAGAGCTCTCTAACGTTGGCATATAGACCCAGTCAAATTCTGGATGAGTTTTCTTGCACAAGTCAAGATATTTATTAATTATATCCATGGATGCATTATTTAAAGCCCATGAGCTTTTTTTCCCTGACGGGCAGTCATAAATTCCACAACTGCCATCTCCAAAGAAGAACCCCATAACTTGAGCTTCTTCTACTGTTATTTCATTTGCATTTACAATCGCGCCATTTGGAATGGGTAGGGAATTATGCAACAATTCATCACCGACTTTAAGTTCCTTTGGAGAAATCTCATTCCCATCAGGCTTTAATAGAGAATGATCATCGGTAACATCAACCAACCCTGTGTGTGTTAGAACGCGAACCATTTTCTTGTGTGATGCAAGCTCGTGACGAATAACTCTGTACAATTTAGTCCAACCTTTTTCCGTCCAAGTTTCAACGTTTTCTAGTTCGCAAAATTCCTTTTCTTGCTTTCCTTCTTCAAGACATTTAACCCAATTATTCTTGCCATATTTTTCCGCAAGATTTTCAATGGTGCAAATATCAATCTGACCATTTACGCGAACATAAGTTGGAGTATAATTTGCTACACTATCTCCATATATGTACTCAGCTTTTGTTAGAACTGGTCCATGTTTAGACGTATCACAGATTCGGTTTCCATACGTTTCTTCAATAATTTTTTTGGCATAAGTCAGAAGCAACCTACCAGTGGCAGTTGTTGATGCAGCAATGTCCTTGTCATAAAATGTGCTAGTTTTTGCTCCACACTGACCATACAATGAATTCGCAGTCACTTTATATCCAAGTTGACGCTTGTCAAGAACGTTTTTCATAAAATCGTCCGTTTGTTGAGGGATCAACTTCCTGGTAGTCTTTCTCGCTAGCAAGAGCTCCTCCAAAATAGAAGGCATAATTGCGCGGGCATTATCGGGGAACTGCGCGAATCTGCAAATTTTATAACCACACTTGATCTTCTCCGCTGCAGCAGAAGGAGTCTTTCTTACATACTTGAATGTGTCGTATGTAATATCAACGTAATCATACCCAGGCAAGTTGTCGTAAATATGATTTCCCGAATCATCCGTTTCTCCGGTTACCGTCATAAGTTGACCATTCAGATTATATTCCTTGGTCCACACCTTGCTGTCATGCGACAAGTTCTCGCTCATCATGGAAGACGGATACAACGATGCATAATCCACGCATGCAACTGGATTGTCAAGATACAAGTCGCATTTTGGATCCAATACAATGGCGCCTTCGTATCCATCGTCGCTTTCTTGCTTTTCAACAACGGGCATCAATGTGCGCTTTTCTCTGCACTTCTTTGCGACATAACTAGTAAGCTTAATGCCTTGACCGCGCAAAACAAGAAAGCTAATAGGCACGCTGCAAATTTTGGCCATCTCAATAAAACCTGTCAAGATATCCGCCTTGTTCAACAAATAATGAACGAGGTTACAATCCTGAATACAGTATTTCGCGATCACCGCACGATCGTCAGCCGTGCCATTTGTCATTCTGAAAATATCCTTTGGAGTCACATCATCCTTTGCCAAGCACCATCTCACCTTTTTGCTCATGTCTGGCGCAATATTTCCGGAAACGACAAAAGACTTGGTTTCCTTGTTCACGGATACAACTGAAAATTTGGCACCATCGGAATAATAATCAACCGAATGACCGATTTCCTCAAAGTGAACGTAACTTCCCTCTAGTAAACCGGTTAGATTTCCACTATAAATGGTGGTCTCTGCAGTTGTCTTGGAGACCAAGGATTTCACATAATCGCCGATAAAATGACCAGCTACATAATCCAGTTTATATGACGTCAAATTCTCTTCTCGGCGGAAGTAGTTATACAAATCAATCTGAACTCTTCCATTCATTTTGATGTACTTTAAATCGTGTTGACCACTCGCAATATTAATGGTAGTTTCCTCCAGCTTATATTTTCCGGTAAACGGATCCACACCACAGATTTCGTTTTTGTTCTTTGACAATTTCAAAAAGTCCGCGATACAACCATTTTCAACCGCGCGATTAAACATGAATGCATAATCAAATCCAAATATATTATACCCGATGACAATGTCAGGGTTTTCTCTTTGGATAAGATTCGTCCAAGCCAGCAATACATCCTTCTCCGTTTTGTAAGACTCAATCTCGCAATTTTCAACCGGAACATTTCCGCAAGTATTCAGAACAATGCAGTGATTCAAATAAGGATCTTTGTCTCCGGCTTTTAAAAACGTTGAACCAATGAATGTTACTTTATCTCCCTCAAGAGAAGGAAAATGATTTTTGTCAGATAGTGACCGGTTTAATTCATTGACCTTTACTTCTCTTGGAATATTTTTGTCGCAAAGCAAATCAACAACGGTGTAATCTTTCACGCTATTTTTTTTTCCTGAGAACTTCTTATAAAATTCAGAGGCACCGTATTCATCACATTCACCTTCGTCATTGTTCATGTTTTCAAACATTGATTCAATCGTCATTTGGTTCTCGGTATCATTGGAGCCCACAGGTTTTTCGGCATCTATTTTTGCTTTTAACCATGATTCTATGATTTTGTTAACACTAGTTTCCGATTTCGGGATCTGATCTTTTTTCGGATAAACAACGTCTATGTCATTTAGACCCACCCCCTGATAAAACCCGAACGCCTTCAGAATAATTTTTCTTAAAAGCGCGTCAACTTGGTCTTTCGTCTCGCATGGATTTTTCTCAATGTGTTCAATAATGTTTGTAGCTAGTTTTTTGTAAGACTTTACAGGAACTGGAAAATCGCCGTGACTGCTGCTAGCCTCAATATCAAAACTACAGATCTTATAAGGGACTCGCGTCTCTTTTTCATTCAGTGGGATCACATTCTTTTGTTCAGTAATAAACTCGTACTTGCAATTAGTTTCCTTGTTCACAGTTACCTCAATCGTCTTCTTTTTTGGAAGAGCGACCCAACCAGAAGGACTAATGTCTTTTATGTGAAAGAAACGCAAAAGGGGTGGAATGTTTGCTTCGTACAAGTACGTGTTTGTTCCACCATAAACCAACCCGCTTTCCATTAGCTTTCTTTCGGAGTTGTACCAAAGATTTTTGGCTTTATTGAATGCTTGCAAATTGGTGAATTGGAACATTACAAATTTGTGTTCTTTTCCGCCGTCAAACCCATAAAGCTTTTTTCTTTTGATAATTTTGCAATCGCTGATGGAATTCTCGTAATATTTTCCCAATTTCTTGGTAATATGTTGCAAAAACGAGGCTTTTGTGTATTGAGACCATTCGTCGCCGACCTTTACATAAAAGAACGGTTTAAAATCATCTACTAAGATGGAGCACGATTCGCCCGTCTCATTAATTCCGAACATTTGTATGACGAATTTGTTTGAGTCATTTTTAGCTCCCGTTTCTTCATCGCTACTGGATTCCTCTTTAGCGTCATCTTTTTTGTTATATACGTTAAAATCGTAAAGTCTGAAAACGTGTTCCATGTTGAAAGTGTCTGTTACATTTATAATTGGTGTAATTTCTAAGTTCAATTTTTATACTATTGACAACTTCAATAAAACAAAAACAAAACAAAAACAAAACAAAACAAAACAAAACAAAAACAAAATTATGTAAGCGTAATATATAAACAATAAAATGGCCACACAACCACTTATATTAGTATTTGACACAGAGACTACCGGATTGCCGACCGGCGAAGAAAAGAACGTTTCGGAAACATCTAATCTAGAAGACTGGCCAATAATCGTGCAATTGGCTTTCATTTTATATAATCCTGTAACTATGGAAATTGTTGGACAAAGTGAAGAAGGAAACGACGTAATAAAGCTTAAAGAAAGTCAATACCCAATTCCACAAGGGTCAGTTGATGTTCATGGAGTGACTGACGAGAGATCACGCACTGAAGGCAGACCCATTGAGGTCGCCATGGACGAGTTTCTTACCGCTTACAATAGAACAAGTGCATTGGTCGCGCACAACACTCCTTATGACGTCAATGTGGTTTGCGCCGAATTGTTGCGTTTAATTCGCGACACTGGAATAGATGAAGAGAGAAGAGCCAAATATTCTGACGCTTATAAAAAACTACGCGGGCTTGACCCTGATTCCGCACCCGAAGTTGTTGATACTATAATTTTAGCAAAGAAACCATGCAATGTTTGGCCTTATAAATTTGTTAGAGATCGCAGCGGAAATGTTGTTATTGATAAAATAACAGCTGAAGATGGTAATACGTACGAAGTAAAGCGAAAGGAGTATTTTCAAACGGCTTATTCACCCAAAGGACCTAATCTTGAAGAAGCTCACATTGCTTTGTTCAATCAGCAAATAAATGGCCGCACTCATAGCGCACTCGTTGATGTAGCCGCTTGTTTGCGAGTTTACATGGAAACTGACCCTGAATATAACGTGGATATATGCGCCCCCGCGAATAGAACTCCCAGCAATGTTGAGTTGTGTAGAATAATCAACCCTGGTCCACCATTAGCTCACAAAGTTCCCAAATTGCTTCCTAGAAAAAAAAAGGGCGGTAAAAGAAGAACTGTGAAGAGGCGCGCGATTGTTAAAAGACGTAAATCACACAGACGTAAATATAACAGACGTTAATATTTTTATTTTATTTTTTATTTTTAGTATGGAACCCATTCTATTCTATACTAAATTAGCGTTTTATTGATTTCACAGTTTTCATTTTTCTTCTCCCATATTTGCAGTGTTGTCGTTGAGAGAAACCCTTGGGGTGTCTGCAATTAATGCTTCTTTTATATTTTAAAGACCATTTTCCGCCGCGACGTCTCCTAGTTTTTTTTCCACCGGCTTGTTTCATGCCTCTTGCGGCTTTGGATTCAACCCATTTAATAAAAGAACCCGCGCTTCTATCCTTATTTTCAATATTGGCATCTTCGTATTCTTCAATGGTAGCCCCATTAATATATCTTAGACAAGGGTAACCCATCGGCTCGTTTCCAGCACCGAGAAGCTTGTCAAAAAGTTTTTGGTTAACCGCCACAGCAACAACAGCTTCATTTTTGTGCGATTTATTTTTTAATTGTTCTTGAAACTTTTTCCATTCTGGTTTTGTTTCATTGCATGGGCCACAGCCGTCCATAAATAAAAATAAGAACACTTTTTTTCCGGATGAGATACTTTTGTTAAAGTCTTCTAGCGCATTTTCAAGCCCGTTCATTTCAGGCGTTATTTCGTCAAATTTTTTGTTCTGCGATCCGGTCATATAAAATAAAAGCAGAAAATAAAACTCGTGTAAATTTTAATTGCATTTTTATTTTATCGCAATGTATTATATACAATGAACGCATTTTTATTAATATTATTAGTAGTTACGTTTTTAGCGGGCATTTATTATTGCATAAAAGTTGACCCCACTAAATTGGCGACGGTGGAAGGTTTAACAAATATGGCTAATCCAAGATGCCCTGACATCCTTGTGCAAAAAGATAAAAAGTATTTTTTATACAATTCAAAGGTTGCAAAGGTTCCTGGTGTGAATCCAGTTGAATTTGATAATTTAGAAGATTATGTTGAATTCTTGGATTGGCAACGCAGTCAAGGCATAAGGTGCCCGGTTTTATATTTACAAAACACTTACGACGCTCAGGGAAATTCTGTTTATAAAATGAGACCAAGCCCAACCGATTTGCAGGGCGGATTGCCTCCTGCGCTAGCGAATACGCCAACTGCCCCTGAAATTAAAACAATTGTTAAAAACATGACCGGGCCCAACCCAACATTGTTAGTTGATGCAACCCGAAATGACGTGCCATATAATACAAATTCTGTTCCGGCGTTTGATCAAACTGATTATTATCAAGGAACAACAACACCGCTTGACCAAATGGATCAAGAACAAGAAAATATGTTATATAGCCCCAACCCGATGGATCCTAATTGGGGAGGTCAAAAATACACCCAATCCCTCATTGATTCAGGATTCTATTCCGAAAATGAAGTCAGCATAAGGGTCTAAGACGAAAAAAAACAACAAAAAAAACAAAAAAGAAAAATGCAGTAAATAGACAATAATATTTTTATATTCAAATATTATTATCGCAATGTCAATGTCAATGTCAATGTCAATGTCAATGTCAAAGTTTATATACTCGCTTCTAGCATTTTTATTTGCCACACAAACGCAATCATATCAAGTAAAAATAGTGAATACTGCTATTATATCATTTTTACCTGAACTAAAATTGCATAATATTGTTTTGCTGCAAAAAAATAAACCAGATATTAAAACACCCGAAGAATCAATATTAAAAGACGTTTATTTAATTGATTATACACCAAAACAACGACCAGATTTTGTTGGTTATGTGAAAATGTTTTTAGGACACAACATTCCTGGAATTATTCGCTTTGTTCATTTGAAAGAAACAACGCAACAAACATTAGTAGACGATTGGGTTAATGTAACCGAAGCGCGCGGTTGTGCCAATTATGAGAAAAACCGAAAAAAACTTGGAGATAAAAAAATTTCGGATCTTATAGACTCGTGGCCCGCATCATTTAACGTTTATAGTCATAATTGCCAACATTTCAGTGACTACTTGATAAAAAATTTAGAGAGAGTTGAAAAAATTTAGAGTTAAACAGAATCAATGTATTTCATGACATTGTTAAGCGACGCTTTAGCCGCGTTTAGCTCATTAAGAGTCTTGATTGTGTCAATGTTATCGCTAGCATTTTCTCCACTCGCGTTTATAGATAAAACCGTTTTCAACATTAATGCATTAATATAATCATCCATATGCAAAACAACGCTCTCGTAATTTTTTTTGTAATCTTTATTGTTGAGTAATAATGTGTCATTTTGCAATTTAGTCGCCATATTTTGCAATGAGCTAGCGTAGTTTCCAGAAGAAGCACCAATTCCTGTAGTGGCGGATGCATCGGTTGGGTTCGTCAAACCTTCCATTACATTCATATGAAGTTTGAGAGACTTTGTTGCTAAAAATATTAAAAACCCAATAATAACAACAATACCAACAATTTTAATGAAATCCTCCGTCATTTATAGTATATTATACTTCAAGAAAACAAAAATGCCGCTTTGATTCATTATATATTTTTTTGTTTTGTTTTTGTTTTGTTTTTGTTTTGTTTTTTTAATTTGGGATTTTTCATTTGGATTTTAGTTTGTAATGGCTCTAAGATTTGAGATACTTAATTACATTTGCGATAACCGTCTTGTTAATTTTGCGAGTTTGACCCTTTGCGTTTACATAACTAATATCCTTGAGGCAATTTTCGTTTTCATTTATTTTTTCAATTAGATTTTTAACGGTTTTAAATTCCTTCATAATTGCAACGGCGCTTGTTGAACTAATTCCAGGAATTTGGCAAAGCATAATTTCTCCAATATTTTCAGGAATTACGTTTTCCTTCTTTACCTTTTTAACAACCCCACAATAATCACTAGCCGATTGCTGGTTCTCAACCGCGTCTTCACCTGTAAAAACGGCCGGAGAAGGAACATTTGAATAAAATGCGGTTTTATCGGTTGATCTATTCAACTTATAAGCCATGTTGCAAATCATTAAAGCGGATTCTTCAGTATTCATGCTTCTTAAAACAGAAAAACCCTTGAAATAATTGAGAGAAAACATGGCGGAATACAAAGTCGTCTTATCAATGCGATCCTTGAATGAATTTATCGCATTCATTCTATTGACGTCGCCTTCAATCAAATAACATATGTTGTGGTTGTGGTGCTGCAACCCATTTAATCTATACGACTGCTCTTCATATCTCCCATCCTTTATGCTAGAAGCCAAATCTACTAAACTTTTTCTCTCTATAACAACTTTGTCGGAACTGTCACTCAGAATTATGTCCCCAATTGGCAAGGTTTCAACCGATATTTCTAACCCCTTATAAATTGGTCCAGTTTCAATAAAATGTTTGCATAAACGTATTAATTCGTGTTCCCGGTTGTCAATCCTGATTCTCATTTAATAACTTAAGTATCATTTAGTTATTAAATTATTTTTCGTGTTAAGTAATATAATTTGTTTTAGAAATATTGTAACAAATACGTTTAACCTAACATACCAGAGTGTGACACAGCATAGCCGTTTCTGTTGTATTGCACGGGGCGTCTAGTTGTATTTCTAATGGCGAATGCAACTGAGTTGTTGCAGCAGCCTTGAGGGGCTCTGCTCAAATAGTTTCCCATGTTTCCGCGAGTCCAAGTGGGGCCATATTGAACGGTGCCCGCCTTTTTAACTCCGCCAACAGATCCACCGCTTTGAAGTCCTCTGTTAGTGATAACGTCAACATAACGGGCTCGGCCAAATTGTGATACCATACCAACCATTTATATATACACTAAATAAAATAATTTTTTGAAAGGCTGGAACAATAATTATTGTCAAAAGGTTTAAACACTAACCGAGATAATTAATATAAATGGACGACAAGACAAACGAAAAAAACATATTGCATGACGATGATATTGTTAAGGGAGAAGATGGGTTGGTGTTCAATCCATACAATCCCCTAAATGTGGAGATTACATTGAATGAAGTTCAATCTATTCTCACTAAATATGGAGTTCCAGGAATTGTAAAGAACGTGGAATTATATAAACGAGCATTTGTTCACAGGTCTTATACCAAGCGCCCTCAATTGGAAAACGCTATTCAAAATATTACGATTGTTGAGCGCCCGTCAGATTGCATGCCATTGAAAACGAAATCAAACGAAAGGTTGGAGTTTCTGGGAGACGGCATTCTTGAGTTGGTAACAAAATATTATTTGTATCGCAGGTTTCCTAAAGAGAACGAAGGGTTTATGACCGAGAAGAAGATTGCTATTGTAAAGAATGAGGCCATTGGAAAAATCGCTATGGAGATGCATTTGAATAAATGGCTTATATTGTCAAAACACGCGGAGGAGAAGAAAATTAGAACAAATCTGAAGAAGCTCGGGTGTTTGTTTGAATCATTTTTAGGAGCATTGTTTCTGGATTTCAATAAAATAAGCGTTAAGGATGAAGAGGGTTGGTTCCAAAACGTCTTTGTTACTGGGCCAGGATTTCAAATTGCTCAAAAGTTCATTGAAAACATTTTTGAAAAACACATAGATTGGATCGCACTTATTCAAAATGACGACAATTATAAGAATATTCTACAGGTTAAGATCCAGAAGGAATTTAAGGTGACGCCTCATTATTTAGAAATTGAGCACGATTTAGAGAACGGATATAAAATGGGGGTATTTTTATGCATTGGCCAACAAGTATACAACTGTAAACTAAGCGACGCCATTCACATTGACTCGCTCAAAACATTTCAGACCATAAACGAACACATTCAACAACACGATAAAATCTTCGTGTATTTGGGCGAAGGTCAGCATAAAATTAAAAGGAAAGCCGAACAAATTGCTTGCAATGAAGCACTGCAAAAGATTAATGGTTATTCCGCTTAAAAATTAGAATTAAATCGGTGTTTGAAATGAAAAAAAGTGTAAATAGTATATAAGTATAAACAATGAATCCTTTAGAGTTACTAAAAGAAAAACTACGAGTAAAACCAATTGTAGAAGAGGTGCAAAAGGTTTCAGTTGCTATACCTATTGCCAACGCTCCTGAAAAAGTTGAAATTAGTAAGGTGACAATTCTAGACGAGCGTGGAAAACAACCTGGTTTTAGTAGAAAAGAATTATTGGAAAGATTAAAAGAAAATAAAATGAGCGCGGTTATTTTAAAACCAACTGTTAAAATTGGAGAAACTGTTGAAGAACCTGTTGTTATAGAAAAGAAAAAGGCAAAAAAAATCGCGAAAAAGGTTTTATTAAAATTAGAGGAAGACTTAGGAGAAGAGGTGGAAAAAGGCGAAGAAGAAGCCGAAGAACGAGTTGTAGAAGAAGAGGTTCCCAAAAAACGTCGCACAAAAAGACCCACGAAAGGGGTTGTAATAATTCCACCTGAAGAGTGGGTTGACATTGATAGAATAGAAACTATTGCACGTCTTCCTCCAAAGAAGCCCCATGTTAATATCAAGGTTTCTAGTTATTTTATGAATAACCGAGAGAAATTTGTTAATTTCATCAACTCATTATTTTCAAGTTATCGCGACGCGGTGATGGATGACACAACACAAATATCGTGTGATAGCATCGGAAAATCCTCCTCGGAAGATTTCACCCTTTTAAATCATCAAAAATTGGTGCGCGATTATTTAAATTTATACACACCTTATCGCGGGCTTTTGCTTTTGCACGGATTAGGATCTGGCAAAAGTTTATCATCCATTGCAATTGCTGAAGGGTTTAAGAGCAAAAAGAAGATTATTGTAATGACACCGGCTTCATTGAGAAGAAATTACATGGAAGAACTGAAAAAATATGGGGAACCCATTTATAAAAAGAATCAATTTTGGCAGTGGATTTCAACGAGAGATCACCCGGAAGCAATTGAAACTCTTTCCAGTGTCTTGAATTTGTCTATTGAGTATATTAATAAAAAGAAAGGCGCATGGCTCGTGAATACAACGAAACCGAGTAATTATGACTCTTTGGAGTCAAGCGAGATAAAGAGCTTAGACGATCAGATTGACGAAATGATTCAATACAAATATAAGTTCATTAATTATAACGGGTTGCGAAGAGATAAATTGAGAGACATGACAAACAATTTTGAGACGAATATATTTGATGATGCTGTTATTATTATTGACGAAGCTCACAACTTTATTAGTAGGATTGTGAATAAACTCTCAAAAGAAAAGGAGATTCCAATTGATAAAAATGGCAAAAAAGAACGTCTCCCATATTCTTTGGCTCTCGTTCTTTATGAGCTTTTGTTAAGCGCTAAAAATGCTCGCATCGTTTTACTAACTGGAACTCCTATTATTAACTATCCGAATGAAATTGGAATACTTTTCAACATTCTTCGTGGTTACATAAAGACGTGGGAGATTCCTCTTGACATTCGTTCTGGACAATCTGTAACCAAAGAAAAATTGCAAGAATTATTTGCGAGAGAAAAAGTTTTGGACTATTTTGACTATTCCAAAGATAAAGTTATTACGGTTACAAGAAACCCATTTGGGTTTGAAAATAAATACAAGACGGATAGCGGGTATCACGGAGTTACAAATAGACCCAAAGAAATTAAAGACGCCGCCGGGAAAATGCACATGGAAGAAAGAGGTACAATTAGCGACCAAGACTTTGAGAGAAGAGTTGTCAGCATTTTGGAGAACAATAAAATAGGAGTTAATACTGCCGGAATTAAAATTACTCTTCAAAAAGCTCTTCCAGATAGATTTGACGACTTTGTTGAAAAGTTTGTCAATGTTGAAAATGGCAACACAAAGAACATGGAATTATTCAAGCGACGCATTATTGGCTTAACGTCTTATTTCAAAAGCGCACAAGAATCACTTATGCCAAGGTATGAAAAGTTGGCGGATTTCCACGTAATTAAAATACCGATGAGCGATTACCAATTTAAAGTTTATGAAGCAGCTCGTGCTCAAGAGAGAAAACAAGAAAAATCGTCAACGCAAAAAAAGGGAGTCGTTGACGAAAATGGAATTTATAAAGATCCTTCATCAACGTACAGAATTTTCTCTCGTTTATATTGCAATTTTGTTATGCCAAAACCCCCTGGAAGACCTCTTCCCAAAGAAGAAAAAGAAGAGGAAACTCAAATAGAACAAATATACGAAGAGGCTTTAAAGGAAACTTCCAAAAAAGGCACGAATGATTTGGAAGGAGAAGCCTGGGACGGAGAATTGGAGGGCGATGAGGCGATTGATAAATTGGCCGATTCTACATATGAATCTCGCATTCAAAAAGCCATTGAATTTTTGAAAACGAACGAGGGTACTGTATTGTCTCCCAAAGGATTGGAAGAATATAGCCCAAAATACCTTCATATATTGGAGAACATTCAAGACCCGGCGCACTTGGGGTTACACTTAGTTTATAGTCAATTTAGAACATTGGAGGGCATTGGAATTTTTAAAATGGTGTTAGAAGCAAACGGGTTTACTCAGTTTAAAATTAAAAAGGATTCCGCTGGAATTTGGGATTTAGATATTAGCGAGGAAAATATGGGGAAACCAACATTTGCACTCTATACTGGAACAGAGACCGCGGAAGAAAAGGAGTTAATTCGTAACATTTATAATAGCAATTGGGACACGAAGTCTCCCATAACATCAAAGTTGAAAGAAATCGCGCACAATAATCATATGGGCGAAATTATCAAAGTGTTGATGATTACTGCGTCTGGATCAGAAGGCATTAATTTGCGCAGCACGAGATATGTTCACATTATGGAGCCTTACTGGAATCCAGCGCGCATTGACCAAGTTGTTGGTAGAGCTAGAAGAATTTGTAGTCACAAGGAATTGCCGGAGGCGCTTCAAACCGTTGAAGTGTTTTTATATTTGATGACCTTTTCAAAAGAGCAAATTTCTCCTAAGAATGATGCTGCCATTGAGTTAAAGAGAAAGGATAAGAGTAAAAGGAAATACAAAATTCCCGTTGAGGGAAAAGAAGAAAAAGATTTGAAGGAGGATTTTATTCCTCTTACTAGCGACGAAGCATTGTTTGAGATTTCAACGATTAAAGAAGAAGTCAGTTTTAAAATAATAACGGCTGTAAAAGAGGCGTCTATTGATTGCGCAGTTTACTCAAAGCGCGGATCCAAAGAGCAACTCAACTGCTTGCAATTTGGCGAGCCATCTTCAACCGCGTTTTCTTATATTCCAAGCTATAAAAAGGAGGAGCCCGATTCAACAACTAAAATTAACAAGAACCCTATTGAATGGAGAGGAAAACCATACGAATTCCGCGGTAAAAAATATATTTACAGGAAGATTGATAAAAATAATGGAAAGTTATATGACTGGGATAGTTACCACGCGGCTCTTGAAAATTCACAGATTCAACCCGTTTTAATCGCAGACGTAGAGCAAACGCCAAAGGGTGTTAAAATTAAAATGGTTCAATAATTTCAAACGCTTATATTGTAAACAATGTGTTATACAATATACACCTTTGGACATTTAAAATGGGACAAATAATTAGCATTATAATATTTTTGTATTATACTATGAAACATAAAAGCGATGATTACAAAATATCTGCGATTAAATATTACTTGAAAAATAACGATGATATTAGAAAAACTTGTAAAATATTTGATTGTAATAAATCATCATTACATAGATGGATACGAAAATGAAACTAATATTAGATTATGTCCAGTATGTAGAGCATAAACAATTAACATAAAAAATATAAAAATTATTTATGTTAAATAAAGTAAATGCGATTAAAAAGCGAGTTATATAAGAATGAACAAGATGAAATTATTGATAATATTATTAGTATTTTAGATTTGAAAAACAAAAAAACATATACTCTATATGAATTAGACCACAATGAAGAAATACAAAAACAAATAATGAAACTCATACCTGAAATACGAAAATGGTTTGCATTTAACAATTTGAAAGCGGTTGGCGAACCTGAAAAAATTAAACGACCTTGGTTGTCAATTATCAAACAACTGGTAAAAACAAAATATACAATAGAAAACAACGAGCAACAAATCAAAATTAATGAAAAATGGATAAAAACTCCTATGTATATTTTTACAGAACTTTAGGGATATTTACTTAAAATATACTATTTAGAGAATTCTACTTAAAATAATAATCTCTTTCTATTATAAGAATGGAAAAAGCAAAAGAGAAACCACCTGAGTTTTTCAAATCCATCAAAACATCACTTAAAAGTGTATTGAAACATCCTGAAATCAATACAAAAATACTTAATAATGCTGTCATAAAATCAAATAAAATCGTTATTCATACTTTACAATTTCTCAAACTCTATTTATTGGATTATTATGAAAATAACAATAAAACCTTACCAAACATAAGCAAAGAACTCATTAATAATTCTATGAAGGTGGTTTGTGGTGAGAAAAATGAAAAACGTGGAAAACCAGCAAATCTAGAAACAATTGAAATGAAGAATGTTCTTACAACTTTTTTCAACAAACATTATTTACCACTTATGCAAAATGACCCAATTGATTATGCTGGATTGAATACCGTATTAGATTATTTGAAGGAAGACATTATTACGATGTATGAGAACAACATACAATTGCATTATGTGGAGTATGTAGAACGTTATGTAAATGTTGTTTGGAAAAAGAAAATAATTGTAGATAAATTACGAAAAATATGCAAGACCAAAAGAGAACGTGAAGAACGATTAAGAAATCTTTGTAGTGAATTGCGAAAAATAAAAAGTGATTTATTGAACGTGGATGGGAAATCATACCAATCAAAAAACTATTACCATAAATGGATTACTGAACAAAAACATCATATTTTGCCAAGCAAAACCAAGTTTGAGAAAAATAGCATAATGTATGATTTGAAATGCAAACCGATGGATTATTTGCGGGCTATGATTTTTATGATGAAACGCATAGAGAATGATGGAGAAAGTATAAACAATGTATTTCCATTACGAAGTGAAATTGCACCAAAATATATACGTTTAGATACTACCACATTAGTCAATTTATTGTTGAGGAAAGAACACGGAACAAAGGGTTTTTTCAAAACAAATGGAGAACTGAAAAAGAATGAGGATAAGATTTGGAAGTTCTTTTTTAGAACAGAACGAAAAATGTTTCATAAAACGGATTATTCATTTCATCATATGGTTTCTACAGATGGTATTGGTTTGAGTATTTTGTTTTTTCGTGATGATTTAGTTGGTAAAAAACTACCAATGATGAAAAAAGGAATAACTAAAGAGTTATATATTGATGAACTTGGTGATTATTCCAATTTGCGTAGTAAAACGATTGTAGGTATTGACCCTGGAAAAGACGACCTTATTTATTGTGTAGATGATTCTTCCAAAAATGCAAATGTATTTCGGTATTCACAAAATCAACGCAGAAAGGAAACTAAAATGAAGAAATACACTAATATTATTTTGGGAATGAAACACACTAAAATTGCAGGTAAAACCATCATAGAATATGAAACTGAATTATCACATTTTAATCGTAAAACATTAGTAATTGCAAAATATAAGGAGTATTTACGTGAAAAGAATAGAATCAACCATATATTATTTTCTTTTTATCGTAAAGATTTATTCCGTAAATTAAAGTTTGGCAAATACATAAATATCAAACGAAATGAACAAAAAATGATTAATAATTTCAAAAGGATATATGGTAATCCTAATGATGTTGTCATCTGTATAGGTGATTGGGAACAACGAAAACAAATGAAATACAAAGAACCAACATTAGGAAAGGGAATGCGAACCTTGTTTAGAAAGAATAATTATAATGTGTATTTAGTGGATGAGTTTAGAAGTAGTTGTAAATGTTCAAAGTGTGATGGTGGAATGTGTGAGAAGTTTATGGTAAGAACACATCCAAACAAAAAGAAAAACAAAGATGAATTACGGTTAATTCACGGACTATTACGCTGTAAGAGCGGTTGTGGGTCGTGGAACAGAGACCGTAATGGTTCATCAAATATCTACAAAATAGCAAAGAATGCAATAAATAACAAAGAAAGACCAAGTTATTTATGTAGAGAAATAAAAAGTAATCAAAGTGCTTCAACGAGCACTTATAACCAAACTTTACTACAGGTATGAAAAGACCTAACTCTGGTGCATTTTTAATGAGATTTGACCCATTTTAAATGTCCAAAGGTGTAAACTATTCTGCAATAAGTACATTTCTTGTAAACAGCGAGGTTAGAATAATAAACGACATCATGGTTATCTTTCTAATTTTTTTGTATTTTTCAAAATATTCCGCGCGAGATTCGTATTTGTATAATTTTTTAAGACGCTCGGCTTCTGTTTCTTTTGTCTTATTATAAGTAAATGCTATGCCTGATAATACAGTTAACAAAAACATCTCGGTTGGAGTGAACAATGTGTGTGCACTTATATTAGAATTTAACTGAGAAAGGAATAAGTCTATGTTGAAGAACTCTTTATAAGACATTTTTGTTACAACTGACGCTGATGCTAACCGAAGTTGGTCGTTTTTAACCGTTTCATATAGAGGCGTCAGAGGATATTCTGTTGTAGGCGCGGAGGTGTGATCCACTTTTTTCGGAATATAATTTTTGAACCCCGACGGAGTGTATTGTGTAAATGGAATTTCTTCCCAGCTTACTTCACCCGCGTCTAGATTGTCTTCATTATTCATGTTAATTAACCGAGTTCTTCTTGGGACTCTAATAGATTTTATAAAAGCTTGCGATTTTGGAAGCAACAATAACCCGAATATCAAAGTTATATACTTCATTCTTCTGTATAATTACTCTCAATATTATTGTTTTCAAAAGGTTCAATTTTATTATTATTATTGTTATTATCGTTTTTATTTTGAAGTAGTTCTAAGATTTTATTCATTTTATTTTCTAGACTGTTTATCTTGTCATTCATAACTTTTATTTCTGATTTTATTTCTTTTTGGCCGTTGTTTTCAATGTCATTTGCAATCTTTGGCTTTGTTTCAGATGCGACGTATTTTAATTTTGAGAAAATGTTTGATCCCATCTTTTGATTTTGTTCCATCTCTATCTCTCTAACTTCAAAGTTTATTTCGTTAACTTCATATTCTTTATTTTCACCCCAGGATATTTGTTTTTTATTTGTTGGCAATTCATCCCCGATTTGAATCAGTTTTGGAGTTACTTGATTCTTGTATTGATAATCGTATTGTTTCTGTTTTTCTTCCATTTGAACGTTGTTTTGCTGCTTTTGTTGTATTTTTTCGGATTTTACAGAAGTTTCTGCGGGTCTAAGAAACTTTTCAACGTCATCTTTATTCGCGCCTTTATGAAGTTCCTCAATCTCAAAATTTCGCTGCGCTAATGTTCTGGCAATTAACTCGCCCATAGCGCTTCCGATTGGTTTATCTACATTGTTGTCGCTGAATTTCGGAGCTTCTGGAACAGGAACTGCAATTGCATTTAAAAAATCGTTTTTCTTTGCTTCCAAGTTTTTTTCAAAAGCACTTATACGTTCAGCTTGAATATCCTCGGCCTTAAAAGGTTGATTTTGTTGAAAGGTCGGCGGTGGTTGTTGAAAGGATGGTTGCGGTTGTTGTTTTACAGGTTCATTGAAACTTTGCATAATCTGACTTATAAATTTCTTATTCATTTGCATCAAATTCTGGGCAACGGTTTTCTCTCTTTCAAAGAAAGACCTGGCTTGATTTATAAAGAAAGCTCTTGCCCTGGTGAATTGTTCTTGACTTTTTAAACGATCCTTTATATCGTCTAAAATAATTTCCCATATCATTTCTATGTTTTCAGTTGTAATAAAATCTATATTTATCTGTTTTGATGCCATATAAATAATATCGCAATTATTATTTATATACTTTTACGTCGTGTTTTCATTATAACTCCTTATTGAAATATACCTTTCTAAATTGTTCCATGTATTTATCGTCTAAAATATGCGTCTTAAAATAAGTGCTATCGTGACGATCTTCAAGCATATGTGCTATGAAATATAAAGAATAAACGCCGCATTCCGTGTCTCCGTATTGATGTTCAACTGGATAATTCTGGTCAAACTTAATTTTTATTGGGACTTTCAATTGCTTTCCTTGTTTAATAATTCTTTTCACCAATTTCATAACTTGCTGCGGCGCTTTGTCCCCGGCGCTATCAAAAAAGAAAATCTCTCCTTTTTTAATATTGATGAACATGGAAACCCAATGAGAACCGCCTTTATAATGCGGATCCAAGTTGAATATTATTCCGATTTTGAATCTTCCGTTTTTAATTTCCTGTTCCAAATTGAAATGGCACAATTCTTCCCAAACGCATTCACCATATAATTTATGCGTGTCAAAATCAATGGGCGAAGGCCCAATAAAATCAAAACACTTATATTTCTCTTCGTATTGTTTCATCACGTCTAATATGTCAACGCTTGAAAGCCATTCGTTTGGATTTTTACTCCAGTCTTTGGGGGAAACCGGTGCATAAGACTCTTGCAATTCTTTATTTAGTTTTCCGTCTACAAATTTCTGCTTTAACCAACACGATTCTTTATTGCAAATGCCTTTTAGTTTTGAATTTAACGCACTCCATATTTCTTTGGAATCATTTGCCTCAATTTTTGATTCAGGATGTCTCGCGTTCCATAAATCTTTTAATTTATATAATGTTTCATCTTCTAAACACGTGTAACCTTTTTTGGCGGTTTTTGGGCTGCACCTCAACTTTACGGTATCTAATTGTTTTTTCATTTTTTCTCTAAATATGTGGTTTCTTCTTGTGCTATTATTTTGGGTTTGGGATTGGGATTGTGTTTGTTGTTTCCTCTGGTTTTTCATTGTTTTTATTTGTTTTTTCGGTGTTGTTTTTTTTATTTGTTTTGTCGGTGTTGTCTTTTTCAGGGGTTTCTTCATATTTATTATTGATATTATTCTTTTTACAAATTCCTTTATTTTTAAGATTTGGGTCTTTCAGATTAATGTCTTTTTGCATGGGAACAAATTGTTTTTTTTCAAGTTTAGTCGTGGTGCGTTTGACGAGTTTTTCAAGAGAGTTTGGTTCAGAAATTTTAATAGAACGCATCATCGCGAGATTCATTTCTTGTGAATTATAAGAAGGATCTAATGGAACCGCGTTTAAATTTTCGGCAGTCATTCCATTATAATCTTCTTGTATTATGTCAGATTTATCTAAAACCTTGAAATATTCAACGCAAACTCTCGCATAAGCATCAAACGCGCTTCCGACGTCTGGGTACATGGTTTCCGGCTTTTCGTTATTCAATAATTTTTTTGTTAGATCAAAAATACGTTTCTTATAAAATTTTTTATCCTTTCTTATGGTGTCTTTTTTTGTTGTTACGGATTGTTCACTCACGTGTTTTGCGTATTGGTTTTTATTCATTAAACACTCTAACGTTATTTCCGTAATTAGACTGTCATTCATTATATTTGTTATTGATATACTAATTTTATATTAATAACACTAACTAAGTTATTTTATTTTTTTTGAACCCTTGGATCTGGTGTGCATGAAGAAGAAGGCTGTTGGTTGTCACCCAATCCTCTAATTTGTTGGCGGGTGCAATTCTGAAATAAACCTTGACCAACATTCTCAGGGTTCGGGTTAAAGGAACTAAAATGTTCCGTTTGAAATAAACCAGGAAATGGTTGTTGCACATTATTATTGGGCTTAAATCCGAATTTATATAAATCGCTGTCCGCGCTTGGCACATAAACAGATTGGCTGCATGATTGAAGAGCGTAAATTTGATTCCTTAGCTCAGATTCAGTGTTAATGTTAGTCGCAAATCCAGACCAAGGGGATTGTGTATTTCCCGGGTTAAAAACCTCGTTTGTGCTATAAACAGGTTGTTGAACAACGGGAACGTTTGCAGGTGCTCTTGGGTCAACAATAGGCATAATAGAATATTTTGTCATCACGGGTCTAACATTCAAATATGGCTGTAACATGTGCGATGGAATATTTCTGTCATATATGCGAGTATTTGTGGAATTTGTTATTTGGGAAGCACATTCTCTAAAACCTTGTGTCGTCATTATTAATATACTGGAATATAATTTATTTTCTTATACTTCTCTAAAATGTGTAAAACAGATATAAAGAAATTTGGATTAATTAATGGAGACAAGGTATGTGTGGGATTTTCGCATTATTTAACAATGATACACAATTTAAACAGAAGTTTATTCAAGATGAGTTTGTTAAAGGTCGGGGGCGTGGTCCGGAATTCTCTAAACTGACCAACTTTGCTCTAATGTGTTTATTGGGATTTCACAGGTTGGCGATTAACGGGTTAAACGAAGTTTCCAACCAACCAATTGTCATTGGAAGCGTCGCGTTAATTTGCAATGGCGAGATTTACAATTATAAGGAGCTCTATAAAATGATGGGTGTAGAACCGACAACCCAATCGGATTGCGAGGTTATTATTCATTTATATAACAAATACGGGATGAAACAGACACTGCAAATGTTAGACGGGGTTTTTGCATTTGTTCTTTGCGACGTTAGCATAAATCTTCCGGCTGGAAAAATGTATTTGGCTAGGGATCCTTATGGGGTTAGGCCGCTGTACGTGTTGAAACCAGCAGATGGTCTTCAGGTGTCAGAGAATGATCACGGGAAAAACATTTATAGTTATGCTTCAGAATTGAAAGTTCTATCTGAATTCTCTAAAGAACTACCCAATCATTGCGTTGAACATTTCAAGCCTGGCACTTATTCCAAATTTGTAATGGAGTACAAAGTTTCGCCAAAATGGCAACTGAAAAAAGAGTACCACGCGTATCATTCAACTGGGTTTTCAAGCGTTGTTTCCGAGACAGATTGCGATTTGCAGCGAGTTTATAAAGACATTCAATATTATTTGATGGAGGCTGTTAAAAAGCGAGTTCTAATTACAGAAAGGCCGATAGCTTGTTTGCTTTCAGGTGGGCTAGATAGTAGTTTGATTACTGCGCTTGTTAACGAATGTCATAAGAAGAACTCTGATAAGCCACTTGAAACTTTCAGTATTGGATTGGAAGGATCAGAAGATTTGAAATATGCGCGCGTTGTCGCCGATTATTTGGGAACAAATCACACTGAAATTTTGTTGAAGGAAAGCGACTTTATTGAAGCCATTCCTGATGTTATTTACGCCATTGAGAGTTATGATACTACCACTGTAAGGGCGAGCATTGGAAATTATTTGTTAGGGAAATATATTGCAGCAAATAGCGACGCCAAGGTCATTTTTAATGGAGATGGTTCCGACGAATTGTGTGGGGGTTATCTTTATATGCACGCAGCACCAGACGCAATTGAATTTGACAAAGAGTGCAGGCGTCTTTTAAAAGACATACATGCGTTTGACGTGTTGAGGTCTGATAAATGCATTTCGTCGCATGGTTTGGAACCTAGGACACCGTTTTTGGATAGAACATGGGTGCAAAAATATTTGAGTATTCATCCAAATCTTCGGTTTCACAAGGGGAAAAACCAATGCGAGAAATTTTTGCTTAGAAGCGCTTTTAGCGAAGAGAATTATTTGGATTCTCAAGGGAGTGCGTTACTACCAAAGTGTGTTTTATGGAGAACCAAAGAGGCGTTTAGTGACGGCGTTAGCAAAACAACTCGTTCTTTATATGAGATTATTCAAGAAGGGATTGCTTCGCGCGCGTCTGTTTTTAACACAAAGTCTGTTTTTAACGTAAAGTCTGTTTTTAACGCAAAATATGATTTGAATGATCCGGATACAGAAGAAAAGCGTTATTATCGCGGAATTTTTGAGACGACGTATTGTGGTTTAGGGAGCGTTGTTCCATATTTTTGGATGCCTCGTTATGTTAATGCGAAAGATGCCAGCGCTAGAACTTTAACCATTTACTCTGAAATAAATAAAAGCGACTAATTTAGAATTTAGAATGTAGCAAAAATATATATATTTTCAAACAAAAAATATATATCTATATATCATAATGTCCCAATCTTTCCTAGACGCATGCGGAAATTCACTCAGTTATACTTTGAATTCTACTAATAATACAGCTAGTCTTAATCAGGGAAATAGAAAAGGGTTTTCATACCCAGTGATTGTCCCTAGCACCGTAACTTATAATGGGACTGTCTACACAGTTACCACCGTGGGTGATCTTGCATTTTATTCTTCAAGTTGTCCATATACAATTTCTTTTCCAGATTCAGTAACAAATATGATGGCATACGGAATATTTAGCCACGCTAATATTGGAGGCTGCGTTTTGCCATCTAATATTGCAGCTATTGGATCTGGCATGTTTGAATTTACCAGTTTTGAACAATTTAATTTTCCGACTACCATTACAAAAATCCCATCTCTCACGTTTTACAGCAGTAATATAAAAAACATAGTTATACCCAATTCTGTAACTTACATTGATGACAGAGCATTTTATTCTTGTAACAATTTGAGGACGGTTGATATGTCAAACTCCGTTACAGGCATTCACGGTAACGCATTTCAAAATTGTGGCAATTTAACTAGTTTTGTTATGTCATCTTCTTTGGCAAGTTGTCCTATATTGCAAAATTGTTCTAGTTTACCAAGGATTGTGTTACCAGCATCTGTAACAAATATTCCAGACAACGCCTTTGCTGCTTGCACATCTTTATCGTCAGTTACTATTCTAGGACCTCTTACAAATATTGGTCAAAGCGCATTTTACAATTGCACAAGCTTGACAGGCATTGGTCTACCTGCGACAGTTTCAACCATCAATTACAACGCATTTGCAAATTGTACAAATTTGACAAGTTTTACATTTCCAGCAGCAGTTTCAAGCATCGCTACCGGCAACGCATTTTTTAATTGCGTGAAAATTAAAAACTTTTCGGTTGACCCATCAAATGCGTATTATTCCAGCGACAGTTCTGGTGTTTTATTTAATAAAGCTAAAACCACGTTGCTTTTATATCCAGCTGGGAATAGTAGAGCGTCTTACCAGGTACCAAGTACAGTCACAACAATCGGCGATTCAGCATTTGTTGGTTCCAAAAATTTGATAAGTATTACTGTAGATAGTTCTTCAGTAACTTTTGGATATCTTCCATTTGATAACGCAAACAATTTTAAAAATGTTTATTTTACATATCCAACTCCTCCGAAAATAACGGTGAGTACTTTATTGACCAGCGCGCAACAGAGCGTTGTAGTTGGTCGTTATCCCAAAACCACCACTCAAGATGCATCATATAACGCGGTTTTAAGAGCCGCTGGATTTACCAGCGTCTTATCCTATCCTTTACCAAACGCAGTCATTTCAGCGGTTTTCTCCGATAATTCTAACAATTATATAGACATTAGCGGAACCAATTTTATGGACGCTGCGATTATTACTATTAATGGAACTACGCAGCCAACTTCGTTTAAAATTGTAAACAACAATTTAATAGTTGCTTATTTTGAAACAAACACGCAAGTATCAAGCGTTTTAGTTTCTGATATTTTTGGCAACTCGTCTGATACATACCAATTGACGACCCCAATATTAACCACGAAACCCAGCATTTCAAGCGTTCAAATTGATTCATCTGCCAATTTAACGATTAATATTTCTGGAACTTATTTAAATCAAACTACCGATGTTGCTGTAAATGATGTTTCGGCTAACATTGTTTCAAAAAGCGACACACTAATAATAGCGTCATTGAACGCATTGGCTCGTGTAAACACAATAACATTATATGCGGGCTCTACAGCAGTTTTAAGACAAACTGTCAATCTATCAACTTACCCAAAATCTCCTCCTGTCATTACGGCGGCAACCACGGATTCTTCAAATTCATTATTCATAACTGGAACTAGTTTTTTGAATTTAAAATTGGTTGAAATTGTTAACGCTGGATCAGTTTATCAATCCTTTAACAGTTCTCAATTTGATATATGCGGAAATACATTGCTTCGTGTTAATCTATCGTCTCGTCTTAAAATGACTGCATCAATTAGGGTTACTGATAATTACAACGCGGTTTCAAATTTATTTTCTGCATTTCCACGCGTAATATCAAATACTTGTTTTCCCGCTGATACGCCAATTAGAACCGATCAAGGGTTGATAGCCATTGATAAAATTAATCCTGAGAAGCACACAATTCGCAAGAAGACAATTTTTGCTGTTACACAAACCATCCATCCCGATAATTATTTGATATGCTTTGAAAAGAATGCGCTAGGAAATAATATCCCTTGCGAAAAGACTATCATTAGCAGAGATCACGGAATATTCTATAATGGGAAAATGAGAAAAGCCAAGGCGTTTGTTAATGAGTTCCCCAATGTCAACGAAGTTCCATACAATGGGGAAGTGTTGTATAATGTTTTAATGGAGGAACACGACAAGATGATAGTGAATAATCTCATATGCGAAACTTTGAACCCTGAGAATGGCATAGCCAAGTATTACAGAATATTACCGTCATTAACTCTAGAAGAACAACAAGAGTTTGTAAAGAAGGTAAACTCGCGCGATATAAAAAAGAGCACCAGACCGGTTCTTCAAAGAAAATGATTAAATAAAAGACGTGGAAGGGTAGAAAGTAACAAACAAAAAACAAACAAAAAACAAAAAACAAACAAAAAACAAAAAACAAACAAAAAACAAACACAAAGAAAAAACAAATAAAAAATAAAAAACAAATAAAAAACAAATAAATAAATAATAACCTTAATTTATTATTTATTCGCAGTGTAATATAAGATTGTTATGGAAGTTAACAAGAGTCTTTATAAAATTCAGGATTTTTGGTTTAATATTTTTATCGGTTCCAGTTACTTGTTATACATTTTATTTGCATTGGGCATTTTCAGAAGTGCTCCACAATATTTGCAAACATTAGACTACTATGTAAAAATTTACATCAGTTTATTTTTGTTGTGGAGATTTAACCCTTTTAGAAGCGTGCAGTTTACTGAGTTGGATAGGAAAATATCTTTTAGCGCTGGAATCTTTTTATTTACAACTAGCGCAGTTAATCAAATACTCACGAAATATTTGGATAACGCTAAGAATATATTTCAAAACACTGTTCCCAAGGTTTAACGGTTCTTTTTAGTCTTTGATTTGTAAACTCGGTTTTTCAGAGTTTTTCTGTTCCCAGACGATGGTGGAGAAGTTCTTTTTTTATTTTTATTGAAGAAAAAATGCAAATGGTTCATAGTTTTTTTTGCTACTATTTTATCTATTTCATACTCTTCTTTATTTTTTTCAATGTAAGCAAATTCATAATTATTCATATTTTCTTTCATAAATTCTGAAAAACTTTTTTCTCTTTCTCTTTCCTTTTCGCCATCCTTATCAGATATTAATTTTTTAGAAGCAGGGCTCTTTATAAAGCGTTCAATCATGGAATCAAAATCTAAATCGTAAACATATGGTTTTATTTTAATATAATAAACTTCGTCTGTGTTCATGCCTGGATAATAAGTGTCATCCAAATAACATATTTCTATATTTTCACGCATTTTAGAACAACGCATAAAATCCTTGATTGTTTTATCGTGAGACGTTCTACAAAACTCAACTTGCTTCCCGTTTGCTTTAAAAGCAGATATAACATGATTAAACAATTTGTATTTTAGCTTATGGTCAAAATAATTTTTAATGAAATAGGTCCATTCTTTTGGGCCTTGGTTGTTTGTATAAATCATAACGCTTTGGCATTGTCTCGTTATTTTTTTCATCTTTACAAATTGCAAGATAGCCAAAATGTTTGGGCGAATGAATTCAGGAAATATATCTAACACGCTATTAAAGTACTCTTGTGTAAATATGCCTTTAGTGTCAGCATTTATAGATCTAGCATAATTGTGTAATGAATCCCAGAATATTCCCAACTCCACAAAATATCCCAGGGTTTCATCCAGGTCAAATACAACTATTTTTGTTTTATTAAGCAGCATCTAAAATAGTTGTATATATTAAAAATCAGTAAAATAGTTATTTATTGCAATTTATTTTATGTTATAACAATAATAATCATGTTATCTGGGAAGATTGGCACAGACATTTTTTCACCACAAAAAAATGTTAAGGAACTGGCTGAAGAAAAGTTGGCTTTATTGACACGACAATTTCAACGACTTAAAAATTATAAGAGTAATAAAAAGACTGAATATAACAGTATTATTCCTTTAAAAATTTATCAGACGTGGCACACTAAAGAATTGCCTGAGCGAATGAAACAATCCGTTGAACATTTAAAAAAGTGTCATCCAAGATTTGAACATTTTTTGTTTGACGATAACGATTGCAGAATGTTTATTGCTAAGAATTTTGATAAAAATGTTTTAAATGCATTTGACAGTTTGATTCCTGGTGCTTACAAGGCCGATTTATGGCGTTATTGCGTATTGTATATTAATGGTGGCATATATTTAGATATAAAATATGACTGCATAAACACATTTCACTTTATTGAGCTCACTGAGAAGGAGCATTGGGTTATAGACGCCGATGGCCGTAACATATATAATGCTCTCATATCGGTTATGCCAAAAAATGAAATATGCCTTAAATGCATAAATCAAATTATTGACAACGTAAATCATAGATATTATGGGCGGAGTTGCGTTGATCCAACTGGACCAGGTCTAGTTGCTAAATTTTTTGGCCCAGATGAGAGAAAAGAGATAGAACTAGAACACATATGGAATGTTCCAACTGGAGATAAATTTATTCTTTATAATAATGTGTCTATCCTTAAAATGTACAACGGTTATTACTATGAACAAGACAAAAATAAAAAAACAATGCACTATTCAGACTTGTGGATGCTAAGACGAATTTACAAATGATAATTAGTGGTGTGCGTTGATTTACATTAATTTGTTAAAACGTTCTTGACCCCAACCATCGGGTTCTCCTCCTGCAAACAAATGATGTATCATTGTTTTGTGAAATCTTTCGTACAGGAAACATATCATTGTTGGATTTTTATAGTTGTAATATTTCTTTTTATCACTAAAAGTTCGCATATTATTTTCAGTCAAATATTTTTCAATCCCGTCTGTAAAAACTCCGGGGCCAGTTAAATAATGAATTACGTGTTCTCCTCTAATTTCTTTAATGGTTAAAATTCTTTTAACCGACAATTCAATAATAGACTTTAATATTGGGGAATTTGCAGGGGCCGCGAAACACCATTGACACAAATGCATATTGTCCGATTCTGGAGAGCAAACAAGTTGCGTCTCGTATGAAGTGAAAACGTTTGGATCACATACGCAAATAGTGTCTGCATCAGCATATATTCCACCATATTTATATATAATGCAGTATCTCCACAAATCGGCTTTCATTACTGCGATAGGAAGTCTATTGTAAGCGTCGTATATTTCACTGCCAAATTCTTCAACCATTTCGGTTTTCATAAATTCATCGCACATTTCATTTGTATAAAAATGATACCCAAACTCAGGAACAAAACGCCTCCAAGAATTCATTGCATTTCTTATATTGGGTTTGGTTTGAATATATTGAATTGATTTATGGGTTTGAAATATTCTTTTTGGGATTTTTATTCTATTCTGTGAAACCATTTCTTTTTCTGGTTCTTCTACTACTTGTTGTTCTTCTACTACTTCGGGTTCTTCTACTACTTGTTGTTCTTCTACTACTTGTTGTTCTTCTACTACTTCGGGTTCTTCTACTACCTCTAGTTGTTGATCTTCTTGGTGTTCTTCTACTACTTCGGGTTCTTCTTGTACTTGTTCTTCAACTTGTTCTTCTTCTTCGTCTTCGCCTTCACTTTTAGCATAATCCGCGTTTATAGTATCAACGTAATGAATTATGGGATCTTCTATTAATTCCTCTTCATCGGACTCATTGTCAGACTCATTGTCAGACTCATTGTCAGACTCATTGTCAGACTCATTGTTTTGATCTTCCTCATAGTATTTCAAGTATTCTTCTTCGCCAACAAAATCGGCTAAGTTATAATCTGTGTCTTGGTCATCAGAAACAAATTCCATAATATTAGCACCTTTTATATTTTTATTTTTTAAACCAATAAAAATAAAAATAAAAATATTTGCCTAATCTAAATCTAATTCCAAGTAAATGCCTTATACAATTACAAAATCTGATTATTCTAAAATACTAAATTATTACGGGGTAGACGTTCCGAAAAAGAATGAAGAATTAAAACATAAAGCAGAAGGGATTTTAGCAAAAAAATTATGTTCTTGCATTAAAAAGGTTGGTGGCCCGAAAAACGAATCGCGCGCCATCGGCGTCTGCACAAAAACCGTTTTAAATAGAAAAGGCTTGTCGCGTGGGAAGTTTAAATGCAAAAACGGAAGAAAAATCAATCTAATTAAGACTGTAAGAAAGATTAAAATCGGCAAAAAAAAGACGCAAAAAAGGCGTTAAACTTGGGATCAGATTATTATCTATTATATTTATATGCAAGTGCAAAATAAATATGATATCATTATTATTGGAGGAGGAATCGCAGGATTATACAGCGCCTATAAAATTCTAAAAATGACACCTGAAACCAAACTGTTAGTTCTTGAACGCCATAAAAAACAATGGTTGGGTGGCCGAATGAGCAACGAAATGTTTCAAGGAACCCAGGTTGTAACTGGCGCGGGCGTTGGTCGCAAAGAGAAAGACCATCTCTTAATTCAACTTTTGAGAGAACTAGGAATACATTATAACGAGTTTCAAGTTTCGCATAATTACGCACAAACCATTTCACCCCCATGCGACGTCAAAAAGGTATTTAATATATTAAAAAAACAATTTAAAGAAGCCCCCGCCCCGGGGAAAACTTTCAAAGAATTCGCGCTACCCATCCTAGGTAAAAAACTTTATAAGAATTTTACAGTTTGTTCAGAGTACACTGACTATGAAAATGAAGACGCTTATGATACCTTTTATAATTATGGGTTTGAAGACAATTACAATAGTTGGACGGCACTTCACATTCCTTGGAAAGAACTCGTTGAAACTATAGCAAAAAAGATAGGAGTTAAGAATATTCGCGTTTCCAGTGACGTAATTGATATTGAGAAGGCAGCGCCTTGCAATTTTGTCGTTTATACTGATAACGGGGCGTCTTATTCATGTAAAAAAGTTATAATGGCAACTACTATAACTAGCGTTAAAAATCTTATTGTAGGAGCTGATTATAAAAATAGCATCTATCAACAAATTCATGGGCAAACCTTTTTACGTCTATACGGAAAATTCTCAAAAGCTTCTGCCGAGATTATGAAACAATATGTTTCAGGAATTACAATTGTTCCTGGGCCTCTAAAAAAAATAATACCAATGGATCAAAAAAAAGGCGTCTATATGATTGCGTATTCGGACAACGAAGACGCGAAGGTCTTAAAAGACCGGCTTAAAAATACACCAAAAAATAGAGAATATTTTTGTGAGTTGTTGGAAGAATCTCTCGCAATTCCTAAGGGATCACTTGATTTAATTGCTATTAAGGATTACTATTGGCCAATTGGAACGCATTATTACGACCCGTTAAGAGCGCCATTTAAAAACCGTAGGGAGTTTATAAAGGAAGCTCAGAATCCGATGCCAGGAATGCTTATTGTTGGAGAAATGATTAGTATGAACCAAGGTTGGACTGAAGGCGCGTTGGAAAGTGTGGAAGCGGTTGTTACAAAAAAATGGATTAATGGCAACTGCTGAGTTATTTGTCTCCAGTTATTGCATAGTAACCGTGATAGCCAATTGAGGCAAAACCCAACATCAATAGGAATTCGTAGGCTTGTCTGGGCGTTGCTTCTTTATTGTATCCAATGTAAATTAAGAGGGGACCAACTACAAATATGTGAAATAAATTGACCCATGGATTTTTGCCTGTGCTAACTTTAAGATATGTCTTATACATGTGATAAAAGACAATGATAACTCCAAGAGAAAGCAAAATTGGATACACAAAAGCTGGTGTGTTCGTGGATTTAATTCCCACATACAAAAATAGAGTTCCTACAATTAGAATGTGAAACAAGTGAACGTAAAACTCGCTCATATTATTATTCTATATTATAATCATTTATTTATTTTTTCTCGGCAAAATATATAAATGGCGGATAAGAAGTTTAACTACTCCAATACTCAGATTCATCAATCTGGTGGCAAAAAAACTGTCAGAAGAGTTCTTGTTAAAAAAGGGAGAGGCCACAAGAGTGTTAAATATTACAAAAGTGGCAAATTGGTTTCCACCGTTAAACGCGGATTAAAACCAGTTGAAATCACCTTTATCAAAATGGGCAAATTTATTCCTGGATTATTCAATGATTGTGGGTGCAATAAAACAAAGAAGCATCGTTAGATAATTATTCCAATTCTATTTATTATTTATTATTTATTATTTATTATTTGGAAAGGTGATCTAGTGCTGATAATAAAACTAATTCTTGGCTTGTCAACTTTTGGAAAATAAGGCACTCTTCCATTTTTATTCGGTAATATTTATTCGCAAAATTCTTGCACGTGAGAGAAATGCCCTCGTCTGTAACATTTATTTCGCATAAAATTCCTCCAGCCGCCAAATGAACATTTTCCGGATCTTTTATGGGAATCCATCTTACAAACGCACCATAACGAAGTTCTGACATCTCGTCTACGTAAGCGTATTCTTTAAGTTTCTGCAATAACCCTTTTATTTCTTCTTTTGATAAGTGCAGCTCGCTTAAAATCTCCTTTTTCATTTCAGTTATTTTTTTTGTGTTCAAGTTCAAAAATTTGGAATTTTCTTCATTGTCTAAGGCTTTTAATAATTTGTCAATGTCCATTATATTAAGTACCTTATAATACATTATGCTAATTATATTTTTATATAAATTTAAAAATACAATTTAAAATCTCATAGTGAAATATTAGTATTATTATTATGGCGTCGGATTCAGAACCCGAATGTAAAGAACATTTTAAGTTAGTGGTGTGCGTTTTTGCATGCGCCACTATTGAAGAATATAAAAATGAAATACTTAAGATTGAGAAAACCTGGGGAAAACGCGCAACCGAAAATAATGTCAAGGTCTTATATTTCTTAGGAGAAGAGGAGACTGAATTGAAGGATGATTCTAAATATATATATTTGAAAAACGTGGGAAACGACTATCAATCGGCCATAGATAAACAAAATTTAGGATTGCAATACATTCACAACAATTTTAATGTGGATTTTGTATTTTGTTGCGGAACGGACACTTACATAAATATTGACCAATTACTATTATACGTTGATAAGTTTGACTCAAAAAATTATATGTATATTGGTGGACACGGAGATTTTAGAACTCTAAAAAATAAACCTTATTATTTTCATTGTGGAGGAGCAGGTTTCATAATAACAAGCGCATGTTTGAGTAAAATTTATTCAGGTTTATCAACTATTAAAGAAGAGTGGGAAAAAATATGCATTGAAAGTAATCACGGTGATTTAATTCCCGCGTGCGACGTTGCATTAAGTTATTATCTACAAAATATTATTGGAGAAGATTTGCAGATTGTTGAAAATAAACAACAGTTTTTTGGATGCAATTATAAAGGCGTTGTTCATCACAAAGGAGTTGGTCTATTTATGTGTTGCAATAATATTATTAACCTTAATACTCTTATTTCTTGCCATTGCATGACGCCTGTTGATTTTGACGATTTTACTAAAATCTTAGAGGAAAACTCACATTTTTCAGAGAATAATTCAATACAAAAAAATGTGATAAATCCATTTGAATTGGATATTCCCGACAAGCTCCACTACAGCAACGATGAATTAATTGAAATACAAAAAAAACTAGAAAATAAAAAGGAGTTCGTAATTAATATGATTAAAAACAAATATCCACACAATGACCAAAACTACATATTTTCATTAGATATTGTAGTTGATAGATGCAGCAAAGGTGTCTGTCAAAAGTTAATTGACGTTGAAAATAATATATATCCATCAAAAATATTATATAAAATAGGAGACGGCGGAAATAAAAAAGAGTGTTTTGTTTGTTGCACAACAAACTTGACAAATGATAGAGCGATGAAGGCGTCTCAGATTCAACAATCTCTTGAAAAGGTTGGTTTCAATGGTTATTTTTATTTATTCAATGGAGGATTTCCAACTCCTAGAGGAAATGAAATGAAATATGCGGCTGTTCCATATTGTTTTAAAATATTTATGATGTTAGAAGCTGAAAAACTTGGATTTGAAAAAGTAATTTGGATTGACGCTGGTTGTTATGCAGTTAACAATCCTAAGAATTTATTTGAAATATTAGACAACGACGATGCTATTTTTAGACAATTTTGGCCTTATTCTCCAGGAATTCCAACTTATGAAAATTCTGTGTTCAAAGAAACTATTGATATTATAAACAATATTACTAATGGAAATTTGGTTAATAGCATTAATGTGTGCAGCGTTGTTTTTGGAATAAATATGAAAAGCGAAAAAATACAAAGATTTATAGATGAATATTATAAAATGGTTAAACTTGGAACGCCATTTTTATCTTATTTTCCAGAAGAAGTTGTCATATCGGCAATTTTTAATAAAGAAGAATATAAATATTTATTTTATAACAGACCTGAAAGTGTTATGTTATTTATTCACGAGAATTATATGTGCAACAATTTTGACATTGCAAAAAATCATGGTTATTATTTTGTTCAGAGGCAATACTAATAATATTATACATTTTCCGAATAATATTATTGGTTTTTGTGTTGTTTTTGTTGTTTGTGTTGTTTTTTATTACCAGTTTGAACCAAATGCGCTCCCTCCGAGAACTTCATTGGCGGCCATAATCATTCCGCCGAATGACTCACCCATTCCCGGTGTAGCTGCCCCAGGCATTGGTGTCGCGTCATTGCGATACATGGCGTTATAGTCCGGAGCATTTTGTTTAACCGGTTCTGTGGGCAAGCTGCTAATTGACGTTGTTCCTTGACTCATTCCACCATATAATGAATTTCCCATTGCGTTTGCGTCGGATGGCATCTGTTGGTTTTGACCTGAAATGGGTTGAGAGACCTTTACATTACCTTTTCCTTTACCCTTCTTCTTTTTCTTATCATCAGGAGAATTGCCTTCCCATAAATCAACAACTCTCTCCACCAATATGCTGACTTTCTCACCCAATTTAGTTTGTAAGCTCATTGTGATTATAAGAACAGAGAGAATGATGAAGATTGTGCTGAATTCAGGGTACTTTGTTCCGCTGTAAGTTGGTACGTACGTGATTATTCTGTTAATGTAAAAGATACCAACAAACATAACCACAATCTGAACCAACACTTCCGCTAAAAGCTCAAAACTGCCTTTTTCCTCGTCTGCTTCTGGAACAAACTTTTGCATCGCCTTGTTCAAAACAATGATGGGAACAACAGCTATTAAAGAATATTGAACTATGTTTAACATTTCAGCTTTTGTGTCATCGTCAAAATTAAAAACGTGTTTAAAAAATCCGAATTTTGATGATAATTTTGAATCGTCTAGACTGTCCATATGTTTTATAAAAAGAAATTAAAATAAGTGAATTTGTTAGTATTCCTAAACTAGTATAAAAACACGCCTATATATTTGGATTATAGAGAGAAAATGGGCGACAACGAAAATTCAAATCCCGAAGAAATGCAATATCTAAATCTTATTAACAAAATTCTTGAAAAGGGTACATTAGAAAAGGGAAGGAATGGAAACACTTTAACTATTTTTGGCGAATCCATGCGTTTCTCTCTTGAAAATGGTCGGATCCCCATTTTGACGTCTAAGAAAACCGCGTGGAAAACTTGTTTGAAAGAGCTTTTATGGTTTATTCGCGGCGAAACAGATAACAAATTACTACAGCAACAAGGCGTCCATATTTGGGATGGAAATACATCTCGCGAATTTTTAGATTCTAGAGGTCTGCGATTATATCCCGAGGGCGCAGCGGGCCCTTGTTTTGTAAAAGGAACAAAAGTATTAACTCACAATGGTTATAAAAATATTGAAGAAATAAACAATAACGACGCAGTTTATACACACAATGGCAATTTCAATCCTGTTGTTGAAAATATGATTAGAAACTATAATGGTGAACTATATAAAATTAGACCAAAATATAGCCCATATAACATTGTCTGCACGCCCGAACATCCTTTTTATGCCAGAAAATTTATTGTAAAAAATCGTTTTAAAATTGACGGCGTTGAAAAAAGAAATGTCGTTTTTTCAGATGATCCTAAATTTATTAAAGCGAAAGATTTAATTAAGGGCCAATATTTTTTAGGTATGAAAATTGAAGAAAAAGAAATTATTCCAGAATTCTTATTAAATGGAGTTATAAGAAAATTAGATAATCCAAATTTTTGGTGGATGATGGGATTATTTGTTGGAGATGGATGGTTAGTTTATGAAAAAAATGGCAATTATGAAAGAAACCGGATTCATTTTGTTATTGCAAATACTCAAATTGGTGAGTATTTACCAAAATTACAAAGTGTTATTACAAATTTATTGCATAAAAGTGATAATAACGGGTGTAAAATATATTATTCAACAAATCATGAAATTGCAAATATTTTAAAATTATTTGGAAAATATGCCAAAAATAAAATAATTCCAAATTTTGTTCATGAAGCTCCAAAACATCTTATAAATGAATTTTTAAAAGGATATGTAGCCGCGGATGGTTGTAAAAGAACTCTATGCTTAAATGAATCAACGCGTTTAACAACAATATCTTACAATTTAGCATTCGGCGTTCAAAGATTATATTATAAACTTGGATTTATTGGTTCATTGCAATTTAGCAAAAGACAAGGAACTACTAAAGAATTCCCAAATGGAAAAATATGTAATGTAAACGATGCATATTTATTTGAAATTTATGAAAATAAAAGAAGAGCCGACTATTCATTTATTGAAGATGGTTACGCTTGGATAACCATTAAAAATATTGAGATTGAAAATGTCGTTAATACAAAAGTATATAATTTAGCAGTTGTAAATGATAATAGTTATATTGTAAATAATATTTGCGTTCATAATTGCTATGGGTATCAATGGAGAAATTTTGGTGCGAGTTATAATTGTTTTACTGGAAAGAGTCTAGGTGCGGAGCACCCTTTTGACGGGGTTGACCAGCTTCAACAAATTATTGATCAATTGAAAAATCCAGAAACTAGAAACAGTAGGCGGCTTATTTTGACAGCGTGGAATCCCAAGCAACTTGACGAAATGGCACTTCCCCCTTGTCATGTTATGTGTCAGTTTAATGTTCACGACGGTAATAAGCTCTCGTGTGCTATGACTCAAAGATCGTGCGACGCACCCATCGGGAGCCCTTTCAATATAGCGTCTTATAGTTTTCTAACTCATTTGATAGCCAAGCATTGTGGTCTAGAAGCACATGAATTTGTATATTTTATGGGAAATTGCCACATCTACGAAGAAAACATTGAGGGAGCTAAATTGCAAATTACAAGAGCCCCTTTTTCATTTCCAACGGTTTCTATTAAACAAGTTAGAGAGAACATTGATGATTATCAAGTAGACGATTTTGAAATACACAATTATGTAAGTCATGAACCAATTAAAATGAAAATGATCGCTTAAAATAACAATAGAATGCGTAAATAAGTTAAAAACAAATTATTAGATAATTTTACTATGAGTAGCGCAAGAGCAAACGCATCGGCAAGAAATCGTCGCGCAGGGGGCAACGAAATGCCTCCTCCGCAAATGAATGGTCGCCCAGGGCAACCCATGCAGCAGCAACAAATGCAACCACCGGCCAAGTTGTCTGTTTCCGACGCGATAGCTTTAATTACCTTGCGATTGGGTCGCGTTGAACAAATTGTTCAGACTATGCCAGTGGATGGTCAAAATAATTTGTCGGCCGAAGGTGAAAATATTAGGATTGTAGATGACTCTGTTTTTGAAAGCATTGTTCAACGTTTAGATGCTCTTGAAAAGGGTCACGGCGAGCTCGCTGCTAGAAAGCCCGTTGTTTCTGCGACTGCTCCTATGCAACCCCAAGTTGTTAATGCGAGTGTTTCTAAGGAAGTAACGGAATCTATTGAGGTTCTTAAGGCCGAGATGGTTCAAGTGAAGGATCTTTTGCTCAATTTACAGTCATTTACTATGCAAACCAACCAGCGTTTGTCAGAGATCGTTTTTAACGGAGGTGGCGATTTTTTGGAGATGAATGAAGACTGTGATGGAATTGTAAGCGGAAATATTGTGGAAGACTCTGCGTCTGAAAACAATGTTAATATTGCCATTGAGGCGGAAGATGTTTCTGCTTTGGAGGAGGCTCCCGTCGCTTAAATAATATTATCAAAATAGCATAAAGAAAACTAAAGTGATTAGACAGATGGAGAAAATGCCTGGAGAAAAAATCAACGATGTTCAACAATTACTTCATAAATTGGAAAAAGAAGGAGAAGATAAGCTGAAACAACTAAAAATTGATAGAGATGTAAACGGGGATTCCCTCGCGAACATAATAAAAAAGGGTGAATCTGAATTTACAAAGAAAACCGGAAGAAGAATGACGTATTCAGAAATGAGGCAAACTTATGGGTAATATATACACTTTTTATGTGTGTGTATATATTATTATATATGGCAACAGCCGTAACTTTAGACAATGAAAAAAACACTGGATCTGGATCTTTAGACATTCAAAAACAAATTCACAATCATTTTTTATCAAATGATCACCTCAAAAAAACTAAGGCGAATATAATTAAAGCGTGTTTTAATGATGTTCTATCAAAGCTTTGCTTCTCAATAGACGCTGATAATATTTTATTAGATTATAGATATTTTAAGTTTATTGCATGTGCCGAAAATTACGAATTACTTATTTCTTACATTGTTTCCGTGATTAAAAATATTCTTAAAACACAAGAAACTTTTGTTTTTCATGTAAACTTAGACACGCTTACTTTATTGCACGTTGAAAAATATTTTGGGTTTATCAAAAAAATTTCCGAAGTTTTAAAGGTGACATTTCCGGATAAACTGAGTACGTGTTATATTTATAATGCACCGTTCATATTCTCTAAAATAATTTCCATTTTGAGCGCAGTTGTTGATAAGAAAACTCAGCAAAAAATTAAATTAGTAAACACTTGAATTGAAAAAAATTGAAATAAAAAACTAAAAATATTCAAGAGTATCCCTTATCTTATACACAATGTCAACTCCTAGAGACGTAGTTGATGTCGTTCCAACTTTATTAGAAATTATTCCCGACGATCAAACTATTCTTAGAAAAGCAATTTCCGATTTTGCAGATAAACTCTGGAATCAAGCACCTGAACTTAGAATGGGGTTGTTTTGGACCGACCTCGCAAAGATTCTAAACAATCACGTTGGAGAACTTGACGCAGATTGGAAGTTGCAGTTGGTAAAAGTTTTCAACAATAAAAACTAAAACAAAAACTAAATTATGGGTTGTTATTTATTCTTATATGAGTTTTTATTTGTTCTTATATTTGTTTTTTATTTGTTCTTATATTTGTTTTTGTTTTTTATTGATAATTTATTGATTTTTCTCCTCATTGTTTTCCTTTTCTTTATATTGGAATTGCTATTTTTTTTATTTTTGTATATTTTTTTAGTGCGTTTACGTTGCATATTTCGGTTTTTAATAGAACGTCTTTTCTTTTTTCCACCAAATTGCAATTTATCAAATACATTAGCGCTTTCAAGATTATCTGCCTCATCATTTATTATTTTTTCTGTATTTGCGTCTAACATATCCGCGGCGGCATATTTTTGTTTCATAAAATTAATATAATGCTGTTTACGGTCTTGGGGTTTTAGGGATCGTAATTCTTCGCTTTCTAAATATGTATTTGCCCACTCTTGGGTTAATTCATTTTTATCAATGTGCTTATTGAATAATTTTAACAATTCTATATATTCCTGTTTCTCGCAATTTCCGTCTGGGCACATAGCAAATGCGGCATCACCAACTATCATATAGAATCTCTCTAATATTCCAGCAACGCAACTCATTCCAGCGTCGCCTTCATACTCATATGCATGATAACAATCTTGAATAAATGCGCGAACATAAAAATCTATAAATTCTTTAGGTTGTTTAAATGCAAAATCTACTGTGTTTCCTATCATTTTAATATTGGCTGGATTTTGCGATAATTCTGCGGCCGAAGAAAATCTGGCCAATATTTTATTTAATTTTTCTATCATTTGTGGCGCTTCATTTGGGCCAAAGTTTTCATTTATGTAGGGTAAAAATTTAGATTTAACATATTCAACTACGTTTTGATAATTTCTATTTTCCGAACCTATAATCTCCAAATATTTATCTAAATTTATTTTTCCTGCAGCGCGATGCACTTCAAAAGGAACATTTGCAGCTTCGTTGTTTTCTTCGTCAAATTCAAATCTATCCATTAAATTAACAGTTTCAGGGCGTCTTTGAAATGCGTCAGGATCATACGCGTCGTCTTCATATTCTATATTTCTACGTGGATTTCTACGACGAATAGCAACATTTCTCGGCGGTAGATCATCATCGTCAGCAACTGGAGAAGGTGCGCGCGTGCGATTTTCTCTTAAAGGAGTATTAAATTCTTCAACGGAACCTTCGTCGCTGCTATTTTCTTCTGCTTCTGCTTCCTCTTCTCTGGCAACCATAATTTCATTTCCATCTAATTCGTACCATATTACATCCGTCCAGTCTCCTTCAAAAGATTCTAGACCGCCTTGCTCTAAAGCATGCGCTATGTCTGGTTTATCATCTTCCCAGTTTTCTTCAAAAACTCTTCCATCTAAAAACGTCATTTTCCCCCAACCTTCTTTTTTACCAGCAACCCAATCACCGTCGTATTCTGAATATTGATCTTCTTCGTTTAATTCACTGTCTGGATCATATTTCATTTTTCCTTTGCCTTCCATTTTTCCATTTACCCAATCACCGTCATATTCGCTTGCGTCGTTTGCAAATTTCATAGTTCCCTTTCCATTTGGCATTCCATTCATCCATTCTCCATTATATTCACTGTAACCTAGATTGTGACTATCTTCGTCATATATCATTTTTCCATTCCCTTGAATTTTATCATCAACCCAGTCGCCGTCATATTCTATTAAATTGTCTTCATTATATTCATCGTCTTCATTATACGTCATCTTTCCCCTTCCGTGTCTGATTTTTCTATTTCCATCAATCCTAACGTCTCCTTCATAGACACCTTCATCTGGATATTCTATAGTATCTCCCCCGCGCATTTTCCTAGATTTTTGTTGTTTTATTGGGGTTTTTGTTTTTCTTGTTTTTCTAGTTTTTCTAGATTCTATTTTCCTACGAGTCAACTTCATAGTTATTTATGAAATATATATTTTAATGATATTAAAAATTGAAACAATATTAAATGCAATAATTTATTGTAAACCAAAACAATGCTTCTATCTATAACGGAAAAGACTAAAAAGGATATTTTCATTTCGCTGTTTCAGCTTTTGAAGTCAGCAACTTCTTTTGTAACTATTATTTTCCTAGAAGATCATGCTTACATTCAAGGCATGGATAGCAGTCACGTCTGTCTATTTGATGCGAAGATTTACAACAACTGGTTTGATAAATATGAAATTCTAGAACACGATCTTAAAAACATTTGCATTAACTCACAGATTTTGTATAGCATTCTAACCATGTCTCAAGAGCAAGATTCGGTGACATTTCATTACAAGGGAGAATCTGATTCTCTTGAGATAGATCTAACAAATGCAAAGGGTGAATTCAACAAGTATTTTAAGGTTCCTCTTATAGATATGGAAACCGACTTGCTTGAAATTCCTAGCGTTGAGTATGACGTTGATTTCTCCATCAAGTCTAAGAAAATGAGCGAGCTTATTTCGCAGTTGGCAACCTTTGGAGATGTTATCAACATCAAGTGCAGCGAAGAGAAGATAGATCTTGTTTGCAAGGGTGATAGCGGAGAAATGCTTGTAAATATTCCCATTGACGATTTGTCAGAGTTTTCAATCTCAGAAGGAGACGTGATTGATGTGTCGTATAGTCTAAATTATATCAATAAGATGTGTATTACTACAAAGCTTACTTCGGAGATTGAATTCTCAATTAGCGGCGAGATGCCTTTAAGGATAAAGTATGATTTAGGCAATAATAGTTCAGTTATGTTCTTCATAGCGCCCAAGATTGAGTAGAGAACCAATGTCTCCTGTTTCGCTAATACCCAATCCTAATCCTATTTCAAAAATTTGTATCACAACCTTTTCCACCAACAGCGCCTTCGGCAAGGTTGAAAGTGAGTATAAATAATAAAAATTAATTGTCAGTTTTTATTAGTTATGTTGAAAATAGTTATTGCATTCTTTATTTTTTGTTTGGTTTTATTCATTTATCTCCACGTGCAATTTCATATTAAGACCAGCAACGATTTAGAAGTATATGAATTGGATCAAGCATCAAAAGATAAATTAGACGAGATATGCGACTTAAGGCAGCCAGTTATTTTTGATTTTGATAATGATAAGATTCTTCAAACTATTAATAAATCTTATATGGCAAATAATTACAATGCTTTTGAGATTAAAATAAGAAACGCCAAAGACACCGATTATACAAGCGAAATTTACATGCCTGTACCATTGCACGCGGCGAACAAATTATTTGAAGAAGATAAAACCGCGACTTACTTTTCTGAGAATAACACAGATTTTCTTCAGGAAACTGGACTCATCAAACACATGCAATATAATGATGCATTTATTCGGCCACCCATGGTTTCAAATTGCAATTATGATTTAACCGTTGGGTCTCCTGGAACGCAAACACCTTTTAGATACGAGATTAACTACCGCAATTTTTTCTTAGTAACTGAAGGGCGCGCTATTATAAAATTAACCCCGCCACATAGTTCCAAATATTTATATCCAGAGCGCGATTACGAGAACTTTGAATTCAGGAGCCCGGTTAATCCCTGGAAGGTACAACCACAATATAGCGCAGATTTTGACAAGATGAAATGTTTAGACGTGGTTTTAACGCAAGGTCAAACAATTAATATTCCTGCTTACTGGTGGTATAGCATTCAATTTGAAAAGGAAACGTGCATAGCGTGTTTCAGATATAGAACTTATATGAACAATGCTGCAATTATTCCTCACATTGCAATGCACGCGCTTCAACTTCAGAATGTGAAGAGAGAAGTTGTTAAAAAGCACGATATTAAAGAGTTGAATAATAAAGGGGTTTCTCCTGTTGATGCAACTTCAACTCCACAGGCGCCAACGGTTGAAGAAATCCCTGGAGCAGAAAGTGAAACCAGTATAAATAATTCTGACTTGTAAAACAAAAATTAAAACAAAAATGAAATAAAAAAATTGAAATAATAAAACGGTGAAATTAAATAACTTAAATTGCGAAAAATGAATCAACCTGTTATTAATGCTAGAAGGGAAGCGGTTAGAAATGCGTATGCGTCAGCCGAATCAGAAAATAATCTAAGATTTCTTGAAGGTGATGACAAGGCCACTTCCGAATATATTTATCAAAACCAACGCGATGACGCAAAAAATATAGTGGACGAATTTTATAATGGAAATCGCAGAGTTATAAGCATAACTAAGAAGACAAAGGTTGGAATGGATGGGCTTATGATTTATATTGCTCTATTGATGATGCTTCATCCAGACGACTCGTTTGTAGTGAACCCAGCGAATCTTCGCATTATCACTGGAATGAGTAACGCTGGTTGGGAAAAGGATATGATTGATAAGGCTCCACAATGTGTTAAGGACAAGATATTTCATCATGGAAAACTGAAAAAAGCTGACCTTAAAAACCTTAAAAATTCGTTAATCATTATTGATGAAATTGACACTGGAGATAAAGAGTATCAAGTTTTGCACAACACTTTAAAGGATGCCGGAGTTCTTGACGTTAAATGTATGACTGAAAACAACAACCGGTTTGTATTTGCAAGTGCCACAATGATCAGAGAATTGCATGACCTTTATTGTTGGGGCGATCTTCACAAATGGTATCAAATGACTATTCCGGAAAATTACATTGGTCACAAAGAATTCTTGGAAAAGAATATTATCCAAGAATTCTATTCTTTAAAAGACGAGGACGATGCTGAAACCTGGATTCAGGAGGATATTATTGATAACTATGGAAACGATTTTAGAGTTCACCTTGCGAGAGTTACAATTAAAACTGTTAATTCTTTGCAAAATGCGTGCATAAGAAAAGGCGTCGTATTCAAAAACCACACATCTACAGATAAATTGTCTCCGGAAGAAATTAAAGAGTTATTTCAAGAACCTCTGTCAAACCACATTGTTCTCGGAATTAAGGGCTTCTTTCGCAGAGCAAATCTTATTCCAAATAAGTGGAAATTGAGAATTGGTGCTACGCACGAACTTTGGGTAAAGATTGTTGACAACAATGTTCAAATTCAAGGTCTTCCTGGAAGGATGACTGGTTATTGGAAGGACGTTATTAATGCCGGTCACAAAACAGGACCTCACAGAACATCCATTAAAGCGGTTGAAGAATATGAGAGGGTCTTTAATAATCCATTTGGATTAAATTCTTATCAGACAAGTGGGTTTAAGAAAACCGATGGTGTTGTTAAAAAATCGTCTGCGACTTTGGTGTCTATAAAACACGTAACTGGCCTTGAAGAATTTTCGGTTTCTCTTCCAGTTGTTGAAAATCCAAATGATCCCAAGACGATCCCTCTTGTAATTAGCGTTTCGTCTGAGCAGTACACTACTATTAGAAAACAAGGAAGTGAATGGAGCGACGAATCTATATACAACGTTATCGCGAGTTGTTATGGCGAAGGTCTTGTTGAGGAACTCAAGAGAATTAAGATTTCTGGTGGAAAGGATCAGATTGTTGAACCTAGTGAAACTGCAACGACTTATAACGTGTATATAACAGATTTTGCTAGCGCTGCTGAAAATAATTTGAGAAAATGGCACATTGGAAATATTGCAAACAAGTACATTGACAAATTTCAGATTTATCTTGACAAGGTTCAAAAGAGAATTATTGTAAGTATGTATTATGGAACTAAAGTGAAAAAACCAACGAATGCTACAGCATAATCTTCACGTTAACATTATTTTATAGAAGTCAATATTTATAAAAACTTTTTTCATTATATTATAACGCGTAGGAACAGGGTTAAAGCTTTCCCGACATTATAATATAATACACCTCACCGTATGACACACCCGGTGTGCAAGGTTCACATTAATGATAGGGGGTACTCAACATGGACGTATATAAATATGTGCGATTTAAAAGACATAGTTATTGACGGTTTGCATCCAGCGGAGAACAAACTGTTCACGAATGATGTTTTTTCGTTTGACACGCAAACTAAAGAACTGAAAATCTTACACTCAAGCATTCGCGTAAGTAAGAATATTCCGGGCGTTCTTGTTTTAAAAGGGAGCAAAACATATGGACGCGCTGAAAATGGCAAACTTATGTATAAATGCATACCAGATGATAGAAGATTGCCTACGTTTCTTATTCCATATGAAATGAAAAATGTGGGGTTCTCCAAGGTTTTCGTTGACCATTATTGCACTATTAATTTTACCGAATGGAAGGATAAACATCCGAGGGGTGTAATATCTCAAATGATTGGCCCAGTGGATGTATTAGACAACTTTTACGAGTACCAACTTTATTGCAAAAGTTTGAACGCGTCTATCCAGAATTTCACGAAAAATACGTCAAAGGCTCTCAAGAATCACTCTCACGACGCTTTTATTGAGAACGTTAGTAAGAAATACCCAGAAATTGTCGACAGAACTGACAAAAGTATGTGGAAAATTTTTACTATTGATCCTCAAAATAGTCTTGATTATGACGACGCATTCAGTATTCGCACGCTTGATAATGGTATACAGCAGTTAAGTATATACATTTCTAACGTGACGATTTGGATGGATGTGCTCAATCTTTGGGATTCATTTTCTCGTAGAATTTCCACTATTTATTTGCCTGATAGAAAGCGACCCATGTTGCCAACCATTTTATCCGATTGTTTGTGTAGTCTTCAGTCTAATCACACGCGCCTAGCGTTTGTCATGGATCTTTTTATTGAAGACGATTCTATAGTAGATATTAAATATTCCAATTGCAAGATAAAGGTGTATAAAAACTACTGTTATGAAGAACCCGCGCTGTTGGAAGATCAGAATTTCCAGGATTTGCTTGAAATCACAAAGGCATTGTCTAAGAAATACAAATATATTAACAATGTTAGAAATAGTCATGAAACTGTTTGTTATCTGATGATTCTCATGAACTACAATGTGGCAAAGGAACTCATGATGAAAAATAACGGGATTTTTCGCTCTACAATCATGAAGCGCGATTTTTCGTCGCCTGAAAACTTGCCCGAAGACGTTAGCAAGTTTATTAAAATATGGAATAGTGCTGCTGGTCAATACATAGATGCGAGTTGTTTGGCCGAGGGTCAGACTATTTCGCATGATTTGCTTGAAATGGATGCTTATGTGCATATAACATCTCCAATTAGACGGCTTGTTGATTTACTGAATATTATCCAGTTCCAACAGAATACTGGGATTATCAAACTTTCTGAAAACTCGCAGACTTTTTATAAAAACTGGATTAACGAGTTGGAATACATAAATACGACGATGCGGTCTATTCGTAAAATTCAGAGCGACTGTAACTTGCTTCATATGTTCACGAATACTCCAGGGGTTATGGAGAAGGTTTATAAAGGTTATGCTTTTGATAAAATTATTAGAAATGATGGGCTTTATCAATATGTTGTATATTTGCCAGAATTGAAGATGGCATCGCGTGTTACATTCAGAGAAAATATTGAGAATTATGAGTTGTGCGATTATAAATTATTTTTATTCCACGACGAAGAACGATTTAAGAAAAAAATTCGTCTTCATCTTTTGAAATAATGAAAACCAAATAAAAAACAACAAACAAAATTCATAAAAAAATTGACTATTTTTGTATGAATTCAATAACAAGAATGCAATAACCAAGAAATGAAGACCAGATCTCAATCGGAAATAAAATACGTAGAACACATTAAAATGTTGCATCAGGTTTCAGAAAAACTTCTTAGCGACACGTGTAGAATGGACAAGGACAAATTGCGAATTATTATTGCCAATTATGAAAAACTTATCAAGTCTTTGTTGGATGTATAAAGAGCATCTTCATTCATCATCTTATCGGTTTCAATAAGTTCTCTAGTTTCTTCTTCCAAGTCTTGTTTATATTGTCTAGGGTAATCCTTTTTCAGTTTGTTTCTGAGTCTAATAAGTTTCCATCCTTCCAACGATTCTTCATAAAATGGTATATCAACGTCAAGAAATTGCGCGGAATTTATATACGGGCAAATGTTGTCGTAGACGGTTTTACATTGTTCTTCTTCAAGTTTTTCGTGAATATTTCGCGTCCATTCCATAATTTTTTCGCGAACATTCCGGATATCTTTTTTCGGGCAATACATTTTATTTATTAAGGTGTAACACTTTGGTCTAAACATAATTGACTTGAGCCGCGGTTCTTTAAGTTGTTTTGAAATATATTATTTCAGCCGAGGTTCTTTAAGTTGTTTTGAAATATATTATTTCGCGTATTTATCAATGACCACTTCTTGGGCCACGTTTCTTATTATCTTATTGTAATTCTTCTCATCCTCTTCTGGAGTCAAACCACCTGTGGCATTTATAATAATTTTATGATATTCCATGTGTTTCTTTGAATCGTAGTCGTCAACTTCTGGATTTTCTTCTATCCAGGCGGAAATGTTTTTGACATTTTTTGCACTAATATGTTTAATGGCTAATTTGAGCTTTGACCTCTCGTCAGTTTCTTTCTCCCATGTGTCTTTGTCTTTTACATACAAAACTTCTCTCTTTAAATCACTGCAATGAAATGGTCTTTTAAACACGTCTAACTCCTTGAGACCTCTTATGATTATTTTTGAAATCCCTTCCGTGTAACCAACTCTACCAACCATATCTAAGTCAGAGGTATTTAACTGCAATTGGTTAATAAAATCCATAATATTGAGCGCATCCTTGCATTGCTCATTCAAAAAGAATTGCAAATTAAAATTCTGAGTATTGTTTGTAGTATTATTGTTATTTGTAATATATTTTCCTTCTTTTGCCAATTCCAAAAGTTTGTTATTTTGCTCAACAAGCATGGCTTTGAATTCGTGATTCTGTTTCATCAGTTCCTTGATTAGATCTTCGTGATCTATTTTTCCTATTATACTATTATTTTCCATTTTCTCATTTTCTTCAAGTTCATGACTTTCATTTTCTGAAACATTACATTTCTTTTTGTGTCTCCACAATCCAGTTCTTTCTTTGTAAACCTTTCCGCAACAACACGCGAACCCGTCAGAAATTTTTTCGGAACTATTTGTTGACTTTTTTTGATTATTTGTTGATTTAATGTGTTTAGATGTTAATATGTGACGGTCATACTGACTTTTTCTACACGTGGAATAGTCGCATATTTTACAAAAAAGTTTTTTTGGAACATTTTGAACGTTCTGTGTTGACATTTCGTTGATACATTATCAACAGAAAAGTTCCTAAACCTTTTCTACGAAAAAAACTTAAAATTTATCGTAACATTTTTTTGGATGAAAATTTTGGTAATTAGAGCATTCCAGTCACAAGGGGAAGTTTTTGACCCCTTTTTCATGAAATATTTTGGGTTTTCCATTTTTGGACATTTTTTTTGTCCATTTTTGAATTTTGGAAACACTTTTGGACCCTTAAAAACAGTGATTTTCTTCCCTTACTGAGAATAAAGGATCAAACATACAACCCGAGTGTTTTTAATTCATTCTTAATAACAGACCAAACATACAAAACGTTGTATCAACCCATAAGAAAAATTGATTTGAAAATATACGCCCAAAAGAGAGACATAAGTTTTCCAACAAGATGTTCGCCAAGAAATCACCGCATTTGAAAAGGGATAGAAATACTATCCTGTTTCAAATTCATTCAAATAAACCACTTCCTGTTTGCATCGCTGTCCCCCAAACCGCATCTCTGAACGATTTGTATCAAAAGGTTGAAGAAACGTTGTTTCCCAATACTTATTCCAGTTTTGAAGATAGCAAATCCGGAAGCACAATTTATAGTATTATGTCAAAAAAGAACGGAAATATACACAGAATCTTTGCGTCCACAATAAATCGCGAAAAATTTCTAACTATTCCGAATTCATCCAGACAAAACGTTGCAGAATATATTGACGTAATGCAGGATTATTTCCCAGATCATTCTCAGGTTCCTCAGTTGCACAGCCTGTATAAAATTTACGCAATGGATAACAATGATTACGACAAATACAAAGACCCAGATTCTATCGCAGACACGTTTGTCAATAATGTCAAGAGGTTAACAAAATGTTTTGGATAATTATATTAAACGTAAAGAGACTGGTTTGTAGCAACAAATTTTAAAGTTAACCTAGGAATATCCCTCAACTTGCTTAAAAGAGAAATGTTCCCAATGCTTTCTGCTATTTTTTCCATTTCACACGAGATATTATTAATTTTTGTAATAGCCTTTACAAATTCACCCAAAAAGATGCCCTTGTTAGACTCCAACTTCTGCAAAACCTCTTTACACTCCACGGCTGACTCACAGTCACACCATTCAAGTGTTGCATCAATCAAATCAAAATGTGTAGTATAATCAACACCAGTAAAGGTTCGGTTTTCGTTTTCAAAATCTTCGTAATGATTATATGCAATGGCCACTTCTTCAATGAAATTTTTTACCGCCGAGTCTCTTGTGTTGGGTTTGAAAGACTTTTGTTCATCGCTTACATTAACGTTTGTGAAGCAACTTAATATGGCAATTATTTGTTTGGTATCCAACTCATCAAACAGATTTCTTTCAATAAATTTTGCAAAGACCAAGCAATGAACCTCCCTGAGTTGCGACGCTATAAACCCTGCCTGAGTTAGGGAATGCTTTCCGTCGTCGTTCTTTACGAATCCGTCGGCTTCCATTTTTTTTAGAATGACTTGAACGTTTTCATTGAGATATGTTTCCGTTATCTTGAACTGCTTTCTAGCGTTTGTTAGTTCAACCATTTTTTCCCTATATTTAATAACGCTTTGCTTATCCGAGTCTATAAATTTATAAGCGTCAACGCTGTTCTGTATTTCTTTATCCATATCCTTTCTCTTCTTATTAACAAGAGTTGTTCTAGCTTCCAACATGTTCAAATATTTTTCAACCTCAATTAACGGGGTTCTCAAATATTCCAAACTCTGTGACATTGCGTCTATTTCAGCCTCAAGCGTGCTCATTTTATTATAAATTGCTCCAAGACTAGCGTCAATGTCATCTTGGATCATTGAACGTTTGCAAAATTTCAGATAATCGTCGGTTCCAATGCTAATCAAATTCAACAACAAATTATAAGAGATTTTGAATTTGCTTACAAGAGTTTGCGGTTTTCCTCGCATCATTGTTCTATATTCCGTAAGATCCACATTTTTGAAAAGGTTGGACAAATGAATAACATGCCCGACGGTGTCAATGCCTCGCCGACCAGCCCTTCCAGAAGCCTGAACGAACTCGTGAGAATGCAACATGCGCATTCCAGATCCATCAAACTTTTTCACATCGGTAAAAATAGCTGTCTTAATTGGCATGTTTAGACCAACACTAAACGTCTCGGTTGCAAAGAGGAATTTGATATAACCCTTTTCAAACAAAATCTCAACAATCTCGCGCAAAATAGGCATAACTCCACTGTGATGAACTGCGATTCCCTTTTCCAAAAGGGCCACCACTGCCAAATACTCGGGCAGTTCCAGATACTCCTGATAATTCGGCAATTTTGATCGCAGAATTTGCTCGCATTCTCGGCGTACAATGTATCCGACCTTTGAATCGTCTTCCAAAAGAGGAACAGTGATTTCATGTGCAGCAATCTCAATCTGCTTTCTAGATAAAATGAAACAAACGGCTGGGAGCATATTATTTTCAACCATATGCTTGCACACCTGATTCAGAACGTGAGAACGCTTCACGTAAATCTGCTTGTCTTCAAATAGTGTGAGCATCTTTTTGATCTTATAGTAATTTGGTTCATTGAATTCGCCCGTAGGGCTTTGAATAACGTGCAACTTATCAACCGTGTCTCGGATTTCCTTCTCCAACGCTTTATCCTTCTTAATCGCCTTAAAAATACCACTATTACAAGTGATAAAACTATAATGTGTCAACGGAACATGTCGGAAGTTAGACGTCGCCAAGTACACTTGTTTTTTAGTATCACACTCAGAGACTGAAGAATTTCCTCTATTCTCAATCCAAAGGGCGAACTTTTCAGGTCGGTCAAGTGTCGCTGAAAGCATAACCATTTGAATATGAGGAGGAAGTAGCAAAATAATACTCTCCCATACGTGCCCGCGATCCGCGTCATTAATCATATGAATCTCATCTTGAATCACGCAACCAAGTTCGTTGTCAAAATCCATGTCAAACATTAACAAAGATGCTGCGTTTGGATCATCCTTCTGCTTCTTTCTATACAACGTATTCTGCAAAATTTCCGCAGTCATAATAAGAACGTCGGCCTCTGGATTAATTTTAATATCTCCAGTGAGCAACCCGACGCTGATACCAGGAAATTTTTGAGTAAATTCATAATATTTTTGGTTTGAAAGTGCTTTAATCGGACTTGTATAAATGACCTTCTTATTGTTTCCTGTAAAAAATTCAATCGCGAATAGAGCAGGCATAGTTTTGCCGGAACCAGTTGGAACGCAACTTAGCGAGTGATGACCTTCAACAATAGCCTCAATTGCAAATTTTTGAAAAGTACTAAGAGGGAATGAGTATTTTTCAAAATGTTCGGAATACTGCCGTTCCTTATCTTTTGGGTATGTCTCGGTGCAAAATTTAACCATTTTATTTACTGTATATTATCTAGGGCAATGTTTATATTGTTTGCAATACATTTAAAGGAAAGTTTTAGATTATATTATCAGAATGATAATTGCGAACAAGTACAAAATAATAGAAAACATTAACAATGGAAATTTTGGATCCATTTTCAAAGGGGAAAACATAAGAACAAACGAACTAGTCGCCATTAAGTTAGAGGAAATTTCCTCTGAAACAAAAATGCTGAAGAGAGAAGCGCAGATATATCATTATCTAAGTAAAACCCCTGGGATTCCAGAGGTTAAATGGTACGGTGCGACGGATGAATATAATTATATGGTTATGCCACTTTACGGGGCATCTCTTTCTTCAAGATCTTTTTCTCTCGGGAGTGCTTATTCTATTGGCAAAAAATTGGTGACACTTATAAAAAGAATCCATGAGAAGGGGCTTATCCATAGAGACATAAAGCCTGACAATTTTGTTTTCACTAAGGACTGGAGCGACATTTATATAATAGACTTTGGTCTTTGCAAGAAATATATTGATGATAATAACAAACACATAGAAATGAAAACCGGAAAGACAATAATTGGAACGCCTAATTTTGTAAGCATTAATGTTCATAATGGATGCGAGCCTAGTAGGCGCGACGATTTGATTTCAGTTGCTTACATTATTTTGTATCTTATAAACGGGGGTCTTCCGTGGCAGACTCCGAGAGAAATGAAGGTTATTAAAATGCAAAAGATGTGTATTTGCGAATGGTCAAAAACTCCGATTGAGTTGGTTGAATATTTAAAGTATTGTGAATCTCTGAAATTTGACGAGAATCCTGATTATGACTATTTAATCAACTCTATCAAGTAAATATAAACACTATTTGTGTATTAGATATAAGAACCATAACAATTATGGATATTGAAAACCCATTGCAAAATGATAATATTCCTATAGCAAAAATGGTTTGCATAGAAGTAATGGGGGAGCCTGAGTCAGATGATATGCAAGAACCTGTTTACAAATCTTGTGTCTTTTGTTTTTCCAGAGGGTTATCGTATTTATTGTTTTGTGTGTTAGCGTGCACGTGTTTCTTTGGAATTCTTTTTTATGTCTTTGTATTTCCATTATAAAAATTGAAAATTAAATTACAAAATTTAATTTGTTAACTGAAACCCAAACCACAAAAATAAAAAAAATACAATATTAAAAATGATTTATGAGGATAATCCAATGCACGTAGAAATTGTTCCAACATTAGTTCCAGTGGCGAATGAAGTTGAAGATGAAGTTGAAAATGAAAATGATAATTCTGAAGAAGAAGTAAGAATAGACGTTGAAGGCGAACCCGTTATAGACCCAAAGAGAGAAAGCGTTGACGATGTAAAAAAAACTTATTGCGAAATATTTGGAGATGTAATGATTCTAGGGTCTTGTGTATTGTTTTTGTTATCATTTCTTGGTGGATTTATTTTGTTCATAGTTTGGTTGAATTCACCCAATTTATTTGGGACAGAACATAATTAGTGTTAATAAGGAAGATCGGCTATTGGTAGAACATTATTTCTCTTAATGCGAACTGGATGAGTTTCGTTGAGAATTTTATCAATGTTTGTCTCCATTTTTGGTTCAAATTCAAATCCATAAAAGTGCTTGAAAAACCCTTGCAATCCTTCAATAACGCTTCCTTCAGTAAATCCAAAATATAAATATTTATACATGTCATGGGCAACCTCTTTATCAAGCTTCATTTTTTCCACAAGTTTTGACGTCAACCCAAAATCAACGTCGTCTATTTTATTTGATAGAGTGGATTGACTTTCTTCCAATTCCTCCATTTGACCCGAAATAGTTTCTCGCAATTCATCAAGATGTTCTCTTACATCAGTTCTAACATCACATATACTCCGCGAAAGTCTGGACTTATTTTCCTCTGTTTCATACATCAGTTTTGAATGAACATCTTCTATTGACGCGGTTTGAATTAGTAGTTGTCTGTTTACATAGTCCAAATGTTGTTCCAAAGCAGAATTTGTATTTTTATTGATATTTCTAGTTTTTTCTTCTACACTTGCAACGTCTGATTCTATATCCAAAATGTGCGATTCTAATTCACGCATTTTTTGTTTAAACAGATCAAATTCACTGACAATTTTATGATTTTTTTGAGTTTCATTGTAGATGTCGTTCTTCAATTTTAAATAATCAAATGCGCCGATTGCGAAAATGCAAATTGCGAATAATGAAGAATATACAATAATGTCATAACTATAAGTATAAGTATAATTGGCATAACCAAAATCGTGAGATACTTGCAAGTCCATCTAGAGAACAATTTGTAAATAAAATATTTATATTATATACTTTTTTCAATTTTATTTTAAATTTTTTGTCGTTTCAAAAAAAATTGAAAAACAATTATTTGAAAAATACTTAAAGAACAAAAACCATAATGGACGGCATTGAAATCCCGGAAAGTGTTAAGCGTACCATGCAGACCTTCATTCTTCACGCGACGGTTGTTGCCAACTATTTGTGGCATATTCTTTGCGATTTTGCTCAGTATGCAAAGTTTCGCAGTGTAAAGTTTTATGAGGCTCATTTGAAGAAGTGTGACTTTGTTTATCGCGGCGTTAAGATTACGACCGATAGACCTAGTGTTCGGCCATCGTTTGAGACTGTTTGCAATGCACCCAAGTTTTTGAAGTGGTTGGATCGGTTTCCTCTTGATGAGTTTGATCTCAAGTCTATTTTGCTTACAGATGTTGATTTCGTTGGAAGGTTTCCAACGCCAAGTAGTCTTGGGCTATTGAAGTTTCATTGCGACGTTTACACAAAGTTGGGAGATCCAGTTGATGGAAGCGTTGTTTTGCGTGGAGATAGTGGGGCAGTTCTGATTGTTGTTAAGGATGAGGATGGCGTTGAATACGTTGTTCTTTCGCGGCAACCAAGGGTTCCCACTGGGGGATATAAGGAGGAACTTATTACCGGAACATATGATGCAGTTAATGGAAACATTGTTCTCAGTGATGCAATGAAGAAGCAACTACTTGACGAATTAAATCTTAAGGTGGATAATGGAATTGAGAAAAAGCGTCTTCTTGGTGGGCATACTCTTTCTGGTGGGTTTTGCGACGAAACGGTACATCTTGCAGTGTGGACGGTAAAAGTTGATTCGGATTATACGAACGCCATGCTTTACACCCAGGGTACCGACAAGAAGAGTCAAATGAAGATTTATCCCATTTCTGAATTTGATAAGGAACTATCTCGCATCGCGGACGCAAAGACGTCTCTTGCTTGGCTTCTCCATAAGAATTCGCAATAAATGATAAAAAGTGAAAAAAAAAGACACTAAAAACCCCAGTAATAATAAAAACAATAAAAACAATAAAAACAATAAAAAAGAAATTATAACAACGAAAATATAATGTTTGTTGTTATAATTTTTTTTCTAATAATTGCTGCTTATAAAAGCCTTTGTCTTGGATGTCACAAATATTTGGTTGACAACAGCATTAAGATCTTCCATATTCGCTGGATTATTGCAATGCCCCTTTGTAACATTGCTTCCATCTAAGAAATGGTGATACAAGACAAATTTGTCATTGCATCGCGTTTCAAAATCAAGGAGGTTTTGATATGCAGTGGGATTCATTTTTGCAAAATTTCCTCCTTGACAATACAAAATTGCGGTTGTAGTATCATAAATGCAATCCGCGTCATTTTTTTCCTTTACAAGCCAAACCGGATTTCTTGAAACAAACCCGCCAGTAATATCTCCTTCCTTATAAGAGATCAAATCGTATTTCTTTCTAATGTTGGAATTTGCAGTTTCAATGGCAGAATATTCTCCAGATACAATCGGAGGTTTCTCTTTGAAATTAAATACTGCTTTTGATTCCGTTTCTTTAATGGCATAATCGCGATGATCGTCTTCTTCACTATTTTCTTCCGAATCATCATCGTAATCGCATCCTCCTTGATTTGGGCATTGTTGCGGTTTAACATTTTTCCAAGTCCAACTTGAAGATTCAGTTAAATTTGGATAAATTATTCCGTTTCCACTGCCACATTCTAGCCTAATTCCTATACTTCTTTTCTTTTCGTAATCATCTTCAACAACCCCATTCATTTCTGCGAGCAAAATATGAAAATCCTTTCCGCCAAACATGCCGTAGCCTTCGTATTCTTGTTCCTCCCAACCATGGCCATTATTATCCCACATATAAACCGTTCTGCAATGATATTTTTGTGTGCCGCAACCTTTTATAATAATAGACCTTTTTGTGTCATTGGTAATCCAACTGAAGCAACCCATTTCTATTGATTTGACACTAATAAAATAAGTTTGTGTCAAATCAATTTTTTCTAAAAATCAGAAAACATTTATTCTAACTAATTGCGTTCCAAAATTGTCTATGATCGTCTAGTGTTCTTTGGATTCTTTTGCACAATTCGCTTTAACGTTTTCTTGTTATTGTTATTGTTTTTCTTGGAGTTTCTTCGCGACATTTGACTTCTAACAGCGCGCTTATTTCTTTTGCTTGATGATCCTCCTGAAAAGGGATATTTTTTCTTTAGAACGGTTAGACGTCTCTTTTCGGCTTCTTCTAATGGAGTTGCCGTTGTCGGATTAAGAGTTTTTGCCATTAATCTTCTCTTTTCTGCAATCTCTTTATCCGTTTTTCTTATCTCTTTACCGGAGACGTCTTCACCTTTCATGCTTTGTAGTTCCCTGCTGCGAGTTTCTCTCTCAGTCGCCTTTTCTGAGTTGATTTTTTCTCTTTCCGCGTCTCTTTCTGCTTGCCTTCTAGCCTTTTCTTCGGCTTTTGCTGCTTCAACGGGGTCAACAATAATTTTTTTCTTTAATTCGGATAAAACTCTTGGGGTTTCATAATCGTCCCACTCATTGTAGTTGGCGGTTTTATATGGGTCATCCATAGATAAAATATCCAATGGAGCTTTTATTAGTTTATATTCGGCGTCAACGGAAGTCCCTTGTATTGCTGGTTCACCAATTTCGGGTACTAATTCATCCTTCGTCATTTTGTCAATAAGATTTTTTCTCTCTACAACCTTTTTATATTGAAGTGATTTCAAGTATCTGACTCTGTCTTCTTGAACAATTGGAAGTTCGCGAGTGGTGTAAATTACCTTCCCCCGAAGTTTATCTTTTCTAATATTATTGTTCGTTTCATCCGATGAACCTCTTGCGACTAAAATACTTCTTGATGGTTTTTGATTTGCCGCTGCGAATACATAACCTGTAATGGCTTGTTGATTAATCCCAGAATCTCCGTTTAAAAGAATGTAAATAGAGCGAAACCCGGATGGTCTGTCGCCTTGGATTCCGAATCTAAGAGCATTTCCATGTTGATCGTACGGTATTATTTTATCCGGTTCGCTTACACTTCTATAAATTGGTGAAACGCCATTATCATTAATAAATGATTTAATGTGGTCGGGGAACTGTTCTGCCGAGTTAACGTATCCACCCCATTGCATGCAAGCGAGACATTCTTGCAAAAAGTCGCCAAATGTTTTAATTGCAGTTGATCCCAATAATTTATTGAAATTGTCTTTATTCTTGTATATTTGCACGTTAGACCACATTCTGTCTATTTTATCTCTCAAGAATGCATTTCTAGCTTCTTGGTTTGTCAAGTCAACCCCCGCGCTTTTAGCTGTATCCTCTTCCGTTGAAACACCATATGAGTTTGAATATATATCTTTAATTTTATCAACAATGCACTTGTAAACAACACTGGCTTTCAAGTCGTGAGATTCAGCAACTTGCATCCCCATTGTTGAAATGTTTGCCACGTCATCAACGCCATTTTTAGTGTCAATGCACGCCAAATCAAAGTCAATCTTAGCATTTAATTGTTCAACGCCTCCGACTGTTTCATTGTAGTTTAATACAACGCCTCCAAATGATATTATTCGCGATGGTTTTTGAGTTTCTGCGTCAAGATCTTCGCTTTCATATTTTAATTCAAAATGAGTTGTGCCGACTTCTTTTGTTTCTGTGGCGCCGTATTTTATGGAGCAGTTAAACATGGCATCCATCATTGAAACTGTTGGGCAAAATGTTCCTCTCACCAAATTGCGATATAAACCAAACAAAGGTTGGCATTGATCAAACCACCACTTATAACTTTTGCTCCAATCCGCTAACCAATCGTCACCCTTTTTAAGAGTTTCATTATTGTATTTAACAGTTTTTTCAATGAGATATTTTTTATTTTCGCAGGGAATCAATCTGGTGTTTCTAATGGTTTTTAAGTCAAACTGAATTTGCAATAATTCATTATATTCACTTATTTTAATTCTATTTTGCCTTTTAAGATTCTTCAGATTGGCTTCTCTCATCTCTAATGGAGACAATTCTGAGAGAATTGAATCGTACTCTTCAGTTATTTGTTCTAGAGCCGCTGGAAAATCGGTTATGCTTTTAACTTCTTCAACAATGCTTTGTATTTCATCCTTGTCTTTTTTAGTGTATAAGAATTTGGCTCCATTAATATTTGCTGCTATATTCGCCGCATTGTTGATAACAAATTTAAACGCTGGAGCTGGAATGTTATATTGCGAGCCGGTTTTATGCATTAATGTTTGATTGTATGAAAGCAATTCGTATAGAGTGTAAATAACTACATAATCCGCACCAAAAGGAATTGTTATAGGTGGGATTCTTGTGCTCTGCAAATTTTGAATAGTATATACGTTATTTTGGAACATTTTCTTTAAATTTTTAAAGACAACTGGCATGGCGGGGGCGCGTCCAGGATCTATAATTTCAGAATCAGGGAATTGGGTTTTTGGTTCTTGTTCAACGGATTCTAACTTCTTTTGTTCAACAGGTTCTTCTTTTTCTTCTAATGGTTCCAATAGTTCTTCTTTGGGTTTTTTTGGGAATTCAACCATTTCAATTTCACCGTTGCCACCAATCATTTCCTCTTCCGTTTCTTCTTCTTCTTCTGGGTATTCAACTTGTTCATCGTCTGATACGTGATCTTCTAATCCAGAAAATAAACTAGCTGTGTCAGAACCAATTGAGGCTTCTGGATTTGGGTTATTTAAAACGTCTTCATTGAATTTTGGAGGAGGTTTTTCGGTTTTTTGATTCTTGTTAATGAAATAGTTATTGTAGAACACGTCTAAATAATTTTTCAATTGATCGTCTATTTTTGCACCGAATGTGAGCGTTTTCGCTGGAGACATTTCTAATAATAAGTTTTTCAATATAAGAATTTGCATAATTAATAATTCGTTATTAAAGTTCCCTCTCTTCCAAGGATTTGTTGGATAAAGTTCCATTAATTTATCGTAACTAATCATATCCATCTCCTTCGCGCCAAATTTATACAAGCTTCCGTCGGTTTTTGAATATCCTTCAACTCCTGTAAAAAATTTATCCCATAAACCCAATTTCACAAACATGCCACGCGCAATGGTTGTAAGTAAGTTGTTGTGCGTTATGAATATTGATTCCGTTCCAACGTAAATTTTTTTCTCTGGTCTGGCATAATAAGCTCCGACTCCTTCTTCTCCTGGATAGCCTCTAATTTCAACTGGACCAGTTTTATCAAGAACGACGTAAGGTGGTTGAGCCGGTTCATCTTCCATTTCACCTTCTTCATCGCCTCCTTCCCCTCCAGATTGTTTTTGCAAAACTGAATTAAATTCCTCGTCATTTTCACAATTTAAGAATAACATATAGTAAATTATAAACTGTTGCAAAACGCTGTTAGAGTTCAAAACACTCAATGGATCAATTTTGAGATCATTGTTCATCCTATTGAACACTGAAACAAATGCCAATCTCAAAATGGAAAATATGTCGCTGAAAACAGCTATTTCTGTTGAAACGTCGCTCTTTTTTAAACTATCCGTTTTAAAATCGGCTGCTATGCAATCAATGGAGCACAAAATAGAATTATACATTGTTAGATTGCGCATTTCTTCGCCGTTAACGTCAAATTTTGGTTTGTAAAGCCCTGTAAATTCGGGAGATTCTTTACCAAGGTTGCTTCCCAAATAGGTAACAATAAATGTGTTCAATCCAGAATGAAAGCCCAAAAAATCAGCGTTCTTAGAAAACCCGTTTATTAAAGCATTATAAGTGTCTTTTGTTGTAAAGGTTTCCGTTAATGGATATGTTAAAAATTCGGAATCAACGTCAACGTGAACGCCGCTTGCTGCAACTTCTCTCTCCTCATTCAATTCAATCTCTGACTTTAATTTGAATTTTGATGATTCATCTACAAAATCAAGTGCGGAATCTTGTTCGCCTCGGGAGTCAATTAAAGGATTCATTTGAATGGCTTCTCGGTCGCCACCAGTCTGCATTGGAATTTCCAATTTGTTATCATGAAAATATTCTAAATATGAAAAGGGCTTTGAACCGGGTTCCGCCGGGTCGTCTTCAAATTTTGAGTCGTCGTATAAATCGGGGTCTCCGTAGCTTCCACTTTCGTATGAAAATATTTTAAATGCTGGATTCCTAATTCCAATATTAAGGCTTTGCAATAATCCATAAGAATCCCCTTTGACAACTCTTTTATGCATGCTGCTTAAATTATAATCGTGAACAAAATCGTGCAAGAAATTGCTTAAACACAACAATATCATGTCTTCTTCACGTTTAAATGGAACAACAACCTTCTTCACACCCTCCCCCCCAAAGTTCTGTTCAGCTTTCAAATCAATCTTCAATATACTTTGGGAATGTGGGGAGCTTTCTTTTGCTAAATTAGGGTTGGATGTCATGTTCTTATATTATTCTTATATTATTCTCGCAAAATTATAATGAAACAATGCGCGCGCTCTTTTTGCCACTCTTCACTAGATATAATTTTACAAAAACAATATAAAGACACACCGCATATTAGAGTATAATGTCAAGCGAAGATTCTGTTGGAACATCCCCACTCGTTACACCCTCCGATCGTCTAGTAGGACGCGTCAAGTGGTTTAACAACAAGGCCGGTTATGGTTTTATTACGGTGTCAGATGGCGAGCGCGCTGGTTCGGACGTGTTCGTTCATCACAGTTGCGTTCTTGTGAGCAGCGAGCAATACAGGTATTTGGTTCAGGGCGAGTACGTGACCTTCAAGTTGGCGCACACTCCCGGCGGCGCTCACGAGTATCAGGCTGGAGATGTGAGTGGTATTAATGGCGGAAAGCTCATGTGTGAGACTCGTCGCGAGTTTAGGCAGACGCGAGTTAACTACAGCAAGCCGTCTGATAAGCCCCAAGAGGCCATTCAGACGGAGGAGGTCAAGGCGCCCAGGTCTACCCGCCCTCCTCAGACTGCCCCCCGCGCTCGTGGTTCGGGCCCTCGCGAGGGCGGTGAGTGGACCATGGTTGCCGAGGGAAAGAACAAGAAGCCCACTACCGCTGCTACGGCTGGTGGTCGCGGCCGTGGTCGCCCCCCTCGCGCTGCTGCTGCCAAGAAGGAGGAGTAAATGCTTGTAAATTTAAAACAATAAAATAAAAAAAAACAAAAATATAAAATAAACAGTATAAAATAAACAGTAAAAAACAAAATAAATACAAAAAGAAAAAACAATGTATTTTATTTATTATATTTTCTAATAAATAAAATTAAAATACTTATATAATTCATAATGGACAGTAGCAGCTCACCTAGTTTTGACAGCGCGAGTTATTCAGCAGAATATGGAACTGGGGTTTCAACCGTTGACGCCACGAGAATTGGTGGGAAAAGAAGACTTCGCAGATCAAGACGTGCCGGCCAACGCATAAGTTCTCGCTCAGGAGGGAAAAGAAACTCAAGAAAGTCTAAAAAATCAGGAAAATCAAGAAAAATGAGAAAGACTCATAGCCGCCGTTAGCCTACCAAAAAGAAAAATGATGCAAGACTACTTACATTTGTTAGAATAAAAATAGTTAAATATAAAATATAAGTATTACATATATTATAATAAAAATGAATATAGTAATTTCATTTGGTGTGATTGCTGGTGCTTTTTCAATTTCAACAATAACTTCTTTTGTTATTTGCTATTTAAATAATTACCCATTCATAAATCCCACTTTTAGTAACGAAGAAAGAATAACTAGAATCAATGAATATATAAGGAATGTTCCTTTATTGATATTTCAATCCACTGGACTTATGTATATTGTTTCTGATAATATAATTCCATACGGAAAACATAGTTGGATTGAATCATTGTATTCAATGTGTTTATATTGTTGCCTTATTGAGGCAAACTATTATATATACCATCGGTTTATTCATAAATATTATTACGCGATTGTTCATAAAAAACATCACGCAAATATTATTGTATATCCATTTGATACTTTTTTTTTAACAGATTTAGATGACTTAGCATCGGTTATTTCAATTGGTATGCCGATTATTTTTATAAATATATCTGTTTGTGAACAAATATTAATTCTTTATTTATACATAACAACGTCTTATTTATCACATTCAGAATTATATTGGAATCATCATAGTATTCATCATAAACTCTTGAATTATAATTATTGTATATTATTTCCCATTTTTGATATAATTTTTGGAACATATCGGAGTTGCAATGCAATTTCAAATATTTTAGAAAAGAAAATTAATATAAAATAGTTTAAAGTTACTTACATAAGTTGTAATACAAATGGAGGCACAAAAAGAAAATACTGTAGTAGAACAGGTTTTAGACGCGGATAATTCATTAACCGAGCAGTTTGAATCAATTATAAGTCTTCTTTCAACTTTTAAAACTCAAATTGGAACCATTCAGCAGCAATTGAGAAGTGTAGAAAAGTCTGTAAAACGCGAATTTAAAACTCTTAAAAAAGAGGCCGATAAGAATAAAAACAAGGGAAATAAAAAACCATCAGGATTTGCGACTCCGAGCAAGATAACCAATGAATTGTGCGAATTTATGAATAAAGAAAGCGGTAGTGAAATTGCCAGAACTGTTGTTACGAAAACTCTTATTGAATATATTAAAAAGAACAAGTTGGAAAATAATGAGAATAGTCAAATTATTCATCCCGATACGAAGCTTCAAACTCTTTTGGGAATTAATGGAGAAGAGAAGTTGACTTACTTTACTTTGCAAAAACATATGAACAAGCATTTCATTAAAAAGAAACCAAATTTGGCGCTTGAATCAAACTAGATCATTGGTATATTTAATTATGTCATAATCGTCTGCGCTTACAATTTTTTCTGAATGTAAAAACTCGCAATTATCTAAATCGCGCGAAAAGAATGTATCACAATTATAATTGGATTTAATTCGTGTAACCCAAATAAATGATGAAAATGGAATAAAATGTTTATATAATTGTTCACCTCCAATGCAGAATATCTTGAAGTGTTTATTCAAAAAATAATACCTATTAGCATATTCATTTGAATTCCTTATGATGTCCAAATGAATTTTTATATTGTCGGTAAATATAACGTTATCATATTGTTCCCAATAAACAAAGAATTTTTCGGGGGTTTTTGTAATAACAATATTTAACCGATCTTTTAACGGTGAGAAATTTAATGACTCAAAAGTATTTCTTCCCATAATTACAACGTTTTTCATAGTTTTATTTTTAAAGAACTTCATGTCGTCTGGTATTTTCCAAGGCAAACTCCCATTTTTAGCTATACCTTTATTTATGTCATATGCAACGATTGATTCTATCATAACCTTTATACTATAGTTCTATATTTTCTATAAATTAGTTTAAACTAGCGCGTGAAATATAACAAGTCACTATATATGACTTCTTTGGATTATACAAATCCTGAATGTTTCTCAAAGATGAAATATGCAAATGAGTGTTTAGGAATTAGTGATGATTTTAGCATTGAAAAGAATAAAAACATTGTGTTTGTTTACACGCCTCCAAAGGTCGGATCAACTACATTGGTGTCGTCCATTCGGTTGAATGCTTGTGGAAAATTTACAGTATTGCATTTGCACAATGAAATAATGTTGCGGGTTTTATATAAAATACGCGATCTTACAGTATTAGATATAATAAAGTTCAATAAATTTTTGGGCAAAAATGTTATAGTTATTGACATTTATAGGAGCCCCATAGAACAGAAAATATCAACATTTTTTGAGAATATACATTCTTTGCACTTTAACTCACCAATTGAAGTTTTAAATACTTTTGACGTTAGCAGAATTATTAAAAGATTTAACCAGGTGTTTCCATATTTGCAAACGAATGATCATTATAGAAAGACTTATAATGTCCCTTTTCCATCTTCCTTTGATTTTGTTAATAAATATATACATGCGGAAGTTGATGGAATTAATTATTATAAATTGCGTTTAAAAGATTCTGGTGAATGGAAAACTATTTTAAAGAACGTTCTCAATTTAAATGTTGAAATTTACATTGCAAAGGATTACGAAACTGATAAAAAACCGATTAATCATATTTTTAATTTGTTTAAAAATTATTACGAAATACCAATAAATTTGTTTAATATGATTGAAAACGATGAAAATCTAACTTACTATTATTCTGAATACGAGAGAACGCAATATTTAAACACTTGGAGAACCAAAACAAATGTTGTCACTTTTAAGTATTTTTCTTCGGAAGAATACGATTTTTATATGGATATCGCGTTAGACAATCAATACATAAGCGAGATACAGCGTGATCATTATATAGATTTGGGTTGTTTGTGCATGGGGTGCTGTAGAAAGAGGGCTAAAATATTAATGAAACTGAAAAATGGTGAACAAGTTACAGAAAAAATAGATCATTATGAAGCGGCTGAAGAATACCTGAAGGCTCGGGCGAAAAACTTGCCTGTTTATAGAAGTCAAAATAGAGATGTAATGCGCATGAGACCAAATGGAGTGGTAAGAAATAATTTCATGAACACTTTCAAATAAAGAAAAAAACAATATGTACAGAATGTGTAAAAGTAGTTCTAAGCGTTGTTGTTGGTGTTAGTCTTATTCAATATCAGAGTCGTCTTCATAGTCGTCGTCATTAATAGGGTCAATAGAGTTGGTAGCAATATTGAAAACTCCAATACAATCCTGAGTAACAGGGTCATAAAGGAGGTTGTCTTGTGATTTCAAATATTTTTTGCCATTGAATTCAAAGCGCTTGACAGAGACGGCGGGTTCTTCG
>Ga0114968_10000046_pt1 | contig 107240 bp, 95 predicted proteins | sample M_130807_EF_Meta_FD_87020 | JGI IMG/M metagenome (GOLD analysis project Ga0114968, IMG submission 87020) | Freshwater microbial communities from Lake Montjoie, Canada to study carbon cycling - M_130807_EF_MetaG | ecosystem: Environmental > Aquatic > Freshwater > Lake | place: Lake Montjoie... | reverse complement strand
CCAAAAAATAATATTGGCACAATAAACCAGAGTCTAGCCAGGATAAATTTGAGCGACACAACAGGATGGCTGCTCGTGATGGCAGACAATAAAAGCCAAAATAAATAAATGAGGATGGTCCAGACCAGTGGGCTGCGCCAAACCTCAACAGGCAGGAAGCCTTTTTTGAGTTGGAAGGCACTCAATAATATCATGAGGCCAAACAAGAGCGGTTCTGTTGGAATGAACAAACCAAAACTGCTGGTGTATTCTTCAATATTGATAGAAAGCGGCGTTAGAAAAGCCAAGCTCAAAAAGAGTTTCTCTGTCTGAAAAACAGCAAAATAGATGGCGAGGAGGCCAACAGGAATGAGCGAATAAAGAATAGGGTCGTTCATTTGAACTTTATGCAGCGGTCTGTTGGAGTTCTTTGATGCGTTGACGGATCAATAAGAAAAACAGCCCGAACAGAAAACCACCTACAGTAGAAACCAACACAATGATCATGCGTTTTGGTTTTTCTTTGCGGTCGGCAACCACTGCTCTTTCAACCACGAATTTGTGGTTAAAGTTGGCGTTGGCATCAGACTCAGCTTGTTCGTATGACACTTTAAAGTCTTCTATTTTCACAATTTTTTCGTTGCGTTGGTATTCGAGCCCATCATAAACTGAGCCGTATTTGCTATTGGCTTCAATTTTCTTGCGAAGTTCTTCTTTTTCCTGTGGATTTTTGGCGTCAACCAATGCTTGATAAAGTGTGGCACGCGTGTCGTTGGGTAACACGCCCAATTTAGCGAGGTCCTCTAAGCGCAGTAAGATAGAATCGCGCTCTTTTTCCATTTGCTGTTTTTTGCGCAAATTGATTTGAAAGGCAGGAATCGTGCGCTCGCGGATCATTTCGTTCTTAATGGTATCGATGAGGTCTACGATGTCATTGGCCATGGCAGCGGCTTGCTTGGGGTTTTCGTCGAGCACATCTATCTGAATTGAACCGTAGCGCGTGCGACTAAAAGTAAAATGCTCGTTGTAGGCCTTGTTGAGTTTGTAATATTTGTTCGGATCTGTTTTTGAAATTTCGTAATCTTTCATGAGGTCGTACTTCTGCACAATACGGTCTCTGATGCGGGAAGACGATAATATTTGAACCAATTGCTCAGCCTGTTCTTCTTCTCCGAAGTCCATTGCTGCTGCTTTCACGTTGCGTTGCTCAGAGAAGGACACATTGCTAGAAGCTGCCGCAAAGACAATAGCAGTGGATAAATAGAGAGGGGTAATAATAAAGGCTACAATAACAGAAAGCACCGCAGCAACACCTGTAAATAAGAGCAAAGATTTGCGTTGATTCCAGAGAAAAATTAATAATGCGTTGCGTTGTTCGGAGAGGTTATTATTTTCCATATTGCTTACTTGCGGCGAATTTTTTTCAAAGCTATGACATTAACTCAAAAAATCCATATTTATTGTGTTTTACTGCGTGTTTTAACAAGCGAAATCAGCTCCTTTACATTTATAAATTTTAAAGCTAAAAGCAATAATATAGTTACTAAAATATCAATGAACAGCATCCAGTCACCATATACATATCCGATGGGAGACCAATCAACAACAACAAACCAAAACAATAGGGTAAAAATGAGCAAGGGATATCTATAAAAATGGCGCGCTACAAGCGGCAAATTAAACAAGCGTTTACAGTAAATTGCTTGTGTCAAGGCAACAAGAATTTGAGTGAGTGCTGCTACACCTGCTGCAATAACTGCTCCGTTTTGGAGCACCTTGGGAATTAAAATCAAATTCAAACTGATATTGACCAATAAACCAACAAATGATATGCTATTCAACACCTTTAATGATCCATTGGCTGTGAGCAAAGATCCATAAATAAGGTTGGACGCCATTCCAAAAAATCCGATACTCAATAGAAATAATATACTCCCGCTCTCTACAGAAGTATCGCTATAAATTCGGTCAATCAAATGACCACCGCGTAATAGGCTAAAAACAATAAAAGCTAAACTCGACCCAAGAAGTAACTTACTGGCTTGGCTCACCAAAGCGGCAATTGCCGTTGGATTTTCTTTGAGCATTTTGGCAAACATCGGAAAGAGGAGTCCGGCAAAAACCATCGCAAACATATACAGCGCATCAATTAAGCGATAGGCTTGTGCATAATATGCCGCTTCTTGTGTCCCGTTATCTACCGAAAAGTGCAGGAGCAAAAGTGCATCTATGCGGGTATAAAGCGTCATCAGTACGATGAGTAACGCAAATGGAAAAGATTTTTTAACGATCGGTAAAAATGAATTGAGGCGAGGAATTTCTAACTTGGGTTTTATCAGGTAAATCGCCAAACAACCCGCAACTAAAAAACTTAGCGCATAACAGCCAAATTGAAAAATACTGTAAGATTCGATGTCGATCAGCTTGAAACCATCGGGATAAAAATAAATAATGTAGCCCACAGAAAAAATGAGTAAAAGCCGATCGAGGATACTCAAAAAGGCATCAAGCCGAAAGCGTTGTAGTCCGGCAAAATAGCTCCGAAAAAAGGAGATGTTGGCAATTAAAAATTGATTGAGGCCTAGTAAGAGAATAAGTCTATATTCTGTCCAAGGGAGCGAAACAAAAACTTTGAGAAGCCCTATGCCTGTAAGATAGATAAGCAGCAATAGCAAGCGCAGCCCTAGGATAGTTGAAAACAACTTTTTGGCTTCAGGCAAGTTTTGAGCACTGAGCCTTGTGCTGTAGTTATTCACACCTAAATCAAATACGATAGAAATGATCAGGCTCAAATTGAAAAAAGCGAAGTAAATACCGTATTGCTGCCCTACAATATTTTGTACAGCCATATCGATTGCAAAGATGGCCACGGGCTTCACAAGGAGGTTGAGCCCTAGTGAAAAGAATAGGTTGGAATAAAAACTGCGTTCCTTCATGCGCCAGAAAGGTCAGGCCCAAAGATAGGATTTTCTCTAAACTGGCCCAGTAAATTTATGTGCCCAAAAAGGACTTTGCATTCGTCTGAATCGGGTTACGAAGAAGCCTTAAATTAAAATTCAAACGTATCCATGAACTTAGTGGTAAAATTTCCGGCATTGAAATCCGGGTTTTCCATGAGTTTTAAGTGGAATGGAATCGTGGTTTTGACACCTCCGATAACGTATTCATTTAAGGCGCGTTTCATTTTCAAAATAGCTTCTTCACGCGTTTGTGCCACGACAATGAGTTTTGAAATCATGGAATCGTAGTATGGCGGAATGGAGTATCCTGCGTAAACGTGTGCGTCAATGCGAACACCATGGCCCCCAGGGCAGTGGTAGTCAGTGATTTTACCCGGACTCGGACGAAAGTCTGTGTATGGATCTTCGGCATTGATGCGACACTGAATAGCGTGCATGGTGGGGTAGTAATTTTTACCAGAGATTTTCTGTCCGGCAGCAATTTTGATTTGCTCTTTGATGAGGTCAAAATTGATGACCTCTTCTGTGATGGTATGCTCTACTTGGATACGTGTGTTCATTTCCATGAAGTAGAAGTCGCGGTTTTTGTCAACTAAAAATTCGACAGTGCCAACGCCTTCATAGCGCACAGCTTTAGCCGCTTTAATAGCCGCTTCTCCCATTCTTTCGCGGAGTTCGTCGGTCATGAAAGGCGAAGGCGTCTCTTCGACAAGCTTTTGATGGCGTCTTTGAATAGAGCAGTCGCGCTCCGAAAGGTGACAAGCGTTTCCGTATTGGTCACCGGCAATTTGGATTTCGATGTGACGAGGCTCTTCGATGAATTTCTCCATGTAGATGCCATCGTTGCCAAATGCTGCTGCAGCTTCTTGGCGAGCGGAATCCCATGCTGCTTCCATTTCGTCTTTTTTCCAGACGATACGCATTCCTTTTCCACCACCACCTGCGGTAGCTTTCAAGATAACTGGGTATTTTACAACTTCTGCAGTTACAAAGGCATCGTCTAGATCTTTTAATAAGCCTTTAGAACCTGGTATGCAAGGAACACCAGCAGCAATCATTGTGGCTTTAGCCGTAGCTTTGTCTCCCATTCCGGCTATTTGCTCTGGGAGTGCGCCAATGAATTTGATACCATGCTCCTGACAAACTTTAGAAAACTTTTCGTTTTCAGACAAGAAGCCATAGCCTGGATGGATGGCATCGGCGTTCGTGATTTCTGCCGCAGCAATGATGTTAGGGATGCTCAAATAAGACAGTGCACTGGTTGGTGGGCCAATACATACTGCTTCGTCTGCGAAGCGAACGGGCAGGCTGTCTTTGTCGGCGGTTGAATATACGGCCACCGTCTTGATGCCCATTTCTTTACAGGTGCGAATCACGCGCAGCGCAATTTCGCCGCGATTGGCAATCAATATTTTTTTAAACATGTTTTGATTTTTATGCTGGATCAACCAAGAATAGTGGTTGGTCGTAATCTACAGGACTAGCGTTGTCTACGAGTACTTTCACAATTTTACCAGAGATTTCGGCTTCAATTTCATTGAATGTTTTCATGGCTTCAATGATACAAACTTTGTCTCCGCTTTGGATGGTGTCTCCGACATTGACAAAAGCGTCTTTATCTGGACCTGGTGTACGATAAAAAGTACCGATCATTGGTGATTTGACAGTGATATACTTGCTGTCATCGGAGTTGTTGGCTTCTGTGCTTGCAGTAGCTGCGCTTGGCGCACTTGCAGCAACTGGTGCTGGGGCAGCAGCAACTGGGGCAGCTACCATTGGTGCAGCTTGATACATGATTGGCTCAGACTGACTTCCTTTTATGGAAATACGAAAACCTTCTCTTTCGATTTCAACTTTGCCGAGTCCGGATTTGGACACCAATTTGATGAGGTCTTTGATTTCTTCTAAATTCATGGTATAATTTTTTTCAAAGTTAATTTAATTATGAATTGTAGGCCCATTTGAGATAAATAGCTCCCCAAGTAAAGCCGCCGCCAAAGGCAGAAAGAATGAGTACGTCGTCTTTTTTAAGTTGGCTTTCGTAATCCCATAAGCAAAGTGGTAAAGTGCCAGCAGTGGTATTTCCATAACGCTGGATATTAATCATGACTTTTTCTTTGGTGAGTCCCATGCGGTTTGCAGTAGCATCTATAATGCGCAAATTCGCTTGGTGCGGAACCAACCAACTGACGTCGTCACTAGTTAAATTATTGCGCTCCATGATTTCAGCCGAGACATCGGCCATATTGGTTACTGCAAATTTAAAGACAGCTTGTCCTTCTTGCTTGACAAAATGCATGCGGTTTTCAACTGTTTCAACTGAGGCCGGCATTGCTGAGCCTCCGGCTGGTTGTTGCAAATATTGACGGCCGGCACCGTCACTGCGTAAAATGAAGTCCATGACGCCATTGCCTTCTTCGTTTGGTTCGAGCAATACGGCACCAGCGCCGTCGCCGAAGATGACGCAAGTAGTGCGGTCTTGGTAGTCAATTATGGAGGTCATTTTGTCAACGCCAATTACGATTACTTTTTTGTGCTTACCAGACTCAATGAATTGAGATCCGGTAGAAAGCGCATACAAAAAGCCAGAACAGGCCGCATTAACATCATAGCTCCAAGCGTTTTTCATGCCTACTTTATCACAGACAATATTGGCTGTGCTCGGAAATGGGTGGTCAGGGGTTACCGTTCCTACAATTACTAATTCGATTTCGAGGGGGTCGATGCCTTTTTTCTCGAGTAAAGCTTTGACAGCAGCAGCAGCCATATCAGAACTCGCGCCGTCTTTCATGATGCGGCGTTCTTTGATACCTGTTCGAGAGGTAATCCATTCATCGGAAGTATCTACCAACTTGGCTAAATCTTCGTTTGATAAGATGTGTTCTGGCACATAGCCTTGAACAGCGGTAATAGCAGCGGTAATTTTACCCATGTTAGTTAAAAGCTTCGTTAATTTTATCTGTAAGGTTTGAACTCACTACGTCATGTGCGTGTAGCAACATGTTTTTTACAGCGATATCGTTGGAGATGCCATGACCGATTATTGCGTTGCCTTTGACACCAAGAACTGGTGTGCCTCCGTAGTTTTCGTAATTGAAGCGGTCAAAATAAGCGTCTTTGATGCCACGAAGTTTCATTAAATTAAAGATACCTTCTGCCTCTTTAAGGACGATATTGCCGGTGAATCCGTCGCAAACAATGACATCAGCCACACCTGTAAATAGGTCGCGGCCTTCGATGTTGCCCGTAAAGTTCAATTCGTCTGATTCTTCCAATAACTTATATGTTGCAATCGAGAGCAGGTTTCCTTTTGAGTCTTCTTCGCCAATATTGAGCAAGGCCACTTTAGGATTTTCTATGCCCAACACGTTTGCAGCGTATACAGAACCAAGAACCGCAAATTGATAGAGCACGTCAGATTTGCAATCTGCATTTGAACCGACGTCTAGTAAAAGTGATTTGCCTCCGTCGATGTTAGGTAAAGTAGAGGTGATACAAGGGCGAATGACACCAGGAACGGTGTTGAGTTTGTACATTGCGCCAACTAGCATAGCACCCGTATTGCCATTGCTTGCAAAAACATCGATGAGCCCTTTGGCAAGCATTTCAAAACCTACGGCAATAGAGCTGTTGGGTTTTTTCGGAAGCGCTCGGGTTGGGTGGTCGTGGTAGGTGATGACTTCAGGAGCATGCATGATTTCGAATAGCTCCGCACTTTGAGCGCGGCTGGCTAATTCTTTTTGAATGACGAGTTCGTCACCAAACAATACAATAGTGACATCATTACCCAAAACTTGTTTGGCTAATAATGCACCATCAATTGTCGCTTGCGGAGCGAAATCGCCACCGGAGACATCAAGCCCAATCTTCATGGGAGAAAATTAGAGCTTACTGAACCTCCTCTACGGAGTCAGTGGTTTTTTCAGCTACAACTTTTCCTTTGTAGTAAAGTTTGCCTTCATGCCAGTGGGCATGGTGAAACAAGTGTGGTTGTCCTGTTGTAGGGCAAGTAGCTACGTTGTTAGCAGTCGCTTTCTTGTGAGTTCTACGTTTGTCACGACGTGTGGTCGATATTCTGCGTTTAGGATGCGCCATTTTTGTTAATTTATATCTATTTAATTTAAATTCTTAAGTGCAGACCACCGCGGGTCTATGTCGTCTTCATCGGGTTTTGAATCGGAAGAAGGTTGTTGGTATTTGTTGATCAATTCCACCATTTCTTCATTGCATTCGCCTTCTTCGTGTACCATTTTGGCAGGTAAAGAAAGACTGATTAGCTCATACAAAGGCTGAGTAATATCGATTTGATAGCTTTCAGGAGCAATAACAATGAGGTTTTCGTCTTCGGATTCTTCTTCTCCAAATGTGTAGTAGAGCGTGAATTCTCCGTCGATTTCCTCCGTAAGGGGCTCGGTGCAGCGATCACAATCAGTAAAGATAAAACCAACTACGCCTAGATTGGCGATGAGCATGGTTTCCTTCTTTTCTAACTCGAGGTAGGCAGTGAGCCGACCATTTTCGATGAGCGAATAAGGCAAAGATTCAAAGAACGATTTGTCAATGTCGAATTCAAACTCGTGGAGCCCTAGTTTTAAGCCTACAAAGGGTATGGCAAATGGACTTTTCATGCTGAATAATTCACTGACGAAAACGAAAGGACAAAATTAAGGATTTATTTTGGATTTTTAAAATCAGTCGGCACGTTCTTGTTCCTTCTTCCCTTTTTCGTCCTTTGAAAAGGCCAACGGATTGGCATGAATCTCTTTAAAAACCTTTCTTTTTCGGTAGATATCTACAGCTAAAAAGATGGCGCTGCGCAGGCTCTGTTCGTCGGCGAGCATCTTGCCAGCGATGTCAAAAGCGGTTCCGTGATCTGGGCTGGTGCGCACAATTGGCAAACCTGCAGTAAAGTTTACGCCGTCGTCGAAGCACAATGCTTTAAAAGCGGCTAAACCTTGGTCGTGGTACATGGCGAGCACCCCGTCAAATTGTTGGCGCAGCGGCGAACCAAAGAAACCATCGGCTGGATAGGGGCCAAATGCTAAAATTCCTTTTTGTTTAGCGGCTTGAATAGCGGGTAAAATGGTCTGTTGTTCTTCTTCGCCAATTTTGCCATTTTCACCGGCATGTGGATTGAGTCCGAATACAGCGATTCTTGGCCTGATGAGTCCGAAATCTTTTTTGAGACTTTGCTCAAAGGCTTCGATTTTGGAGACAATGAGGTCTTTATGTATCTGGCTTGAAATGTCTTTGACCGGAATATGTGTGGTCACGAGCGCGACGCGCAAATTGCCGGAAACAAGTACCATGAGGGCCTCTTTGGCGCCAGACATTTCTGCGAGGTATTCGGTGTGTCCAGGAAAGTTGAAACCAGCCTTGGCTACATTTTCTTTGGAGAAAGGAGCGGTAACGAGCACGTCTATTTTTCCCTCTGCTAAGTCTTTGGTGGCAGCTTCGAGTGATAAAAGTGCGTATTTGCCCCCGTTGGCGTTCGATACACCGGGCTCAATTTCTACTTCGTCTTGCCAAACATTGATAATATTGACTTTTTTAGTGTTGATTTCAGCAGCACTTTTACAAGTAGCGTAACTGAATTCGTGCAAGTTGAGTTGTTTTTTGTAGTGTGAAATCACTTTATTGGAGCCATAGACGACCGGGATAATATCTGTTAAGATACGGTTGTCGTGGAGGGCTTTGACGATGATTTCAGGACCAACGCCGTTAATATCACCTAAGGTAATGCCGACTTTGATGAGGGTCTTATTGGACGGTTCTTTGTCCTTTACCTCTTTGTCTTTGGTTTCTTTTTCCATTAAATGTTGTTCGTTTTAAGAAAGTGGTAAAGCAAACGGATCCCGGCGCCTGTTCCGCCCTCGCCTTTGTAGTTTTCAGGGGCATCTAGCCAAGCTGGCCCAGCGATATCCATGTGGATATAAGGTGCTTCTACGAAATGCTCCAAGAATTTTCCGGCTGAAATCATGCCGGCATTTGGACCGCCAATATTTTTGAGGTCGGCAATTTTGGACTTCATGTGTTTTTTGTAGTCGTCCCAGAAAGGGAAGCGAACCACGCGCTCGTGAACGGCAGTGGCACTTTTCTCGAGGTTTTCAAAGATGCTGTCTGCTGCGTTGCCCATCACGATGCTCGCTTCGGTGCCAATTGCACGAAGGGCCGCGCCGGTGAGTGTGGCTGCGTCAATGACAAGCGCAGGCTTGAATTTTTTGGAGTAAGCTAAAGCGTCGGCGAGGATCATGCGGCCCTCTGCGTCGGTATTGAGTACCTCAACGGTGGTGCCGTCAAACATGGTAATGACATCGCCTGGCGCATACGCGTTGCCCCCCGGACGATTGTCTGTGGCGGGCAAGAGCGCTACAATATGAACTGGTAATTTTTGCAAAGCCGCTAAATAAACAACAGCTGCCATGGTTGCCGCGCCCGCCATATCGCCTTTCATGGTGTCCATGCTGCCTGGCGTTGGCTTCAAGCTGAGACCTCCGGTATCGTAAACAACTCCTTTTCCAACCAACACAATCGGCTGTTTGTTGGTGGCATTTTTGGGCTTGTATTCTGCAATAGTAAAAGTCGGCGGATCAATAGAGCCTTTATTTACGGCTAGCAAACCGCCCATTTTGAGGGTTTCGATTTGTGTTTCTTCGAGTACTTTGACATCAAAGTTAGCTTCTTCACCCATCTCTACAACCGCTTGCGCAAGTTGCTCAGCATTGAGGTGAGATACGGGTGTGTTGACGAGGTCACGCGCTTTAAACACCGCTTTGGCCATGTGTTGAAGTTCGGTGATTTGTGCTGCACTGAGCGCCGCTTTGATCACTACTTCGGTAAATTTGGCCACCACAGGCTTACTGAAATGCTGGGTAAAGCGGTAGCTTGAAAGTAAAAGACCTTCAAGTAGCGCATAGGCTTCATCGGGTGTTCCGTTTTCGAGTAGAAGCGACGATTGGGCGTCGTGTAAATGTTTTTCTATGGTGTAGGCGTGTATGCGAATTTGTTCTAAATCTTGACCTTCCTGAATTTCAAAGGCAAAGCCTTTAGGGGTCTTGAAATAGTCGAAATCTTTGCCGTTTTCGGCTTTAGGAATAAAACGAACTACTGCAGCCGGTGTATTTTTTGATTTTTTAGTGAGAACTAACATCTTGTTGATTTTGTACAAAGTTAAAAAGAATGAAGCTGCGCGCCCTCAAAATAATTCGCCGCTGTGCGCAATCAGGAATTTGTCGATCAAACGCGGTATCGGATGGTCTGTCAAGGCTTTTAAATCGAGCATTAGATATTTTGATATAAAATTTTCTTTTCGCGTTGTTTTGATAAAGTACGCTTCAATTCTTTGATGCGTCAAGACGTGCTGAAACCTTTCCCCAATGATTTGTTTGCCTTCTAAATATGCTAGCATTTCATCGAGCGCAGCAAATTCTGTCAAGGGAAACTCATAGAGCCCTTCCCAAATATCTTTAGGCCCTCTTTTTGAAAAAGCGAGTTCATTTTGTGCATTTGCCAATATATGATAGACAAAAAACCGTTTCCTGACCTTGACTTTTTTAATTTTAACAGGAAGATGAGCAACTTGCTTAGAATTTAATGCCACGCAAGATTCTTGGACCGGACAAACCGCACAATTTGGTGAAATGGGCTTGCACTGCAGCGCTCCAAATTCCATGATTGCCTGGTTGTGTAGCGCTGGATTTTTTTGGTCGAGCACCTCTTGTGCGAGCACCTCAAAGAGCTTTTTACCTTCGTTCGAATTGATAGCAGTTTCGACACCGAAATACCTACTCAAGACCCGAAAGACATTCCCATCCACAACCGCATGAGGCAAATTATAGGCAAACGACGCAATTGCCGCAGCCGTATAAGGCCCAACGCCTTTTAACCTTAACAATTCTTGATGCGACTTCGGGAAATCTCCTTTGTATTCTAAGGTAATTTGCTGAGCGGTAGCATGTAAATTGCGTCCGCGGCTGTAGTAGCCCAAACCCTGCCATAAATTGAGCACTTCTTGCTGTGACGCGTTGGCTAAATCTTGAACAGTTGGGAAAGTGTTTGTGAATTTAAGGTAATAAGGCAACCCTTGATCGACGCGCGTTTGCTGCAAAATAATTTCGCTCAACCAGATGAAATAGGGGTCTTGGGTGTGTCTCCAAGGTAGGTCTCGCTGCTGCACTTTGTACCAGTCTTGAAGTGCTTGCCGAAGTGCGTTCATAATTTATTTTAGAAATTTTGTCCGAAAATTACGCATATATACTTTCTGTGGAGTATTTTTGCCCCCGCAATTAATCACCTAATCAATTAACTCAGAGATATGACAAAAGCGGATATCGTTGCAAATATTGCAGAAGAAACCGGATTGGAAAGAGCAGAAGCACTTCGTGCAGTAGAAGCTTTTATGAACAACATCAAAGCTTCTATGGCAGACGGAAAAAACGTGTACCTACGTGGGTTTGGAAGTTTTGTGGTCAAGGAGCGCGCTCAAAAAACAGGACGCAACATCTCTAAAAACACCACAATCATCATTCCAGCACACAACATCCCATCTTTCAAGCCTTCTAAAACCTTTGTAGACGAGGTGAAGAACAAGGTTAAAGTAAAATAAGTTTTCTTTTTTTCTGAAATTTGTATTACCTTTGCACTCCCTTAACGGGGGTGCATTTTTTATTTGTAACAAAGTACTAAACATATAACCTTCTCATTATGCCAAGCGGTAAAAAAAGAAAAAGACATAAAATGGCTACGCACAAGCGTAAAAAAAGACTAAGAAAAAATCGCCACAAGAAGAAGAAATAATCCTTCTTTCTTTCATGTAAACGCATAGAGAGCTCATTGATTTTTCTTTGAGCTTTCATTGTTTCACCCATAAATAATTTTAAGTGAATTTAGAACTCGTTGTAGACGCCCGTTCAAACGGCGTCTGGATAGCATTGCTACGCGACGGGAAGTTAATTGAGTTGCACGAAGATCGCGGCAACACTGACTTCTCTGTAGGCGACATCTATCTCGGACGGGTACGTCGTGTTGCCAATGGCCTCAACGCGGCTTTTGTTGATGTCGGATATGAAAAGGACGCCTTTTTACACTACCACGACCTCGGCCCACAATACGTATCTTTTTCAAAATACGTTAAAGAAAGCATCAACGGAAAGCAAAATGTTGCAGACCTCCAATACTTCAAACTAGAAAAAGAAATTTCAAAAGAAGGTAAAGTATCAAATACCTTATCTTCTTCTCAAGCCATCCTCGTTCAGGTGGCCAAAGAACCCATTTCTCAAAAAGGCCCACGCTTGAGCTCCGAAGTGACGCTCGCTGGCCGCTATCTAGTTCTCGTACCCTTTTCAGAGAAAATATCTGTGAGTCAAAAAATCAAAGACAGCGCCGAAAAGGAGCGTCTCAAAGAACTCATGGACCGCATTAAGCCCAAGAATTTTGGTGTCATTATTCGTACGGTTGCCGAAAACAAATCTACTGCAGATCTCGAGGCAGACCTCAGCAACTTACTCGAAAAATGGCGCACCCTCCATGCCAATCTTAAAGGTGCTCAACCACCTAAACGCGTACTTGGAGAACTCAATACTACCAATTCCATTTTGCGTGATTTGCTCAATGGCAACTTTACCAACATACACGTCAACGACGAAACTATGGCCCTTCAAATGAAGGACTACATTTCAGAAATTGCACCAGGTCGAGAGAAAATCGTTCGCCACTACGACAACCGCATTGGTATTTTTGAACGTTTCGGCATCAACAAGCAAATCAAAACATTATTCGGTAAAAAAGTGCCATTGCCAAGCGGAGGCTACCTCATTATTGAGCATACCGAAGCCATGCACGTCATCGACGTCAACAGCGGTAACCGCAAAGGTGCCGATGGCCAAGAATCCAACGCGCTTTCTACTAACATAGAAGCAGCTGAAGAAGTTGCACGCGTCTTGCAACTCCGCGACATGGGTGGCATCATTTGCGTCGATTTCATCGACATGCACGAGCGCGAAAACAACAAGATCCTCTTTGACAAAATGAAGGAATTCATGAAATCAGACCGTGCCAAGCACAACATGATTCCACCTTCTAAATTTGGCATCATCGAGATCACGCGTCAACGCGTTCGCCCAGAAACCGATATCCAAACCCACGAAACCTGCCCTACTTGTAATGGCAGTGGCGAGGTTCAGGCTAGTATTCTTTTTGCCGAAGAAATTGAAAACAACTTGGCTTACCTCATGAATGATCGCGGTATGCGCGGCATTACTTTGCTGGTTCACCCATATTTAGAGGCCTTTTTCAAAAATGGTCTGTGGAGTCGTCAGTTGCAATGGCTATTCAAATTCAAAACCTGGATTCCAGTGCGCGGGGTAACTGCCAATCACTTATTGCAGTACACCTTCGTCGACAAAGAGAACAACGAAATACCGCTCTAAATGTCGGCGCCTCGTGCCTATGACCTTACACAAATGCTTCAGAAATCTGAGGCATTTTGTGCTTATCAGGAGCGCTGTAGTTTTGAAGTCATTGAAAAACTCAAGCGCATGGGCGCCGAGGATGGCGAAGTATTGCAAGTGCTGAACTCCCTAATCGAAAACAAATTTCTTGATGATGTCCGTTTTGCCCATGCCTACGCGGTAGGTAAGCTGCGCATCAAGCATTGGGGTGTCAATAAAATCAAGCAAGGATTGCAACTCAAGCGCTTGGATCGCGACCTGATCGCACAAGCAGTTTCAGACTTGTATGAGCAAGAAGATTACTTTGGTATACTCAAAGAAGTCGCCGAAAGAAAATGGCGAGAACTCCATAAAGAAAAAGACCCCTGGATGCGCAAGCAAAAGCTGTTTCGCTTCTTGGCATCCAGGGGTTTTAATTACGACGAATTTTCGGATCTGAAATTCGCTTAAAGCTTGAATTATTTTGATTTGATCACGGTAGTAGCGCCGCCGATCCAGTTGACTGGCCCACCTGCTTCGTAGCCTTTAGAACCTAGTGGTGCTAAATTCATTTTGCCGTCGCTGAGTTTTTCTGGCTTAACGAACCAACAAGTGGGGTAGCCACGAACGGCAAATTGTTGTTGGAGGGCGCGGTTTTGGGTTTTGATGGCTTCTGTTTGAGGCTTAGAGCGCGGGAAGTCAAGTTCTACAAGAACTACGTTTTCTTTGGCCCAAGCTTCAAATTCTGGGGTTTTAAAGACTTCGTTTTGAAGGCGATGGCACCATCCACACCAATCTGAACCAGTAAAGAACAACATCATTGGTTTGTTTTCTTTCTTCGCGATAGCCGTAGCTTCGTTCATGTCGGTATACCAAGTGAGGGTCGCTTTTTGTGCAAAACTCAATTGAGCCGCAAGTAGCATTGTAAATAGAGCGATAGTTTTCATGTAATTTTTTTTCTAAAGTTAATGATAAAACCGCCAACAGGCAAAAACCGTGCAAAACTTTGTAACATACGAGTGATGTCAATTTTTTTTATATTCGTTTTCAAATTGCAAATCATGAGACTACAATTACTATTCCTATTTACAGCGCTAAACCTATTGATTTTCGCCCAGTTACCTACTCAAACAGTGCGCGGAAACGTCTTTGACAGTGAAACCAACTTTCCTTTAACGGGCGCCAAAGTGCTTATTGAAGTTGCTGGTCAAAAATACATGGCTGCGGCAGCTGCTGATGGTACGTTTGCCATTGTTAAAGTACCAGTAGGCAAGCACCAATTGAGTGCTTCTGCACCGTTTTATGATGCCAGAACACTCACTGTTGAAGTCAGTTCTGGACGAGAACTCATCGTTCAAATTCCTTTACAAGAAAAGGTTTCAGAACAGCAAGAAGTACGCGTAGTGGGCCGCAAACAAGGAGAGGTGCTCAATGAAATGGCCGTGTTGTCTGCTCAGCAATTCAGCGTCGAAGAAACCAACCGTTATCCAGGTTCGCGCATGGACCCTGCGCGCATGGCTTCTAACTTTGCAGGTGTGAACGGCGCCGACGACTCTCGCAACGATATCGTGGTGCGTGGTAACTCACCGCTTGGCGTCATTTACCGCGTGGAGGGCATCGACATTCCGAACCCCAACCACTTTGCCATTTCAGGTACATCCGGTGGTCCAGTTTCCCTACTCAACAATAAAATGTTAGGTAACTCCGATTTCTTCATGAGTGCCTTTCCAGCCGAATACGGCAACAGCTTGTCTGGTGTTTTTGACCTCAAATTAAGAAATGGGAACAACAACCAACACGAGTTTACGGGCCAATTCGGCTTACTCGGAACCGAATTCTTGGCAGAGGGCCCAATGAGCAAAGACAGCAAGTCTAGTTATTTAGTGATGGGGCGTTACTCCACACTCACGATTTTCCAACAATTGAACATCAATTTAGGAACTGATGCCATTCCAAAGTACTTCGATGGCGCTTTTAAATTCAACTGGCTGCTCAAAAACGGAGGGCAACTAGCGTTCTTCGGAATGGGTGGAAAGTCTGATATCGCAATTGAAATTTCTGGCTTCAAAGAATATACCGAAGACCTCTATGGCGAAGGAGATCGCGATCAGTATTTCGGAACAAGCATGGTTACTTCTGGTCTGAATTATAAAAAGAGTTTAAGCGAAAAGACCTTTATTTCATCTACCTTGGCTTACAGTAAAGAAGCGCAACGTACCAACCATAATTACTTGCAAAATCGCAGACTCGATACGCTTATTAACGAGATTGTCTACGACTCCATTTATCCGATGATGGCCTACAAATTTCAAGTTCAAAAAATCAGTGGTTACACCGCCCTTAATCACAAATTCAACAAGCAACATTTATTGAAAGCAGGTTTGAGTTTTGATTTGATTTCGATGAATTTCCTCGATTCGTGTTTGTACAACCTAGATATTCCAGACAATTATGAAATGCGTTGGAATTACCAAGGAACGGCAGCCATTATTCAGCCTTTTGTACAGTGGAAATGGCGCATTTCTGACCACATGGACTTCACTGCAGGGGTTCACGCACAGTACTTTACGCTCACCAATAGTGTGAGCCCATTTGAGCCGCGTTTGGGCTGGAAATACCGCATGATTAACGGCCAGGCTATTTCAGTGGGTGGAGGTTTGCACAGCATGATCCAACCTTACTATACTTATGCTTACAAAGTGCTACCAGGGGTGAACAATCCAAATAGCAATTTGAATATGGATTTCTCACGCAGCGCGCACTCGGGCATCGGTTACGAGAAATCATTCAACAAAGGATTCAACATCAAAACAGAAGCTTACTACCAATACCTTTACAACATTCCAGTTACCGTAGCACCTTCTTCTTTCTCGATGATCAACGTGGGTAGTGGCTTCTCTCGCTTGTTTATGGATCAACTGCAAAATACGGGCGACGGCTACAATTATGGTTTAGAGCTCACCGTTCAAAAATACTTTGACAAAACGTTCTTTTTCTTGTTCTCTGGAACGGTCTACAACTCGCAATACCGCGGCAGCGATATGGTTTGGCGCAACACATCTTACAATGGCAACTACGTCGTCAATTTCTTAGGCGGTAAAGAGTTCAAAGTAGGAGAGCGCAGCGTGATTGGCATCGGCGGAAAAGTAACGGCAGCTGGCGGCAAACGCTATGGCTTCGTGGATATCGCGGCAACCAATGCAGCAAAAGAAATCATATTCATGGATTCTATGTTCAATGACCGTCAGTTTAAAGATTACTTCAGAGCAGACCTCAAGATTTCTTGGCGCAAAAATGCAGACCGCGTTACGCACGAATTTGGTCTAGACTTGGTAAATATTTTGGGAACTAAAAACCTCCTTACCCTTGCTTACAGACCTGCACTGACGCCACAAGAGATCTCTAATCCTAATTTCGAGCCTTTTGCAGAAAAAACCCAGTTAGGCTTCTTCCCAATTTTCTATTACAAAATAGACTTTAGAGCTACGCGCAAATAACCACTTTAAAATTCCTGCTAACTTTGTATTTTAATCCAATTTATGAAGGGAATTTTAAGTTATCAGCTTGTAGATCCTCAGTTGCCAAATAGCGAAGAAGGATGGTTTATAGAATCTGAAAACGGAGCCTTCAAGGTAAGTGACCTATCGATTAAAAAAATCGTGAGCGGGCGCTATGCCGTTAGTGAAGGTTCTGAGGTCGTTTTTGAGCTTGAACCAAATTGTAAGGTGAGCGATCAAAACAAAATTCAGCATGCTGTTGTTGCAAAGTTGCATTTAGAGGAAGAAAACCCTACCAAAATATTTCTCATCGACATCGATGGTACCATCTGCGACGATATCAAAAACGAGGAAAGTCATTTGTATCCGAGTGCACAACTTTTTGAAAATGCACTGGAAGTCATCAATAAATGGTACAACGAAGGCAATATCATCACTTTCTTTACGGCTCGTGAGTCCAAAGACCGCGCCGTTACTGAAAAGTGGTTGGCCAAAAACGGTTTTCAATACCATGGTTTGGTAATGGATAAACCTCGCATCAAAGATGGTCAAGAATACGTCTGGATTGATAACCGCAAAGTAAGGGCGGTAACCTATATGGGAACTTGGTCAGAACTTACTGAGGTTGATGCCAAAATCAAGGTTTTCGCCTAAATTGCATCTTCTTGAAAAGTAAAGATCTTGGGATACTACTAGACAAAACCTCCTTTTCTGAGAGCAGTCTTGTGCTCCATTTCTACACTTTGGACCGCGGATTTCAAACTTATATTTATAAAGGTGGCCTCAAGAAAAAGAAAGCACTCAATCAATTGGGTCTTTATGAAGTCAGTTATTTCAAGCGCCCGGAGTCTGATTTAGGAATCATTTCTCAGCTGGACTTTGCCTGGACGCCTCTGGCCTTGTTTGAACGCCCTCAAAAGGTTATTTTGGTCTTTTTTATGACCGATATTCTACAGCAAACTTTGCGGTATCAGGGTGCCGATCCACAGCTTTTCCATTTCGTTAGAGATCAACTGTTGCAGCTAGAAACCAATGAGCAACTCCGTGATTTTCCCGGTACTTTTTTGGCGCAATACCTCATGATTTTAGGCTATACACCTTTAATAGACGACGATGGTTATAGTGTTTTTGACATGAATACAGGCCGCTTTAGCCATGCGCTTGGCGAGAATTCAAATTGTATTCAAGACCGAAGAATGCTCGATTACTTAGCCGCACAATTTTGGCCAAAAACGGGTGTTCAATTTTCGGGAGTGGTGCACAAGGAAGGTTTGCGTGTATTGATCCAGTATGCAACGATTCATCTTGCCAATTTCAATATAGACAAGACTTTAGCAATCTTACACGACACCCTTTACGACTAACGTTTTCTAGCAAAGAAATCTTTGAGTAACTGACTGCACTCAGCATCCATGATGCCATTTTCTACGAGCGTAGCCGGATGATACAAGCTAGTGCCTGTTGCACTTGCACCGCGTTTGGCATCGCGCGCGGCAAATACCACTCGGTCAATTTGAGACCAAAACAAAGCTCCAGCACACATGCAACAGGGCTCGAGCGTGACGTATAGCGTACATTCTTTGAGGTACTTGGCGCCTAAATATTGAGCGGCAGCAGTAATGGCTTGGATTTCGGCATGTGCCGTAACGTCAGTGAGTTGCTCCGTTAGGTTGTGTCCGCGGGCAATCACTTGGTTCTTACAGACAATAACTGCACCAACGGGCACTTCGTCGGTCTCAAATGCCTTTATAGCCTCTTGATAGGCTTGTTTCATGAAATATTCGTCGTTGAAAGGGCTCAGCATAGCGCAAGATTACAAACTTTCTCTTAATTTTCGGCCATGAATCTTTTCGACCTCTTTCTTTTTGCTCCTTTGGCCTACGGCGCTTACAAGGGATACAAACGCGGCCTGATCATGTCTTTGTTCATGTTGTTGGCTATTGTTGTTGGGCTTTATGCCGCTTTTCAACTAACCGATGTCGTGGTGGAATGGGGAAGCACGAACCTACATTGGGAAAAAACAACGCTCATGCCCCTTAGTTTTGTGCTGCTGTTTTTGGGTATTGGCGCCGCTGTTTATTTTGGCGGAAAATTACTCGAAACAGCGCTCAAGGTGGTGAAGCTATCCATACTCAACAACTTGGCGGGCGCCCTGCTTGGTGTTTTGCAATGGATGTATTTGGTCGGGACGCTATTGCTGTTTGTATTGGCCAACGACAGCAAGCAAAACTTGATATCTGCCCAAACCCGTAACCAATCCGTAGCTGTGCCATTCTATACCAATATGTTGCAAAATACCTTACCAAAAATCAGTGAAGGTGTTGTATTTGATGCTTACTTGCAACAAGCAAAAGAGCAGCTAGTTGAAGATGAAACCCCTAAAGAGAATTAAAAGAAATGCGTTTATTCAAAATTTATTTAGCTAGTTGTTTTTTGATGGTAGTTTCTTCGACTTTGGCCGCTAATGACCCGATTGCACCTTTACTCCAAAAACAAACTTTACTTGACAAAAAACAAAAATCATTTAAGTCCGGGACTTATTTTGGTTTGCAAAGTGGTAGATTTTATGCCTTAGAGTATGGTTGGGAATTACAATATAAGAACAAGAAAGGTTTATTGAACTCGAATACAACAGCTTTACATCATGGCTTCAACGCTACTTTTGATTTCGCTTACCTCAATCCGGTTTTAGGCTATGACGTCGGTTTTTGGCGACGCACCGGCAATTTTGACTTCACCTATGGCCTCAGTGCTGCGGTTCGCACCGACCTTAAGCAGTTGCGTTTTGGCATTTGCCCGAGCGTGGGCATCAAAGTGTGGCAACTACACGTTCAAACTGGGATGTATTTACTAACACCTTTTGCCGTTGTAGACAATGCCACTTTCAAGAGCAATAGCTTCTTTATCTCTGCCCGTTTCCTGTTGGTCAAGCACAAAACAAAAAAAGGGGACAGTTAGACCCCTTTTGATTGTCGTCATTTTTCTATTATAAATCGAACTTGATGCCTTGTGCAAGTGGCAAGGAATCGGAATAGTTAATGGTATTGGTTTGGCGACGCATGTATACTTTCCAGGCATCTGAGCCAGACTCGCGGCCACCACCTGTTTCTTTTTCTCCACCAAAAGCGCCACCGATTTCGGCACCTGAAGTTCCGATATTGACATTGGCAATACCGCAGTCAGAACCTGCAGCGCTTAAGAAGGCTTCAGATTCTTTGAGTTCGTTGGTCATGATGGCAGATGAGAGCCCTTGTGGTACGCCATTTTGGATGGCAATGGCTTCGTGTACGTCACCGGAGTATTTCATGACGTAGAGAATAGGCGCAAAAGTTTCGTGCTGTACAATCGCAAAATGATTTTCAGCCTCGATGATACAAGGCTTCACATAACAACCAGACTCATAGCCAGGCCCGCTCAATACGCCTCCTTCTACCAATACTTTACCACCTTCTTTTTGGGCAGCTTCAATAGCGTTGAGGTAATTGTTGACGGCATCTTGATCAATCAGTGGACCCACGTGGTTGTTTTGGTCAAGTGGGTTGCCAATGCTCAATTGTTTGTATGCCGAAGTAAGTGCTTCTGTCACTTTATCGTAAATAGAAGCGTGGATGATGAGGCGACGTGTAGAGGTACAGCGCTGACCAGCCGTACCAACGGCACCAAATACAGCTCCTGGCACGACCATTTTGAGGTCTGCAGAAGGCGCAATAATAATGGCGTTGTTGCCTCCTAATTCTAAAAGGGAACGACCCAAACGCTGCCCAACTGCTGCTCCTACAGACTTGCCCATGCGGGTAGAACCTGTAGCAGAAATCAAAGGAACACGTGTATCGTTGGCCATGAGTTTGCCGATTTCGCCGTCGCCGATGACCAAACCAGAAACGCCTTCAGGCACGCCATTGGCGGCAAATACTTCTTCTGTGATGCGCTGACACGCAATAGAGGTAAGTGGTGTTTTTTCGGAAGGCTTCCACACGCAAACATCGCCACAAACCCATGCAAGGGCAGTGTTCCAGTTCCAAACCGCAACCGGGAAGTTGAATGCAGAGATGATACCGACAATGCCGAGCGGATGATACTGCTCATACATGCGGTGACCAGGGCGCTCAGAGTGCATGGTGAGGCCGTACAACTGACGCGAAAGCCCAACTGCGAAGTCGCAGATGTCAATCATTTCTTGTACCTCGCCGAGGCCTTCTTGTAAAGACTTACCCATTTCGTAAGAAACGAGTTTGCCTAGTGGTTCTTTGTAAAAGCGAATGCGCTCAGCCAACTGACGTACAATTTCGCCGCGTTTTGGAGCGGGAATTTTGCGCCATTCTACAAAAGCTGCTTGTGCTTTCTCGATGACCTGATGGTACTCAGCTTCGGTAGCCATAGTAACGTTCGCAATTACTTGCGCGTCTACTGGCGACACAGAAGCAATGCTTGCACCGCTCGTTTGGATCCATTGGGTACCTGTAGAGGCGCCGCTATTGTTTTCTTGGATGCCAAATTGGCCCAAGATGTCTTTGATTTCTGCTTGGAGTGACATATGTGTTGATTTTGAAGGCAAAGGTAGGGATTTTTTATTCGTAACTTTGTCACATGCACGACATTCACCAAGACCCTATTTGCGCTTTAGCTACAGCCAACGGCATGGGTGCCATCGCCGTTATTCGCGTCAGTGGTACTGGTGTAAAGGCCTTGGTTTCGAAAGGATTTTCAAAAGATTTGTCTGCTTTATCTAGCCACAGCGTGCATTTGGGCTGGATGCTCAGTGCCAGCGGCGAGCGCCTAGATGAAGTGCTCGTCACGCTCTTCGACCACGGCAAAAGTTTTACTGGCGAAGAAAGCGTTGAGTTGGCCTGCCATGGCTCGCCGTACATTCAGCAATTGTTGTTGCAGCGTTTGGTCGAGCTCGGTTGTCGCTTTGCCGAGCCTGGCGAATTCACGAAGCGGGCATTTTTAAATGGCCGCCTAGACCTTTCGCAGGCCGAAGCCGTGGCAGACCTCATTGCCGCGCAATCCAAGCAAGCCCATCAAGTGGCCCTGCAACAATTGCGCGGCCGTTTTTCTTCAGAACTCCAACAACTCCGCGAACAACTCATCAACTTTGCTGCCCTCATCGAACTCGAGCTCGATTTTGCAGAAGAAGACGTCGAGTTTGCCGACCGCAGTGCCCTCAAGCAGCTCGTGGCTTCCGTTTTGCAAATGGTGCGCCGTTTAGCCGCTTCATTTGAACTCGGCAATGCCATCAAACAAGGCGTACCCGTTGCCATCGTTGGCGCCCCCAACACCGGTAAAAGTACTTTACTCAATCAGCTCCTCGGCGAAGAACGAGCCATTGTTTCGGATATCGCCGGTACCACCCGCGATGTCATCGAAGAAGTCCTCAACATCGACGGCATCCAATTTCGCCTCATCGACACCGCCGGCATCCGTGAAACCACCGAAACCATCGAAGCACTCGGCATCGAACGCTCCCAACAAAAAATCGAGCAAGCCAAAATTGTCCTCTGCTTGGCCGACTCCGGCGACCTCACTAACCTCCAAGAAACCCAAGAATGGGTGCAATCTTTGTTCTCCCTTCACCCCGACAAACACATATTGCTCATTCAAAACAAAGGCGACCTAGCGACTTCTCCAAATCTAAATCCGCAAGCAGTACTCCAAATCAGCGCCCTCACTGGCACCGGAATTTCTGATCTCAAAGAAAAATTAGTCAAACTCGTGCTCGGCGACTTCAGCATCCAAGACGAAACCATCGTATCCAACGCCCGCCACCACGCCGCCCTCCAACTCACCGCCGCCGCCCTAGACCGCGCCCAAGCAGGCCTCGACGGCCAAACCACCGCCGACTTCATCGCAATGGACATCCGCGAAGCCATGCGCCAACTCGGCCAAATCACAGGTCAGATTGATGTGGATACGGATATACTAGGAACCATCTTTTCTAAGTTCTGTATCGGCAAATAAACGCCGATAAGCATCGATAAACATCCATAACAAAAACTAAAATAGGGCATTTTGCACCCATTTTGTTGCTTAGTTGTTTCTGGAAAATGTAAAAATTACTTGCTGGTAATGGAAGTGTTTTTGCATAGAAAATCCAATTATTTATACATAAGTATAGTGATATGTATAGAAAAACGGATTTTCTATACATAAAACAAGGGGGGTGACTCCCTACATGTGGCACCCGAATCTTCTTATTCTTTTGCGCTTAACGTTTTTCATTGCTTGCAACTCCTTCAAACCGAACTTCAATTTGAGTACTGCCATCGGAAGAGGTATAAATATCAATTTGTTGCTGCATCACTGTTTTATCAAATCAAAAGCAATACAGGATTGAATATTTTAGGACCATGTTCTAAATAAACAGTTTAGGATCAATTTTTTACATTCAAATTTTTGTTACGTGCACAGAATTAGATAGTTTTAGGACAATATTTTGTTTGAATCACTCTATGTAATAACAACATGAAAAATCTCTCAATAGCACTCTTATTTTCTGCATTGGCCATTTTCTCTTGTACATAAAAGGGAAAAGGGAAGGTGCCAGTTGCAAAGAATTTGGCAATCGCAGGTGATTACCGCGTAGATTTTGAATTATCTGAGAACATGGACACCACCACTTATCCGAGAGGTGATTGGCATTACTGGCGCAATAAAAATAATGCCCTTCGTTTAGAGAGTGTGAACGGAAGTGGTACGGCATTCACTGCATTTGGTTGGCACAACTGGCCAGATTCAATCAATCAATTTAGCCATTCAAATTTTACAGAAACGAATTTGAGCCCTTTGACCTATGATCAAAATAGTTTAAATGGATCGGTTGATTTTTATAGCCCACTCTGGTCTTTAGACACTGTCGTTTTTCAGAATGTGCATTTTGACACCATCAATGGGCAAGTCATTGGCAAAGGAACTGTGTATGCCAATAGATGGTATAATTCAAGTGGCTTGGCTTTCCCAAATTATGTTGAGGCTGAGTATATCGGTTGGGTGACGTTAAAGAAGCAATAAATGCTTTGCATTTTTATTTGGATGTCAGTTACTCTCCAAAAATTCGCACATGTCTAGCTTTCAATAAATCTGAATAGGCAGTTTTGAGGTGCTTGGGTAAGAAACTTTGATTGACAAAGTGGAGCCAAGGGTCTAAACTATTTTCGAAGCGTTGGTAGATGGACTGAAGGGCTTTTTCGTTCAATTTGAATGAGGTGGCAAGTAGGTCGAAGTCTAGGCGTTTGAGTTTGCTTTTTCGGGCGTTGATGGTAAGCGCAGACTCTTCTTGGTCTTCAGGCATGACGATATTCGTATTGACGAGGTCATAGGCAGGTGATAAATCAAAACCACCCAAGGTATTTTCTATAATTGAGTAATTTTTTAAATGCATATCTGCATTGCCCGTCAGGAAGCAAAATAGAACCAATTCAAATAAGCGCTGCGCTTCATATCCTTTATTGGTTGTGAATGTTTGTGTGAGTTTGCCGATTTTTTCGACAGAACCACGGTATTTGTGTTCAGTTAGGTTTTCACTTAATTGGCAGAAGTCTTCAACGGCGAGTTTATTTTTTTTGTCCCGATCAAACCGCTTTGTGAGGTAGGCGAGTTCGCCCGATTTGAGTCGAATTAAAGCGTGTTGTGCTGTCTTGATTTTGACCAAAGCGGCTAAATGCATGGTGAGGTCTTCGTTCTCGGGAAGTGCTTCAAAGTAATCAGATGGCGGGTTCAAAATGTAGTCGCCATGTAGTCCAACCAGGGTCAGTCGGGCAGTGGCTTGCTGCACTTTTTCTATGTTTAATGAAATCTTGGGCTGTACACCTGTTACAGACTTGCGTTGAAATAGAAATTGTTTGGCAAGGTCATCTAGCTGATCGAGTTCAAAATCGAGAATGGGCGCTTCCGTTGAGCCAAATACTTTTTTTGCACACTTCGAGTGAAAATCTACAGTGGTGTTATCAAGTGTCTGATAACAAATGAGGCATTTATTCATGGCTGTTAGGATAAGGAGTGACGGATACGCAGCCAATATTTTCTTTACACAGGCTAAGTAAGAGCCCAAAACGATCAAGGGACTTTATGTGCCAGTTGGTAATGGCAATATTTAACAACCATAGATAAAATGGTATAAATATACCTTAAAGGGTATAAAAATAGATATTAGGGAATATATTACACCCGTTCGGGTATATATTACAACTTCCATAATTTCCCTACCTTCGTGTTCAAATTTTCAACCTTATGAAACTGCGTTTACTCGTCTTATTTTGTGTAGCTATTTTAGGCCTCAAGCCAGTGTTGGCAGAAGAGGGCATGCTCATTCCATCTTTGATTGCGGCGTTTGAAAACGACATGAAAGCCAAGGGCATGAAGCTCAGTGCTGCCGATATTTATAGCGTGAACAACACCAGTATCAAAGATGCTATTTTTCAGTTTGGTGGCGGATGTACAGCCGAGTTGGTTTCCGATAAGGGCTTGCTTTTGACCAATCACCATTGTGGTTATGGCCAAATACAGGCGCACAGTTCTTTGGAGCACGACTACCTGAAAAATGGTTTTTGGGCTAAAAATTTGGCAGAAGAATTGCCCAATCCGGGCCTCACGGCAACGCGTATTGTGCGCATCGAGGATGTCACGGCTGCGGTTTTGGCAGGTGCTAGTTCAAAAGCTGATCAGGCGGTCATTGCGGCTAACATTAAGAAATTAGTGGCTGCGGCCATAGCCGGCACGCATTATGAGGCGGAGATCAAGGCCTTTAATTATGGCAATGATTACTATCTCATGCTCAAGGAAACATTTACGGACGTGCGTTTTGTAGGCACACCTCCTAATTCTATCGGTAAGTTTGGTGGCGACACCGACAACTGGGTTTGGCCGCGCCACACCGGCGACTTCTCGGTATTTAGAATTTATGCGGGCAAAGACAACAAGCCGGCGACATTTTCTACCGATAACCAACCTTATAAGCCGCTACATTATTTGCCGATTTCTTTTCAAAACCGTCAAGAAGGCGACTTTACCATGGTTTATGGCTTTCCAGGCTTAACGGAGCAACACGTTGTTTCGGAATACCTCAAATTTATCATTGAAAAAGAGCGTCCTGCTCGCATTGAAATGCGCAATCATTCTTTGGCGGCTATCGACTCCGGCATGAAAGCTTCTGACCTTACGCGCATTCAGTATTCGGCCAAGCAAGCGAGTATTGCCAATGCCTGGAAAAAATGGATTGGCCAAGTTGAAGGTTTGGAGAACCTGGGTGCTGTACAACTCAAGCTCGACTACGAAGCCAATTACAAGGCAATGGCGATCAGCAAGCCTGAATGGGCAAAATATGCCGTTGCGCTGCAAACACTCAATGGCCTCATGGCCGAAGGAACCAAAACGGAGTACAACTATGCAATAGGCGTAGAGTATTTTTCTGTGGGCCCTGAATATTTCAAATTGGTTCGTGGCTTAGAGGATTTACTGACGAACTATGCTAAATATACAGCCAACAATGAATTGCAGGGTGTCTTAGCCAAACTACAAACCAGTGCCGATGGCTATTTTAAAAATTACAACGCAGCTGTTGATTGTCAAATTTTCTTAAAGTTGACCAAATTATACCTCAATTATTCCCAACAAACGTTGAAAGGAACCACAGTTGAGCAATTAACCGAATTGATTTACAGTAAATCAATCTTTACTGATGCGGAAAGATACAAAGCGTTTTTGAGCAGTTTTAGCGCAAAATCCATCAAAAAATTGCAAAAAGACGCTGGTTTTGTGCATTTCAATGCGTTTTTTACGCCGTTTAGAAATGAAGTAGCGCCGGCCTACAAGACTTTCCAAGCAGAGGTCAATAAATGGATGCAGGTCTATGTCGAAGGTAAATACGTGATGTTCCCTAACGACAAGCATTGGCCTGATGCCAATTCTACTTTACGCATTACTTATGGGCAGCTCGAAGGCTCGGCACCAACCGATGGCATGCGCTATACCGAACACACTACCTTAGATGGAATTGTCGCTAAATACAATACCGGCAACCCAGATTTTGAACTTTTGCCGCGCATGCTTGAATTGCACGCCGCCAAAAACTACGGCCCGTATGCGCAAGGCGACGAATTGTGGGTTTGTTTCACGGGCTCTAACCATACAACAGGCGGTAATTCTGGCTCGCCAGTACTTGATGAAAACGGTTACCTGATGGGGCTTAATTTTGACCGCAGTTGGGAGAGCACCATGAGCGATTTTTTATTTGACCCGAACCGTTGCCGCAACATCGTAGTCGATATCCGCTATGTACTTTGGGTCATGGATATTTATGCTGGCGCCAAACACTTGGTCGACGAAATGACCTTAATGAAAGAATAAATCTATATTTGCTTTTTATTTTCACACCTATTGCGTTTTCTCGAATGAAGAATTCTTTATTATTGCTCATTTTTGGCTTGTCATTGGCCTTTACCACACACGCCAGCAAAGACCTAGCGATCCCAGTATCTAAAAAAATCGAAGGTTTTCTAGTAGATTTCAAGACCAAATCTGAAGTAGAAGAAGTTGAAGTTCAACTCAAATCAGCGGTTACGGGTAAAGTTTATACCACCAAAACCGACGAAAACGGAAAATTCACTTTCCGCAATGTGCCGATCGGGAAGTCAACCATCAAGCTCATCGATAAAGATTACCGTGCTGAGGTCTTGAAAGTATTTGAAACCAATGCCAAAGAGCACCTTGTTCATTATACGTTTAGCCAAACCCAGCCTTTTTCTGCTCAACTCAAAGTATCCTGGTTGTTCAACTGGGGAGATTACAAAGGTCAAGAACATTATTGGTCACATATGGTGGCGCGCGTCATTTTGGTGATTTACGGTTTGTGTTTGGTCCTGATTTTCTTCTACAGCGTGATCCAATTGAGTTTGGCAATTGCTTATGTCAAGAATAGAAAGAAGCAGCAAAGCCGGGTTACACCGCCTTTTGATTTAGCAAATGCGCCAAAAGTGACGGTTCAGTTGCCGATGTTCAACGAAATGTACGTGGCAGAACGCATTATCGAAACTTGTGCAGAAATAGACTACCCGCGCGATAAAATTCAAATACAAGTACTCGACGACTCCACAGATGAAACCAAAGACATCATAGCCAATAAGTGTGCAGAAGTAGCTGCGCGTGGCATCAATATTCAGCATGTGCACCGCACAGACCGCACTGGTTACAAGGCGGGTGCTTTGGACTGTGCCATGGACAAAGTAGAGGGCGAATTCATTGCCATTTTCGACGCCGATTTTGTGCCGAGTAAAGATTTCTTATTGCGTACCATTCCTTATTTCACTGAAAATGTGGGTGTAGTTCAGACGCGTTGGGGTCACCTCAACAAAGATTATTCGTTGCTCACTGAGTTGCAAGCATTTGGCTTGAACGGACACTTCGCCATCGAGCAAGGTGGTCGCAATGCCAGCGGACACTACATCAACTTCAACGGAACAGCGGGTGTTTGGCGCCGCGCTACTATTGACGACGCCGGTGGTTGGGAACACGACACCATCACCGAAGACCTCGACCTCAGCTACCGTGCCCAAATGAAAGGCTGGCGTTTTGTTTATTTAGAAGAAGTAGAGTCTCCGGCAGAATTGCCTATCACGATGTCTGCACTTAAAAGTCAACAACACCGTTGGATGAAAGGCGGCGCAGAGGTATTCATCAAGATGTGGAAGCGCTTGGCTACAACAAAAGGCCTCAAAATAGGCGACCGCATTCATGGTTTGGCGCACCTATTCAACTCTTCGGTATTCGTCTTTATTTTGATCCTTTCCTTACTTAGTTTGGCGGTATTGCACATCAAAGATTCTTTCTCTGATCTTAATATCTATATCAAGTACGGAATGTATTTCTTCTCGAGCACCATCTTCTTGGGCTTCTACTACTGGAATTCATTCCGCGACAAGCGCGGCAACTTCTTTGGCGACCTCTTTCGTTTCTTGGGTCGTTTTGTCCAATTCTTAACGGTTTCTATGGCGCTTGGTCTCAGCAATGCGGTGGCAGTAATCGAGGGCTACCTCGGCATCAAGAGTTCGTTTGTGCGCACGCCTAAATTCAATGTGGCCAAGAAGGATGAATTCAAGGGCAACAAATACGACAAGAAGAGCCTATCGATCATCAATATCATGGAAGGTATTTTCATGGTGACATTCGGCTTTACGGCAGTCAACAGAGCGATTTACGGCGATCTCGGCATGGTGCCTTTCCACCTTATGCTCGCAATAGGTTATGGCATCATCTTCTTCAATACCCTCAAAGAAAACAGAGGGCAGCAAGCATAAGATTTATTCTTTGACGATGCTCAGGCTTTCGAGCTTGGTTTCGTATTTGCCGCTGCGGAACTGAAAAGTGCTGCGGTAACTGTTGCCTTTGGAAACGTAAGAGCCAATAACAGTGCCGTTTCCTTCGACAGATTTGGTATTTTTATACCTGAATACAAACGTTCCTTTTGGATTTTTTTGAAAGAAGCTAGTTAAGATCATTTCGGCTTGTGCAAGCGGATACGCGCCATCGGAACCCGGCACTTGTAAAACGATTTTATCTTTACCTAAACTAACGATCGCATGCGCGTCGTTGGTTTCCATCCCGCGTTGAATGGTGGTGTAGGGAATATCCCCACTTAGGCTAAGTGAAATCAACACAGCAGTCAGGAAACTGTAAATTACATTCATGCCACAAACTTAACAAAAATGATGCCGTAAAATTGGCTAAATTTGTAAGAATAATCACACAAAATGAAAGCTCAGCAAGACCAACTCGTAATCTACAATAGTTTAAAAGGCGAAAAAGAACCTTTTGTTCCGCTTGTAGAGGGTAAAGTCGGGATGTATGTCTGTGGCCCAACGCTTTACAGCGAACCGCACATGGGCAACATGCGTACTTTCATCAATTTTGACCTCATTTACCGTTACTTGTTGCAGCTGGGCTTCAGTGTCAAGTATGTGCGCAACATCACCGACGCGGGCCATATTACCAATTCTGCAGGCCAAGAAGTCGACAGCATTGGCGTTGCTGCCAAAGCGGAGCAGCTACAGTCTCTAGAAATTGTCTACAAATATGCCGTCAAATTTCAAGAATTACAGCGCATTTACAACCTCTTGCCGCCGAGTATTGAGCCTACCGCTACCCAGCACATTCAAGAGCAAATCGAAATCATTGAACAAATTTTAGCCAACGGTTATGCCTATGAAGCCAACGGTTCGGTTTATTTTGACACGCGTCGCTACATGCAAGACTTCCATTACGGTACCTTGAGCGGCCGCAAGGTAGATGAACTCGAAAACGAAACCCGAGCACTCAATTCCCAAGACGAAAAACGTTTCTTTGCCGATTTCGCACTTTGGAAAAAAGCCAACCCCGACGACATGCAAATTTGGCGTTCGCCTTGGGGCAATGGCAACCCTGGTTGGCACATCGAGTGTACGGCCATGAGCACCAAATACCTCGGCAAGCAATTCGATATCCACGGCGGCGGCATGGACCTCAAATTTCCGCACCACGAAGACGAAATTGCCCAAAGCTGTGGCTCTTTTGGCTGCAACCCTGCACGCTACTGGATGCACGCCAACATGCTCAATGTCAATGGCCAAAAAATGTCTAAATCCTTTGGAAATTACTTTTTACCCAAGCAAATCCTAGATGGCAGCACGGGCTTATTTGAAAAATCTTATTCTGCGAACGTCGTGCGTTTTTTCATGATGCAAGCGCATTACCGCAGTAACCTAGACTTCACTCAAGACGCACTCAACGCGGCAGAAAAGGGCTTGTCTAAACTCACAGACGCGCTTGCTACTCTAGAGCGCCTAGAAGCCAAAGCAGCGTCTACTTTTGATGTCACTGCCTTAGTGCAAACGTTCTACAAAGCCATGAACGACGACTTCAACGCGCCTATTCTAGTTGCCAATTTATTTGAGGCCACGCGCCTGATCAACCTTGTCAACGACGGCAAAGAACAAATTGCAGCGGCAGACCTCGCATTGCTTAAAGAGAAAATGGCTGTTTTTGTCTATGATGTTTTGGGCTTGCAAAAAGAAGCTGCTGGTTCAGAGAGCCGTTTAGCGCCGGTCATGGACCTCGTGCTCGATTTGCGCGGGCAAGCCAGAACCAACAAAGACTGGACTACCTCAGACCAGATTAGAGATGGCTTGGCGAAAGCTGGAATCGTGGTGAAGGACGGTAAAGAAGGAACTACTTGGAGCTAAGATTGGCTTGCACGCCATCCCACAAAGCATAGCGCTTTTCGAGTGCTTGAATCGATACATCCGTGGCTTCTTGCCATTTAATGACATCCGTTCCACAAATTTCATCCATCATTTGCAGTGAAATTGGCCCGTGGTCACCGCCGTCTACTTCAATATGGCGCTCCAAATAATAGAGCAGTTTGTCGATGTTTGTTTGTCCTTGTCCCTGCATTTCGCGCAAGATTTCAATGAACATATCCGGAATGAGGTCTTCGCGCCCAAACGTAAAGAGCGCTGCAATTTTATGGATTTGGCCGCTGTTGATGATGTCGAAAGTAAAGCGCACAAAGGAGCGTGTTTCTTCGCGGATGTCGAGCTGATACAACGCTTCATCTAAGGTTTTGCCATAAGACAACCATTCAGTGAGTTGGTGAATAGGCAAAGTATTGGCGCCAATTTGCTGCATGGCTTCTAGATACATTTCAAAGTGGCTCAAGACTTTACCGTCTTTATCTAGGTCGGATTCTTCACCCAACACAATTTCATTGATGAAGCGACGCGTAATGGGCGAACCTTTTGGCGCCCAAGGCACTTCTACGCAGGTGAGGTTGCGCTGCAGGGCTTTGAGCAGGCTCATGAAATCCCAGACGGCGAAGATGTGTTGTTCCATGAACACCTGAAAATCGGTGCTGCTATGGATTTGCGCATACATCGGGTGCGCCAAAAGTTTGGTGCGTTGTGCGCTGAGCGCAGCTTGGAGTTGATCGATTTGTGGGTTCATATCTTTACAACAATTAACAAGCAGCTTAGTTGAGCTTGAGACCTAATTCTTTGAGTTGCGCTTCGTTTAGAGGCGATGGTGCGTCAATCATGGTATCGCGCCCCGAGTTATTTTTAGGGAAGGCGATGTAGTCGCGGATAGATTCTGAGCCGCCCATTGTGGCTACCAAGCGGTCTAAGCCAAAGGCCAAACCACCGTGTGGAGGCGCGCCGTATTCAAATGCCGACATCAAAAAGCCAAATTGCGCTTGTGCTTCTTCTTTACTGAAACCAAGGAGGTCAAACATTCTGGATTGGAGTGCGCGGTCGTGGATACGGATAGAGCCACCGCCGAGTTCGACGCCGTTCATGGCGAGGTCATAAGCATTGGCGCGCACCTTACCAGGTTCGGTATCGATGAGGTGAAGGTCTTCGGGTTTTGGCGAAGTAAATGGGTGGTGCATGGCGTGGTAGCGCTCGTTTTCTTCGTCCCATTCGAGCAAAGGAAAGTCCATGACCCAAAGAGGTTTGAAGACATTTGGATCGCGCAGACCAAGTTGGCTTGCGAGGTGCAAACGCAGTTCGTTGAGTTGTTTGCGTGTTTTGGCAAGATCTCCAGAAAGAAGTAAGAGTAAATCGCCTGGCTTGGCATTGGCGCGCTCGGCCATGGCACGAAGGTCATCTTCGGAGTAGAATTTATCTACGCTCGATTTGAAAGTACCGTCTGTGTTACACTTGATATAGACCAAGCCCTTGGCGCCAATTTGTGGTCGCTTGACCCATTCGGTGAGCTCGTCGAGTTGTTTGCGCGTGTATTCACTGCAACCTTCGGCATTGATGGCTAAAACAGCTTCTGCGCTATTGAAAACCACAAAATCGTTTTGTTGGGCTAGGGCCGTGAGGTCCACGAACTCCATGCCGAAGCGGATATCGGGCTTGTCTGAGCCATAGCGCTCCATGGCTTCAGCATAGGTCATGCGAGGGAAGTCGCCTTCAAATTTGACACCGCGAACGGTTTCAAAAAGGTGCTTGATGAGGCCTTCAAACATATTAAGGATGTCGTTTTGCTCTACAAACGCCATTTCGCAGTCGATTTGTGTGAATTCTGGTTGGCGGTCTGCACGGAGGTCTTCGTCGCGGAAACACTTGACAATTTGGTAGTAGCGGTCGAAGCCACTCACCATCAGAAGCTGCTTGAACGTTTGTGGCGACTGCGGAAGCGCGTAAAATTGCCCTTCGTTCATGCGACTCGGCACTACAAAATCACGCGCGCCTTCTGGCGTAGACTTGATCAAGACTGGCGTTTCGACATCTAAGAAATCTTTGGAGTCGAGGTATTTGCGGGTTTCTAGGGCCACGCGGTTGCGCAGGCGTAGTTTTTCTAATACGGGATTGCGGCGCAAATCTAGATAGCGGTATTGCATGCGGAGTTCGTCGCCGCCATCGGTGTCGTCTTCGATGGTAAACGGTGGCAGTTTGGATGCATTGAGGATCGTTAGACTGGTGACGTTGATTTCGATTTCGCCGGTTGGGATATTTTTGTTTTTGCTGCTGCGTTCAATGACCTCGCCTTCTACTTGGATCACAAACTCGCGTCCGAGCTTACGGGCTTGCTCGCAAAGTGCGGCATTGACTTCCATGTTGAAGGCCAATTGGGTGAGGCCGTAGCGGTCTCGGAGGTCAATGAAGGTCATGCCGCCGAGGTCTCGGGAGCGTTGCATCCAGCCAGCGAGTGTGACTTTTGTTCCGATGTGTTCAATTCTTAATCCTCCGCAAGGGTGTGAGCGATACATAGCCTTTGTTTTTGAAGCAACAAAGGTAAGCAATCTCGCTTAAAAGCTGTTTCTGCGCAGGTAAGAAGTATCCACCAAAGCGTTGAAAAAGGCGAGAAGTTGCGCTTTTTCTTTTTTGCTCAGTTCAAAAGGAAGAATTCGGGGATCTTGTAAGGGGTGCCCGGCGCCACCTTTTTGGTAGTGTTCAAGTGCAGCTTCCAACGAATTGATGGAGCCGTCGTGCATGTAAGGATAATTCAAAGGCAAATTGCGCAGCGACGGAATTTTGAACTTGCCGATGTCTGAAGAATCATGGTGAATGCGAAAACGCCCTTGGTCTGTTTTGCCTTCATAGCTGGCATACAAGCCATTGTTGGCCGCTTCATAGGTCGTGAAATACGGCGCCGGATGACACTTGGTGCAGTACAATTCATCTGAAAAAATGCGCCACCCTGCCAGTTGGTCTTTGCTCATTGCCTTTTTATTGCCGGCCATGTATTGGTCAAAAGGTGCGTTCATGGAGAGCAGGCTGCGCTCAAAAGCGGCCAGGCTACGCGTGAGTACCCAAGCATCGAAATCGCGGCCAAAAATAGCTTGTGCCGCGGCTTGGTATTCCGGAATTTGGCGCAATTGCTTGATCAGGATTTTCATGTTGTGCCCCATTTCTACGGGTTCTTGAATGGGCACAATTGCTTGGAGCTCTAGTGTTGCCAAATGTGCATCGAACATCGCCGTTTTCAAAAAGGCGGCATTGAGAATGCTGGGCGCATTGCGCTCGCTCAGTTGGCCATTGATTCCGATACTTTTGCTGCGTTGGTCACTAAAAGCTTTATGTGGATCGTGGCAACTTGCACAAGAAATGCTGCCGTCTAAAGACAGGCGTTTGTCAAAAAAGAGTTTGCGTCCTAGAGCGATTTTCTCGGCGTTTTGAGGGTTGTCTGAAGGTGCCGGAACCAGAACCGTTGCATTCAGGTCTTGGGTTTGGCCACAGCGCAGGGCAACAAAACCACAGATCAAAAGCAGCGCTATGGAGAGAAAGCGCAGCATCATTTAGGGCTTCACGAATCGAATGACTTGCGTTTTCCCGTTGTTCATCTCCATGTTGATCAGGTACAGACCACTTTGAAGTTGTTCGAGTAGAACGCTTGCGGATGGTGTATTTACTTGATGGTCTAGGACTTTTTGTCCTGTATTGGAAAATACCTGATAGTTTTTGATTGACTGATTTTGAAGACCTTGAATGGTAATTTCAGAAGCATTTTGTTTCCAAGAAACAAACAGATTGTCATTTTCTTGAATGGTTGCAGTCGGGTTGAGTGTAAATACATCTTGCGTGTTTACATTTTGCATGACACTTTGGTTGAGGCCGGTTTCTCCGTGTAGAACGCCCACACTTGAGAGCGGCATTTGGTTGAGCCAGCGGTCGATGTGGCAATTGTAATGGAGGTCGGTTTGGGAACCTTGTGAGGTTTGAATGGTGGGCAATGTAACGCTTTGTTGGTTGTTGTTGCCGAGGTTGTATAATTCAAAGTATGCGTCTGGTATGCCATCGTTGTTGCTATCAGCTTTGCCTCCAGTAATCATGTGCATGTAGCCAAAAGACCAACCCCAATACATAGAAGGACTTTGAAAACTGAGCGGGTGGGTTTCTGGGTAGGTAGAAATATCTTGGGCGAGTGCTCCAGCCTGGGTATTGTAGCGCTTTGGAACACCAACCGTAAAATTGATGGAGTCGATTTGATTGACAGCAAGATAGCCGAGGTAAAGGTTGTATTGTATTGGGGTCACGAGCCAAATGGAAGTCGGAAGGTTAGTTTGCTGACCGTTGTCGTGGAAAATATGGACATCGGAAAGGTAATAATTGAAATCTTGGATTTGTACAGCAACACCATCATTGCCAATGAAAGTTTGGTTGAGAGCAAAGTTTTGGTTGCCAAAAAGCGGTGTAAGGTTCAAGAAGATATTTTTTTGCGCCCAACTTGAAATGGCTGTGGATAAGAGTAAGGTCAAAAATAAATTTCTCATGCTTGCGGCTTTTTAAAGATGTACAAGACCTCATTTTTCATGAGGCGAAAACGCTCAATTTCGGCTGTGCTGTAGTGTGCCGTGAAATCAAAAATATGTGTTTCAAAGCCCACTTTTTCGAGGTAAGTAGGGTAATCTTTGCCAAATAGGCGCACGTGGTCTTTTTGCCAATAATGTTTTTCGCGGTCCGCTTCACTGACAATTGAAGGATCTTCATAGGTGGTGTCGCGGGAGAAATCTTGAGGAACTTGCATGATGGCCCAACCACCTGGCTTCATGACCCTGAAAAGTTCTGACATGCACTGAATGGGGTCTTGGACGTGCTCCATGACATGGTTGCAAAAAACGACATCGAAACGGTTGTCTTCGAGCGGAATTTGGTGGAGGTCAAAGTGGAGGTCAGCGATTGGTGAAACTAAATCGGCAGTGAGGTAGTTGAGGTTTTTTTGCGCCTTGAAACGGTCTAAAAAACACTGCTCTGGCGCCATGTGCAATACGGAAAGGTCTTGCTGTGTAAAGAAAGTACTGTGGTTTTTGAGGTAGAGCCACATGAGGCGATGACGCTCGAGGGTGAGGTCGTAGGGGCAAAGTACGTTGTCGCGGTGCGCGACATCCGAACCATAAGAAAGAAACTTAGAGAAAGATTTATCGCAGACCGGGCAATGTACGTTGTTGCCTTTGTAAAGTGTTGGCGCTACCAATCTGAAAATATAGCTCAGGCGAATGAGTAGCGGACGCGGTAAGGTATTGAGGAGGTATTTATAAAGTTTCTTCACTTTTCAAAGTTAACCTTTTCAATAGAGAATATCGCTAATTTTGCTAGAAATCCTGTCATGAAACTGCTGCTCATTTTTATAAGTCTCCTTCTCATTATGCAAGACCAAATCATTGCCCAAGAACCAGTTGCACCGCGCAAAGACCAAATTTTGGAAAAACATGGCCACCAGCGCCAAGATCCTTACTACTGGCTACGCGAGCGCGACACCCAGCCTGTTTTGGATTATTTGCAAGCAGAGAACGCCTATGCAGCTGCCTATTTCAAAGCTTTAGACCCTTTGGTCACTTCCCTTCTAGACGAATTTGAGCAGCGCATTGACCCCAACGAAACGAGTGCGCCCTTCGTCGTGAATGGCTTTCAATATCAGGTTAGAAATGTAGCGGGCGAAGACTACCAACAAATATATCGCTATGAAATGGATGGCAAAGCCGTCCTGTTTTTTGATGAGAACGAGCGCGCAAAGGGCAAATCTTTTTATGAATTGGCCAGTTGGGCACCTGCACCAAACAACCAGATTTTAGCCGTTAGCGAAGATTTCAAAGGCCGCAGAAAGTACGAAATCCGTTTCAGATCAAACGGCAAATACCTCAAAGATGTCCTTACCGAAACGAGCGGAAGTATCGTTTGGGCAAAGGACAACCGAACAGTTTACTACACCAAAAAAGACCCAGAAACACTCCGAGAGTATTTAGTGTATCGCCATCAAATTGGCACGCCACAAAGTGCTGATGAATTGATTTACGAAGAGAAAGACGACAAATTCAGTGTTGGCATCGGTAAAACCCTTACCAACGCCTATATCCTGATTTATAGTTACAGCTCAACCACCTCAGAGATCCAGGTAATAGATGCCTCGTCGGCGAAAGCCTTGCCAAAAGTATTTTTAACCAGAAAAGCTGGCCACATCTATGAAGTAGAGCACCATGAAAATGGTTTTTATATTTTGAGCAACGACAACGCCGTCAATAATCGGATTTTATTTTCAAAAGACATTCCAAAAGACATCGCTTCGTGCCAAGAGGTTGTCAAGCACAATCCGAAAGTTTTAATTGAAGGGTTGAGCGTTTTCAAAAGTCAACTGCTCATTGAAGAAAGAGACAATGGGCTTTTGAAATTGAAATTGAAGAATGTGGCCGATGGCCAAGAAAAGTACATAAATGTAGATGGTGAAACCTATTATCTAGGGCTGGCTACCAATGACGACTACGCGGCATCAAAAATCTATTACGTTTTCAATTCTATGACCACCCCTTCAAGGGTTTACACCTATGACTTGCAAACCAACCAGCGTGAAATATTCTTTGAAAAGAAACTCAGAGACCCCCAATTTAACCCTGAAAACTATGTGTCTGAGTGCGTTTGGGCCACGGCCAACGACGGCACGCAAATTCCGGTGAGTATCGTCTACAAGAAAGGAACGATTTTGGCCAAAGCGCCTTTATTGTTGTATGGTTATGGCTCTTATGGCTACACGACCCCAGATGTTTTCAGCCCGACCAGAGTTTCATTACTCGATCGTGGTTTTGTGTTTGCCACTGCGCACATTAGAGGTTGTAAGTATTTAGGAGAAGAATGGTACCAAGACGGAAAATTCGACAAAAAGATTAATACGTTTACCGATTTCATCAATGCTGCTGAATACCTTGGCCACATGGGCTACTGCGACCCCGCTCGCATTTATGCCAACGGAGGCAGTGCCGGGGGCTTGCTCATGGGCGCCATTGCCAACATGGCGCCGTATTTATTCAAAGGTCTTGTTTCAGAAGTACCGTTTGTCGATGTAGTGACCACTATGCTAGACGAAAGCATTCCGCTCACAACAGGAGAATATGAAGAATGGGGCAATCCAACTGACCCGCATTATTACTATTACCTGCTCAAGTATTCGCCTTATGACAACTTGCACGCCATGGCTTACCCAGCCATGTATGTCACTTCTGGCTACCACGACTCTCAAGTGCAATATTGGGAGCCCGCCAAGTATGTAGCCAAACTCAGATCCTTGCGCACCAACAATGCAGCACTTATTTTTGAGTGCAACATGGATGCGGGCCATGGTGGCGGTTCAGGCCGAAGTATAGAGCGCTTGGAGCGCGCAAAGGTATATGCATTTATCTTAGGACTTGAGCAAGGCATTACGCATTAGTTTTGGGTTGTTATTTTGGGCTTTTAGTTTAAAGGCCCAAACCGAGGCGTTTGAAAGTTTTCGACACCGCCCCATCATGTATGCCGATTTGGGTTACAACGTCAATCCATTTCGCATCGACTACCCTTTCGGGACACAAACCAATACCCTTGCTTACAAAAACAATTTCAGTCCGTTTTTAGGGCTCGGCTTTGCCTACAAATTGTTTCATTTGCGTTTAGGTTTTCCCGTGATAGGGAACTTGCGCCCAAACAACAAATTCGGCAAAACTACCCAATACAACTTTGCTTATGATTTTACGTTCAAGCGCGTCTGGTATGATTTAGAATTTAAATCAACTATTGGCTATGCCCTTAAAAAACCAAAAGTCATTTTACCCGATGTCTACTCAGTTAATGTCATGACCAACGCTTGGTATTTTGGCAATCCAGCTTTTCAAATCAATGGGCTGTTGGGTAAACGTGCCCACTACAAGCAAGAAATCCTGACTTGGTATGTCAAAGGAACACTTAATTATTTTGGTTCAGGCGCGCGCTCCGGCATGCTAATCCCGGTAAACTTAGCAAACCCCAACGACCCATTTACACTGCTTACGCAACTCAAAGCGCTCGATTTTGGTGCAATTTCAGGCGTTGCTTATGTCACTCGCAAAAAGAATTGGCAAATTGGTGGTTGGGCAGGTTTGGGGCCAGTAGTGCAATTCAAGGAATACCAAACTGACGCCTTTTCTCAAATCAAAATGGGCCTCGCACCGCGCTTCGATGTCCGATTTATGGGGGGCTATTCTTCAGATGAAAAGTTCTTTTTTCTAGTTAGTGATTTTGACAACAAAAGCCTACGCTTCTCAGATTTCCGTTACCGACAAGTTTATTTTGCCCTCAAATTTGTGGCGGGTTATCGTTTCAAAGAGAAAGAAAAAATTGCTCCTAATTAAAGGGATAGTAGGAAGCTGTTTTTCCGTTGTAGGTGATGCGCAGCTCGATATTTTTTGGGGCATCCTTCAATTGAATAGCAATATCTTTAGCGCGTAAAGTGTCGCCTTGACGTTTGGCAATTTCCGCAACAAATTTTGGTTGTTCGATTCCCTTTACCCAAGCACTGACCTGCACTTCACCACTGCCATTGACCTGCACCAAGTAATTCGATTGATTAACAGGAATGAGGCTCACAAAACCCTGCTCTTTTTGCAGTTCTTTTTTAGGGTAAATAAGTGGTATTTTCTTTTTGAGCACTTCCTTTTTGCTGGAAATCCAGCCATTATCTTCGATATCAACTTGAGGAAAAACTGTCATTTTTTTGGCTGCATTTGGCTCCAATTTCCAAACCCTAACGTAGTCAACTTGGTAGTCGGCGGGGAAAACCGTTTGGGCATCGGGACCAGGGTTGAAAGGATAATTGTCGCGGGCCACCGCTAGATTGACAATGACGTTCATGGGCGTAGAAAAATCGCCGTCAAAATGCGAGACGGGCACGCCATTCACAAAATATGTAAGTGAATTCGGCAACCAAACGCCTGAATAAATAATGGTGTCATTCACGATGGGCGTTTTCATTTTGACCCAGCCGCCCCAGTCTTTTTTGAGACCGATGTTGTTTTTGACAAAATCTTTGCGTTCGGGCAAATGGATATCGACATGTACATCGTTGCTGCGCTCACCTTTACATTCCATGATATCGATTTCGTCTTTTCCATTCTGTCCAAAAAGCCAAAATGCGGGCCACAAACCTTTGCCTTCGGGCACAACAGCCCTGCATTCAAAATAGCCATAGCGAAAGGTGTCGACACTCCAGATGCAGGAGGTGAGGTAGTCGAGGTATACGGAGTCGTTTTTGATATTTAGGCCCAGTTCTTTGGCTTGTTGTTGGTTGATCATCCAGTTGGGAACTGCGGTTTTTTGCTTAAATTCTTTGGCCCCCAAATGCAGCCAGCCATCTTTTTGAGAAAGCATCTCCGGGACAGCCCATTGGCTTTGATCGAGCAACAAACCACCCCAAGGATAGCGTGGATACCACTTGCTTTGATCTACTTCTTGCCCTCTGAATTCATCACCAAAATGATAATACCATTGCAGCACGGTATCTGTTTTGAATTGAAAAAGTGTAGGCTGTAGTTGCGCGTGCACCACAAAATTGAGTAAAAAATAAATGGTAAGTAGAACTCTCATAGAAAATAGAATACCTATAAAAAGAAAATCAATTCATCAATTCATCAATTCATCAATTCATCAATTCATCAATTCATCAATATTTGATAAAAACATTTTTGGCTTCCGTAAAAAAACGCAGGGCTTCCCAGCCACCTTCGCGGCCAACGCCTGATGCTTTGACACCGCCAAAAGGCGTGCGTAAATCGCGCACCAGCCAAGCATTGACCCAAACAATTCCGGCCTGAACTTGGTCAGCCACGCGGTGCGCGCGCTTGAGGTCGGAGGTCCAGACGGTGGCAGCGAGTCCGTATTGGGTGGAGTTGGCCATGGTGAGTACTTCTTCTTCGGTATCAAATGGGGTGATGGTCACGACCGGCCCAAAAATTTCTTCTTGATTGGTGCGGCACTTGTAGTGCAAACCTTCAATGATGGTGGGTTCAATATAATAGCCTTCGGCGTATGCGCCTTCTAAAAATTTGCGCTTGCCACCACAAAGAACCGTGCCGCCTTCTTCTTTGGCCAGCTCAATGTAGCTCAGGATTTTCTCCATGTGTGGTTTGGATACAACGGCGCCCATTTTTGCTTCGGGGTCAGTTGGGAAGGAGACCTTATTTTTGACCATTGCGGCAACAAACGCTTCTTTGAACTGTTCGTAAATGGGCCTTTCGATAAAGATGCGCGAGCCGCACAAACAAATCTGGCCTTGGTTGGCAAAAGAGGAGCGAATGGTGGTGCTGAGTGCATCTTTGAAATCGCAGTCGGCAAAGATGATATTCGGGTTTTTGCCTCCGAGTTCTAATGATAATTTCTTGAACATTGGCCCAGCTGTTTGTGCAATGTATTCGCCGGTTTTGGTGCCGCCGGTAAAAGAAATGGCTTTGATTTTTGGGTGCTTCACAATGGCGTCGCCAACGCTGGGGCCAGTGCCGTGCAAAATATTGAGCACGCCGTCGGGCATTCCGGCTTCTTTGGCAATTTTACCGAGCATGTAGGCGGTATAGGGGGTTACTTCAGATGGTTTGGCCACCACGCAATTGCCAGCCGCTAAAGCAGGCGCAATTTTCCAGGAGAAAAGATAAAGCGGAAGGTTCCAAGGAGAAATACAGCCCACCACGCCAATCGGTTTGCGGGTTGTGTAGTTGAGCCCAACGCCTTCCATATGATGCGATTCAGAGGCAAAATGCTCAATTGCGGTCGCAAAGAAGTGAAAATTTGAAACTGCTCTTGGGATATCGACATGCTGGGCCAGGCTCAACGGCTTGCCGTTGTCTTTGGATTCTGCCGCTACGAAAGCGTCCATATTAGCTTCAATGCCTTCAGACAATTTGCGCAGGATAGCCGCCCGCCCCTCTATGCCCATGGTAGACCACACCGGGAAAGCCGCCTCAGCTGCCAAGACAGCTTGCTCGACGTCGTGGGCATCAGAATCCGGGATCAATGAATAGACTAGGCCAGTAGCTGGCTCGTAGTTGTCTAGGTAGCGGCCATTGCTCGGTGCGACGTATTGGCCGTTGATGAAATTGCTCAATTTTTCCATACAACACAAAGGTAAGCATATCAACGAGAGGTTTTGATACCTTTGTGGCATGGAAATCAAAGAAGCACAAGCTCAAGTAGATCACTGGATCCAAACGCTAGGTGTACGTTACTTCAACGAACTCACCAATATGGCCGTTCTGATGGAGGAAGTTGGCGAGCTTGCCCGCATTATGGCCAGGCGCTATGGCGAGCAATCCGAGAAAGACAGCGATAAAGACAAAGACCTCGGCGACGAAATGGCCGACATCTTATTTGTATTGTGCTGCTTGGCCAACCAAACCGGCATAGACCTCGATGCCGCATTAGTCAAAAACCTCGAGAAAAAAACGAAAAGAGACGCCACGCGTCATCACGAAAACCCCAAACTGAAGTCCTGATGGAAACCATTCAAAAAGCGTTGCAACCCAGCCAGTATTTACTGGTTTCTGCCCTACCACAACAATATCAAATGAAGCTTTGGCCTTTGATAGATGAGGTAATTCCGCAACCAGAGGAAGGCTCGCCAAGGGCTATCATTCTGTGCACGAGCGATGCACAGGCCAGAGAAATTCACGCAGAATTTGTTAAGTTGGCCAAAACCAAAGACCTCACCGTAGACCTCGTTGTCGAAAAGGGCAACAAACTGCAGCAGCGCAATGACCTTTTTGATGGCACCGAAATTATTGTTGGCACCACGCGCAGGATGGCCGAGCTCTATTTTCAGAATGGTTTCAATATTAAAAAACTCAAGCTGTTCATTGTCTTGGGCTTAGAAGATCAAATGCGCGCAGGTCACAAGGGTTATATTGTTCGCCTCACCGAGAGTTTGCCAAAATGTAAATCTTTGTTTTTTACCACAAACCCCGATGAAGAGCGCTCCGTTGGCTACTTAGAAGAATTTTATCCGAACATTCGCCTCCTTGAGTTGTCTGAAGAAGCATGAGGCCCAACGACACCCTAAAAGAACTCAGACCACTCATTCAAAAAGAAAATGGCGAAGCCAACGACCTAGAGCGTTTTCAAAACGAGGTACTGCGCCCAATTTTTAAGTTGCAACATGAAATATTCCTAATGGAGTGGTTTCAGAGTGGCCATTTTAAACACATTCAATCCTTAGAAAATCCTATTTTGAAAAGAAGTGCACTGAGCAGCTTTTTATCGAAAAACACCAGGATTTTTTATCGGTATGTGGGCATCATTTGCGGGCTATTTACCGAAGCGGAATACCAGTATTATTTGGGTCACCAAACTTTGGTAGATAAACGCATTAAAGAACTATTGCTTACGCGCTTTCTTTCCTACGAGTCGTAGTTAGACCATATCAAACGCTGCAATAAAAACAGGTTCTTTGGGTTCAAAGTCTCCTCTGACCACAACATCGACCTTTGCAACACCAATAATTTGATGCAACAAGCCCCATTTGAACTGTTGCTGTGCTTTTTGGTAGAGCGGGTCTCTGGTGTCGTTCCACCACAGCATAGTGTGTAGTTTTTCTTGAGCTAAAACGGCTTCAAATAAGCGCGACACATCTGCTATTTTTCCAGACGGATTGCACACTACATCTGGAACTAAAAACGTGTGTTCTTTTGGCTGAATGAGTTTGCGCAAAAAGGGAATGTAGGGCAGTAATTTCACTTGGAGGCCACCCAATTTGCCTGGCAGCCGCTGGATTTCCCAACGCACCTGATGAAATTGCGCTAAGGCCAGGCGCTCCCCTTTTTCATCGAAAAGCGTATACACCGTTCCGTTTTCAAAAAAGTGAGTAAAATAGGCGCTGTAGTGGCTGTAGTGGCTTTCTATTAGTTGAAAAACTTGACCTTCAATCTTTTCTTTTTTCAGATGGGCTGCGGCCTTCGGATAAACCCTACTGAACGTTTGGGTGTTCAAAAAGGCCTTGGTTTGGAAACCAAATGTTTCGCTCATCCATTTGCTGCGCACATTTTTGGCATCAATGTAGGCGTAGCAATAGGCTTGCGCACCAGGGTATTTTGTCGTGATGTCCAAAAATACGTTTTCGATTTCTTTCTTGATTTGCGACTTCGGATTCATGCGCGCCTTTCCTTTGGACTGAAAGCGTTTGTCAAAAGCAAAATAGCGCAAGTATAGCCCAAAAGGTCGCTGACAGAAAGTAATATTGGCAAGCAGGTTTTCGCGACGGCGCAAGGAGAAACTCAGTGGGTGGTCGGTATGCGCAACGCTTTGCGCCACATCTAAATGCTTGTATTTGGCGCCGTTTGTACCTAACACCGTTTGTTCAAAAAGCGCAACTAAATCGGAATGAATATGCGCTGCTTGTTCGAATTTCATAAGCGAATGTAGCAATTATAGGACTTTACTGAGCCAGGTTAGGAGTTCGGTTTGTTGTTGCCCGCTAAGAACTTTGGTGACACTGATTTGCTGTTTTTCCAATTCTTGCGCGGTGGAACTGCCCCACGCAACAACTTTTGCGCGTGCAGAAATGGTATTATGCGCTAGAAAAGCAAGAACATTACTCGGAGAAGAAAAAATATAGATGTCTTTTTCTTGGATGTGCAGTTTTTTGAATCGGGTGTTGTATACCGGTACAATCATTTTTTCGCTTTCAGGAATCAATGCAGCGTAGGTTCCGATCGATAACTGACTGCTCGGAAAGCAAACGCTGCGACCGTCTCTCCAGGTGTTGAAGCGTTCGGCTTCTGCTTTGGGCAGGCCCGATTGTTGGGCAATGAATACTACTTCTTTTTGATAGCGCTCTGCCACTTTTTTGGCGGTTTCAAGGCCTGCACAAGCAATGGGTGCAGTGGTCTTACATTGGCTCAAAAAGAATTCGGCTGCGCGGATACTCGCTAGAAATAAGATGTCGTAATTTGTCGGGCAGTCAAAGGGGAGGGCTTCAAAATCAATAAGCGTTTGTGCTTCTAAAATGCCACTTTGCTGAAGCGCGTACAAGCCTTCATTGAGATCTTCTGGATCTTTTGATAGGAAGATCCGGCTCATGGTTAGTTGCTTAGCGCCGAAACGATGTCAGCAATGTGCGCATCGATTTCAAATTGGAAAAACTTTGCAGCTTCATTTGCATTTGAAGCGTGGGCAGCATAGATTTTGGTGTCGCCAAAATAGACGCCAAGCGGCAATTGGCAGCCGCCATCCATGGCTTGGAGTACGCCGCGCTCTATGGCAATGTGTGCTGCAACCGCCGGATGATTGAGTTGAGAAACAACAGCTTGCGTTTGTTGGTCGTTTTGACGGATTTGCAAACCCAGCACACCTTGAGCCGGCGCAGGTACAAATTCGGTAGGGTCGAGCACCAATGTGTGGATGTCGGAGAGTGGAAGTTGCAAACGGCTTACACCTGCATTGGCCAAAAGGATGGCGTCATAGGCCCCACTGCGCAGTTTGTCTATGCGCGTAGGCACGTTGCCGCGCAATTCTTCGATCTGCAGATCGGGGCGCAGCGCTTTGATGATTGCTTTTCTGCGCGCTGAAGAGGTACCGATAATGGCACCCTGCTTAAGGCCCCACTTTTGGTTAGGATCTTGGGCAGACTTGCACATGAGTAAAAGTTCTGATGGGTCTTCGCGGTAAGAGACAGCGCCGATGCAGAGGCCGGCTGGTTGTGTTGTTTCGAGGTCTTTGTGTGAATGGACCGCGAGGTCGATGTCGTTGTTGAGCAAGGCTGCTTCAATTTCTTTGGTAAAAAAGCCTTTTCCTTCAAGTTTGTCAAAGCTGAGGTCTTGGATGCGATCGCCTTGTGTGACGATGATCTGAAGTTGTACCTCGCAGCCGAGTTGTTCGAGTTGGTTTTTGACAAAGTGTGCTTGCCACAAAGCGAGGTCGCTGCCGCGTGTGCCAATGCGGATGAGCGGTTTAGTCTGCATGGTTGAGGATGATTTCTTTGGCCAACTTCATGGGGCCACTGATGTATTTTTTTTCGAGGTAGCTCACCACTTTGTCGAGCACTTCTTTGGCTTGCGGATCGAGGGTATCGAGGTCTTCTTTGAAAATTTCAGTATAAGCTGTTGCGCGCAGCTCCTTGACTTGGGCAGGTACGTTGCGCATGGCAATTTCTACTTTTCGCTCGCGCAAGAGGTGTTGGAACTCATAGCGCGCATTAGCAATGATTTCTTCTACTTGCTGCAACTCTTTGGAGCGTTCCTTGACGTTTTCGTTGGAGATGCGTTGTAGGTATTCGATCGAAAGGTATTTGACCGCATGCGCATTTAGGATGGCTTGGTCGAGGTCTTGCGGAATGGCGAGGTCGATGACGATTTTTTCTTGCGTTTCGCCGTTCAGTAAAGTGTTGTACAAAGCAGGTGTTATAATTACCCCTTCTGCAGCTGTACAGGTGATGAGTACGTCGAAACCGCTCTGGTGATTAGGTAGCTCCTCCAATGCAAAAGCATTTCCGCGAATTTCATCGGCGAGTTTTTGCGCGTTTTCCAAAGAGCGATTGAAAACCTGGAAGTTTTTAAAGCCGTGTTTTTTGAGAAAACGAGACATGGTAGTGTTCGTGACACCGGCGCCAATGATGAGAATGCGTGCCTCGAGCGGAATGTTGAGTTGTTTGAGGTATTGGTAAGCCAATGAGACAACAGACACGGGTTTGGTCGAGATGCTGGTCTCGGTATAGACTTGCTTGGCCGTTTCGATGACTTTTTTCATGAGTAAGCGAAGGAGGTCACCGGTGAGCTGAAGGCTGTTGCAGTGTTCGTAAGCCAAGCGCACTTGTGTTATGATTTCGCGCTCCCCGATGATCATGGAGTCTATAGAGGACGCTACCGAAAGCGCGTGCTGAACAGCTGCGCTTCCCGAATAGACTTCTGTTTTGCGCACGAAGTCTTCTAATTGGATCGGAACTAACTTCGGGTAGAGTGTTTGGAGTAAGCGGGTCAGAAAAGGGGTGTCGAGTTCAGCGCTACATACAAAGGTGATTTCGACGCGGTTGCAAGTTGTCAGAAACATAAGCTCTGTGAGGCTTAGTGCTGCTTTGAGTTGTGCTAATTGCAAGACCTGCGCTTCTTTTTCGATGTGCAACAAACCAATTTTATTGACATCTAGTTGTCGGTGCGTAAAGGCGATAATGTGGAGTTGTTGCAACAAAGCGCTTTTTCTATAGTGCAAAGCTAAGTGCTAGCAACCGCAGTATTGTCATTGAATTGTCATAATAGCTAATTTAGAATTGGTTCAAATAGCCTAAGATCTTTAACTTTGAGGCATGCGACAAACTTATCAGGCGATACTTTTTGATTTAGGCGGTGTGCTCATCGATATAGATTACCATTCCACAGAAAGGGCATTTGATAAATTAGGTGTTGCTGATTTCAAAGAGCGGTATACGCAATTCAATCAAAATGAGCTATTTGACCGTTTTGAGTGCGGTAAAATTTCCGAGCAACACTTCGTAAATCTCTTGTTGCCTTATACGCAAACAGGCACTTCTCCAAACCAAGTTGTTGCGGCCTGGAACGCCATGATCGGCGCTTTTCCGCAAAGAAAAATCGCCCTTTTAAAACAATTGAAAAACCAACAAATACCGCTTTTTTTATTGAGCAATACCAATGCTTTGCATATGGTTGAAGTGTCAAGAGCCTTGAAAAAGGTATCCGATGTGGCCTTGGTGGCCTATTTTGAGCAGGTTTTTTTATCGCACGAAATGGGCAAGAGAAAACCGCATCCGCAAACGTTTTTGTGGACCTGCGACCAAATGGGTTTTGCGCCAGCAGACGTATTGTTTATCGACGACAGCCCCCAACATATTGCAGGTGCACAGGCAGCTGGCTTACAGACTTATTTTTACGAGAACGAGACCGCTTTTTACGCGCTTTTTTCTTGACACAGCTCCACGAGCAGACCGTTGGTAGATTTGGGGTGTAAAAACGCAATGCGCTTGTTGTCGGCACCGTCTTTTGGGCTTTGATGGATCAATTGAAAGCCCGCCTTTTCTAAGCGTTCGAGCTCCGCATCGATATTTGCAACTTCAAAGGCGACATGATGAAAACCAGGACCATTTTTCTCTAAAAACTTGGCAATCGGAGAGTCGGGCTTGCTGGCTTCTAGGAGTTCAATTTTTGATTCACCCACCTGAAAAAATGCGGTTTTGACCCCTTCAGATGCTACTGCTTCCCGTTTGTAACAAGGCGTATTGAGGAGCGCTTCAAAAAGCGGTATAGACTGCTCCAAACTTGCTACTGCAATGCCGAGATGTTCGATGCGCTTCATATTTAGTCGTCGATTTTGATGAATTTTTCTGTTTTATTGTCGTAGTTGATGAAGTACACACCGCTCACAATATTGCGGCAGTCTACTGTTGCACTGTAACCTGTTTTGAGGAGATTCCCGTAGGCATCATAAATTTCATATTTGGTTTTGACTACTAGATTTTTGGCTTTAAAAGTAAGAGTGGCATGCACTTTTGTAGGACTAAAACTAACGGCCGGAATAGTCGAGTTAAAGCTCGTGCTTTTGGAAACTCTTGGCTTGCCAGAACTATCTGTTTGACTCACCCTGACGGTGTTTTTACCAGAGTGCGGCGTCAGTTGAAATTGATAAGTATTTGTGCTTCTTGTCCCTTTACCTTTGACTTGCCCAACTTCTACCCAGCGCCCCCACTTATATTGTTCAATACTGAAGTCGAGCACTGCCTGTTCATTGGTGGTAGTCCAGCTGAGGCTGCCGTCTTTTTGTGCCGAAATTTGTGTGCACTCAAAAGTGCTTTTAGGTAATAAAATACTAGGATTCAAGAAGCGCGGTTCGCAGCCTGCAGCGTGTTCGAGCACGACAAACACGTCGTCTCCTTTTTTGAGGTGAAAGAGTTTAAAATCGATTTCGAAGTGTGTAGTTTGAATAACGGCTGGGAGGATTTCTCCGTTCACTAGTACTTTGCTGATACAGAAACCAAAGCCATCTGCCATTGGCGGATTATTGACAATCAGGTTTTTTTCTTGGTAGGTGCCTTCAAGCGAGAGTAGCTCGACTTGTGCGTTGGTAGTCAAACTCCAGCCGAGCAGATAAACGAACAATAAACGAACCAACATTTGCTTGCTTTTCTTACAAATATAGCATGAATCAAGTGCTTTCGATTAATTTTGTCTCATGCCGAATACAAACTACGACTTCATCAAAGCACTGCACCTTATTTTTATGGTCAGTTGGTTTGCGGGACTGTTTTACATGGTGCGCTTGTTCATTTATTTTAGAGAAGCTGCCGACAAACCTGCTCCCGAGAAAGAAATTTTACAAAAACAATTCGTCCTCATGATGCAGCGGCTGTGGTGGATCATTACAACGCCGGCAATGGTTCTGACAGTTGTATTTGGTGTCTGGATGCTTACCCTTAACCCCGCTTATTTGCTCAAAGCACCCTGGATGCACCTCAAACTCGGTTTCGTTTTACTCTTACTAATTTATCACTTTTACTCCCAAAAATTATTGAGAAATAGCGAAGCGGGTCAGATCAAATGGTCTTCTAATCAGCTTCGGATTTGGAATGAGGTGGCCACCTTACTTTTAGTAATAATTGTGTTTTTAGTCGTATTGAAAAACCATTTGAACTGGATAAGTGGAACTCTTGGTTTTTTTGGTGTCGGCGTTGGCCTTATGTTAGGCATCAAAATCTACAAGAAATTGCGCAAAACTCAAGCCTGAATTGTTCAAAAATTAAATTGTTTCTTTAGAAAGTTTGGTTACCTTTGCCAAAATTTTTTCGCAAACACGCAAAAACACAATCTAATGCAGCAAGCAGGTAAGTTTTCTTCACTTTTGCAAATCATCGTTTTCGCATTGTCATTCTTTGTTTTTCAACCTTTTGCAAAGGCCGCTGAAGAAGAAAATTTCAACGTTGGCGAAATGATCATGCACCACATCAAAGATGCGCATGAATGGCACATTACCGGGCCAGAGCACGGTGGCACTAGCGTATACCTCCCTATTATTCTCCACGACAACGGTTTTAAATTTTTCAGTTCCAAACATTTCTATCACGGCAAAGAAGTTACGGTCACAACCAAAGACAGCCTGACGCTTCATTACATGGAAGGTGTGGGCCCAGCAAAAGGCTATGCGCTTTTCCACGAAGAAATTTACAAGTTAAACAACGCAGGTATGCTCCATTTCAAAGGCGAGCACCCACACAACGCTTCACCCACAGACCTTTCTGTTACCAAAAACGTAGCTTCATTATTGTTAGGTTCATTACTGATCCTTGTCATTATGCTTACTGTCGCTGGTTTTTACCGCAAAAACGGTGCGGTTGCACCAAAAGGCTTGGCTAAGTTTTTAGAGCCCATCATTGTTATGGTCCGCGACGACATCGCCAAAGCGAACATCGACAAGCACAAATACCACAAGTACGTTCCTTACTTGCTCACCATTTTCTTTTTTATCTGGATCAACAACATGTTGGGCCTCATTCCAATCATTCCAGGTGGTGCCAACCTCACAGGTAATATTACCATTACCCTTTTCTTGGCATTCTGTACTTTACTCGTCACCGTATTTTCAGGTAACAAAAACTATTGGGGCCACATCTTCTGGATGCCAGGAATTCCTGTTCCCATGAAAATCTTCATGATTCCAATTGAGCTTATCGGTATTTTTACTAAGCCCTTCGCCCTCATGATCCGTTTGTTTGCCAACATTACGGCGGGTCACATTATCGTATTAGCCTTGATTTCCATCATCTTTATCAACAAAAACATCGCTTGGGCAGGCTTGTCTGTTCCGATGGCTTTGTTTATTTCGGTGCTCGAAATCCTCGTTGCATTCTTACAAGGTTTCCTCTTTGCAATGCTTTCGGCATTGTTTATTGGGGCAGCTGTTGAAGAAGCACACCATTAATTAGTAACCTTTTAAATTAAATACAATGACAGGAATGTTTGGTAGTATTGCAGCAATCGGAGCTGGATTGGCAGTTTTAGGCGCAGGTCTTGGAATCGGTCGTATCGGTGGTTCTGCAGTAGAAGGTATTGCGCGCAACCCAGAAGCAGCTGGAAAAATTCAAACAGCGATGATCATCGCAGCAGCCCTTATCGAAGGTGTTGCATTGTTTGGAGTAGTAGTTGGTCTTCTCGGAGCAAAAGCGTAATTAAACTCAAAAGGAAACTGCAACGGTTGGTTGCGGTTTCCTTTTTTTAAATTTTAAAAACACACAAAAATGGATTTGATATTACCTGATTTTGGTTTACTAGTTTGGACGGGCCTTGTATTCAGCCTTTTATTGTTCTTGTTGGCCAAATTTGCATGGAAACCAATTTTGAATGCGGTCAACACGCGTGAGCAAAAAATTTCAGAAGCATTAGAACTTGCCGAGAAAACAAAAGTCGAAATGCAGGCGCTCAAAGCAGAGAACGACCAAATTCTCAAAGAAGCACGTGCAGAACGCGATCAGATTTTAAAAGAAGCGAAAGAAGCTGCTAATGGCATGGTAGAAGACGCGAAAGGAAAAGCGAAAGACGAAGCTGCAAAAATTGTGGAGTCTGCACGCCAGACCATCAACAGTGAAAAAGCAGCGGCTATGGCCGAGCTTAAAAACCACGTAGCTAGTCTCTCCTTAGAAATCGCTGAGAAAGTTGTTCGCCAAGAGCTCAGTTCAGACGACAAACAAAAAGCCCTCGCAACGCAACTTGCTGGCGAAATCAAAATGAACTAATCCATGAAGTCCAATAAATCCGCTGTTCGCTATGCTACTGCTCTTTTAGAGTTGGCTATTGAGCACAACAAAGTGGAGCTCATCGAGGCAGATATTCTTCATCTTTTGAGTATCGCCAACGAGGCTCACGACTTTCAGGTTTTCTTGAATTCTCCGCTGATCAACATAGATAAGAAAATCGCTGTGATCAAAGAAATTTTCAAGGATTTCAACCAAACAACCTTAGATTTTTTGGCATTAGTGACCAACAACGGTCGTGAAGGCGTCATGATAGACATCGCCAAACAATTTATTTCAAAGTTAAAAGCACATCGCGGAATTGTTCCAATTACCATAGTTAGTGCCCAACAACTAGAAGAAGGTACCAAAGCATCTATTCTTTCCAAAATTTCTGCAGCTATAACCGGCACACCAGAAATTACCGAGCAAATCGATGCAGCGCTTATCGGTGGATTCATCGTCCGAATGGGCGACCACCAAATAGATGCTTCAGTAGCTAATCAGCTCAAGCGTCTCAAACAACAATTTGTATAATCGTCAACAGACAAAAAAATAAGTACACATGGCAGATATTAAACCAGCAGAAGTTTCCGCAATATTGAGAGAACAACTCTCAGGTTTCCGCTCAGAAGCTGAATTGCAAGAAGTAGGAACGGTACTTCAGGTAGGAGATGGTATTGCACGCATTTACGGTATGAACGGCGTTCAGTACGGCGAACTCATTGAATTTGATGGGGGTATGCAAGGAATTGCACTCAACCTCGAAGAAGACAACGTCGGAGCAGTTTTGCTTGGCCGTTCTTCTAGCGTTAAAGAAGGAGACACCGTTCGTCGTTTAGGAAAAATTGCATCGGTTAAAGTTGGTGATGGCATGGTTGGTCGCGTTGTCGATACTTTGGGCCAGCCTATCGATGGTAAAGGACCTATTCAAGGAGAACTATACGAAATGCCTATCGAGCGCAAAGCCCCGGGTGTTATCTTCCGTCAGCCAGTAAATGAGCCGCTTCAAACAGGTATCAAGGCAGTAGATGCCATGATTCCAATTGGTCGCGGACAGCGCGAGCTCATCATTGGTGACCGCCAAACTGGTAAAACTACTGTTGCGATTGACACCATCATTAACCAACGCGAGTTCTACGACCGCGGCGAGCCAGTTTACTGTATCTATGTAGCCATTGGTCAAAAAGGTTCTACCGTAGCGGGTATTGTCAAAAAATTAGAAGATGCAGGAGCTATGGCCTACACAACTGTTGTAGCTGCAAATGCATCTGATCCTGCTCCAATGCAGTTCTATGCGCCAATGACTGGTGCAGCTGTCGGAGAATACTTCCGCGACTGCGGTAAGCCAGCACTTATTGTCTATGATGACCTTTCTAAACAAGCCGTAGCTTACCGTGAAGTATCGCTTCTTTTGCGTCGTCCGCCAGGTCGCGAGGCTTACCCAGGTGACGTCTTCTACCTTCACTCTCGTTTGCTCGAGCGTGCAGCAAAAGTAATCGCCGATGACAACATCGCCAAAGAAATGAACGACCTTCCAGCTTCATTGAAAGATAAAGTTCGCGGTGGCGGTTCACTGACTGCACTTCCAATCATTGAAACACAGGCGGGTGACGTCTCTGCTTACATCCCAACCAACGTAATTTCCATTACAGATGGTCAAATCTTCTTGGAAGGTGACTTATTCAATTCGGGTATTCGTCCGGCAATTAACGTTGGTATCTCTGTATCACGTGTAGGAGGTTCGGCACAAATTAAGTCAATGAAAAAAGTTGCGGGTACCTTGAAGCTTGACCAAGCGCAGTACCGCGAACTTGAAGCGTTTGCTAAATTTGGTTCTGACCTAGATGCAGCAACAAAAGCTGTCCTTGACAAAGGTGCACGTAACGTAGAAATCTTGAAACAACGCGAAGGTGACCCATATCCAGTAGAAAAGCAAATTGCAATTATCTATGCTGGTGTGAAAGGCCTTATGCAACCGGTTCCAGTTTCTAAAATCAAGGAATTCGAAAAAGACTACCTTACTGTTTTAGAAGCCAACCACGCAGATACACTTGTCGCTCTCAAAGCAGGAAAATACACAGATGAAATCGAGGCCGTTTTAACAAAAACTGCTAAAGAAGTTGCTGCTAAATTTGCTTAATTACAGCCTTAATTCAGGATTACAATGGCGAATCTAAAAGAAATACGTAACCGCATTAGTTCAGTGGGCTCCACCATGCAGATTACCTCTGCAATGAAAATGGTGTCGGCTGCTAAATTGAAACGCGCACAAGATGCCGTAACGCAAATGCGTCCGTATGCGGGCAAATTGCGCGAGATCCTCGAGAACCTAAGTGCGAGCCTTGATCTCTCAGAAAACGCCTATGCAGAACAGCGCGAGGTCAACAAAATTCTGATTGTCGGCATTACATCCAATCGCGGTCTTTGCGGTGGTTTCAACAACAACATCATCAAGCGTGTTGGCACTCTCATTGCCGACGACTACGCCGGGAAAGAAGTTTCTGTACTTTGTTTAGGTAAGAAAATTAAGGATGTGTACAAACGCACGCCAAATTTCTACGCCAATGACAAGTTAGAAAACATGGAAGACATCTATGCCGATTTGCGTTTTGAGCTCGTTGCTCAAGTTGCTGAAGAAATTATGGCGCAATTCCTCAACAAGTCTTTTGACAAAGTAGTTTTGGTTTACAATCGTTTTGTAAATGCAGCTACGCAGTCTATCGAGACAGAGCAATTTTTACCAATTGTACCAACTGTTTCTAGCGCTGAATCTGGCGACTACATCTTTGAACCTTCAAAAATGGACATCGTAGAAGACTTGTTGCCAAAATCTATGAAGCTTCAGCTTTACAAAGCTATCAGAGATTCATTTGCTTCTGAACACGGCGCGCGCATGACCGCCATGCACAAAGCCACCGACAACGCAAGTGAACTTCAAAAAAGTCTTAAACTCAGTTACAATAAAGCGCGCCAAGCGGCCATTACCAACGAAATCCTCGAGATTGTTGGTGGAGCTGAGGCCCTTAATGGTTAAGAGAGTTCAAACAAGATTATATGAAAAGAGCGCTGATTTCAGCGCTCTTTTTGTTTGATATCAATTTGTTAGTCAACATTTTAAGTACAAAACTAGTAATTCCAATGGAAGCGCTGTGCAACGCGCTCATGGATATAGGCTAGTACTTCTTCGTGTTTTACATACGAAAGCACATCTTCCATAAATGCTTGTAGGAGTAGGTTTTTAGCCGACGCAGCGCTTAAACCTCTCGCTCTAAGGTAAAAAAGTGCGGTTTCATCGAGCTGACCAGTTGTGGAACCATGCGAACACTTGACGTCGTCGGCATAAATCTCGAGCTCTGGTTTGGAATTGATGCTTGCGTTTTCTGACAAGAGTACGTTGGCGTTGCTCTGGTAAGCATTCGTTTTTTGGGCGTCTTTGCGTACAAAAACCTTTCCGTTGAACACGGCAGTAGCTTTGTCGTCTGCTACACCTTTATAGGTTTCAAAAGACTCACAGTTGGCAACTTTGTGGTCCATGGTGGTGTAGTTGGCCACGTGTTGCTCATCTCTGAGCCAGTAGGCTCCATTGAGATAGGTTTGAGCGTGTTGACCTTCAACCGCAACCGCAGCATCATTGCGGACAAAACTGCCGTCTAGCGTAATGGTGTTGATTTCGAAATGTGATTGCGCATCTTGTTTGGCGCGGTCTTCATTGAAGTCGAAATGGCCGGTGCTGCAATCTTGAATTTTGGTAACCTTGATGCGTGCTGATTTTGCGACGTCATATTGAAAATGGGTGTGTGCAAAACCAATGGTATCTGTACTACTTTTAGAAACAAAGTAAATGGCTGCTTCGGAATTTTCGCCAAATTGAAAATGATGGCGATAGAAATACTTGCCTCCGCTATTGACTTGAATCAGTTGAATAGGCTTGTCTAAGGTGCAATTGGCTGCAATATGAATGTGCACACCTTGCTGGGCATTAAGTGCGTTCAGCGCGCCAAAAACATCGTTAAATGTAGCTCCGTGGAAACTTGCACTGGCCTCGCCAAGCAGTTGGATCTTTACACCAAGTGGTAAGTCTTGAGGCAAGAATACTTGCGTGTTATTGATCAGCACAGTATAAGCATCTTGAACCACTGAATGGGCCTTTAATTGCGCTTCTGGGAGCAAAACTGTGTTGTGGAACTGAGCGGCAGCCAACTTGCCAAGTCGGGTGTATTTGAAACGCTCGGCTTTGGTCGTTGGGAAGTCTTTGCCTAAAAGATAGGCTTGCGCTGTTTCTTGCAGTGCTGCTGGCATTTCAATTTGACTTGCCTTTAGATCGGCAGAAAATTGATCGAGTTTGTTGCTGACAATGGTTTCCATCTTACAAACTTTCTTTGATCCAGTCGTAGCCGCGTTCTTCTAGTTCTAGGGCAAGTTTTTTTGGCCCTGATTTGACGATTCTACCGTCGTAAAGGACGTGCACTACATCTGGAACGATGTAATCGAGCAAGCGTTGATAGTGGGTAATAACAATTGTTGCATTCTCAGTTGACTTGAGCGCATTGACGCCATGAGAAACAATCCGCAGTGCATCGATGTCTAGACCAGAATCGGTTTCGTCTAAAACGGCGAGTTTAGGTTCGAGCATCGCCATCTGAAAGATTTCGTTGCGTTTTTTTTCACCACCGGAAAAACCTTCATTGACAGAACGAGAAGCTAATTTGGCATCTAGTTCTACGAGTGCAGATTTTTCACGGACCAGCGCCATAAAATCTTTGGCTGATATAGGGTCTTGGCCCAGATAAGCACGCTTTTCATTGAGGGCTGTTCTTAAAAAGTTGACGTTGCTCACACCCGGAATTTCTACAGGATATTGAAAAGCCAAGAACAAGCCTTCACGTGCGCGGTCTTCGGTAGCGAGTTCCAAGAGGTCTTTGCCTAGGAATGTCACGCTGCCTTCAGTAATTTCGTAATCTTCACGACCTGCTAAAACTGAAGCAAGTGTACTTTTACCGGCGCCGTTAGGCCCCATAATGGCATGTACTTCACCTGCTTTTACTTCGAGGTTCAATCCTTTGAGGATTTCCTTGCCGTTGATGCTCGCGTGTAAATTTTCTATTTTTATCATTGTTGTGGAGTTCTGGTCTTGAGTTGTGTGTTAACCTACGCTACCTTCTAGGCTGATAGCCAATAGTTTTTGTGCTTCTACGGCAAATTCCATTGGTAGTTGATTGAGTACTTCTTTGCAATAGCCATTGACAATCAGGCTAATGGCCTTTTCTTCACTGATACCACGCTGCATGCAATAAAAGAGTTGGTCTTCACCAATTTTTGAGGTAGTGGCTTCGTGTTCAATTTTGGCGCTCGGATTTTTACATTCGATGTAGGGGAAAGTATGTGCACCGCAATGATCGGTCATGAGCAAGGAGTCGCATTGCGAGAAATTGCGCGCATTTTGGGCTCCTTTATGAATTTGTACAAGGCCTCTGTAGGAGTTTTGTGAGTTTCCAGCAGAGATACCTTTTGAAATGATTGTTGATTTGGTGTTTTTGCCAAGGTGGATCATTTTGGTACCGGTGTCGGCTTGCTGATAGTTGTTGGTAAGGGCTACAGAATAGAATTCGCCAACGGAGTTGTCGCCTTTTAAGATGCAGGAAGGGTATTTCCAAGTTACTGCCGACCCTGTTTCTACCTGGGTCCAGGAAATTTTAGCGTTGGTTTCGCACATGCCGCGCTTGGTGACAAAATTAAATACACCGCCTTTGCCCTCTTTGTCTCCGGGATACCAGTTCTGCACTGTTGAGTACTTGATTTCGGCATCTTTAAGGGCAATGAGTTCTACTACCGCTGCATGCAATTGGTTTTCGTCGCGCTGAGGAGCCGTGCAACCTTCTAAATAAGAAACATAAGCGCCTTCGTCGGCAACTACAAGCGTGCGCTCGAACTGTCCGGTACCGCCTGCATTGATCCGAAAATAAGTAGAGAGTTCCATAGGGCAGCGAACGCCTTTTGGAATGTAGCAAAACGAACCATCGGTAAAAACGGCGCCGTTGAGTGCGGCGTAAAAGTTGTCGGTGCTCGGCACAACTGTACCCATGTATTTTTGAACGAGTTCGGGATGATCTTGTACAGCGTCTGAGAAAGAACAAAAGATGATACCGAGCTCGCTGAGTTTGGCTTTAAAGGATGTGGCTACAGAAACGGAGTCCATAACGAAATCGACAGCTACGCCAGTGAGGCGTTGTTGCTCTTCCATAGAAATACCCAATTTTTTCATGGTTTCCTTGAGCTCCGGGTCGACGTCGTCCCAAGATTCGTATTTCTTGGTTTGTTTGGGCGCAGAATAATAGGCGATGCCTTGAAAATCGGGCTTTTGATAGTGTACATGGGCCCATTCAGGTTCGGTCATGTCTTGCCAAATTGCAAAGGCTTTGAGGCGTTCGTCTAGGAGCCATTGAGGTTCATTTTTTTTAGCAGAAATCAGGCGAATGATGTCTTCGTTGAGACCAATCGGAACGGTATCGGTTTCGATATCCGTGACAAAACCAAATTTGTATTCTTGGTTTTCGAGGTCTTGTGCAAGTTCGTTTTCGGTGTAGTTCGACATCTTTATACAGAAAAGGATTCACCACAACCACATGTACGATCGGCATTGGGATTCTGAAAAACAAAACCTTTGCCATTGAGCCCACCAGAAAAATCTAGGGTTGTGCCTACTAAATAGAGGTAACTCTTTTTATCGACAACAACTTTGACGCCGTTGTTTTCAAAGGACATATCGCCTTCGTTTTCTTGGTTGTCAAAAGTAAGTTGGTACATGAGACCTGAACAGCCTCCACCTTGTACACCTACTCGGATAAAGTACCCTTCTTTTTGCTCGTCTTCCATGAGACGAAGCGACTGTTTTTTGGCAGCATCTGTAACGGTTAACATCTCGTTTTTATTTAGATTAATTATAAATAAAACACTTTGTTTGCTGCAAATTTACCACATTAATGGTATTGCATGCAAGATTTTAAACAAAGAAATTACACGCATGTTTGCGTTTGCGTTTTTTTGTAACACGCTATGTTATTAATTTTGACTATATTTAGCTCAGAACTCATTAAAAACACAAAGTTATGCGTCTATTTTACCTCGTTTGCGGCTTGCTTTCTATGTCACTGTCATTGGCTCAACAAGTCACGCTAGATTCCAAGGCTTATCAAGCACTTAAACAAAATAATGAACTAAATGGAGTAGCGGTAGTAGCGCCTGAAGTAACCGTTGTAAATCAACATTATTCTGGAACGCAGGTTCAAAAATCAGGACTATGCGATTGCCTGATCCCATTAGATTCAACTTTTCAGTTAGCCATGTTGCCTAACGATGATTTCTATTCAAATAGTATCGCTTTGCCATTTAACTTCAGTTTTTATGGCACTACCTATGATAGCTTGTACATTAATAACAACGGTAATATTTCGTTTTCGCAACCGTATTCTACGTTTACCGCTAACCCATTTCCAGATCCAACATTTAACATGATTGCGCCGTTTTGGGCAGATGTAGACACGAGGTCTAACAATGGCGGAAGTGTTTGGTATAAAGTCAATGCGCACTCGTTGATAGTAGTTTGGGACCATGTAGGATACTACAACATGATGGAAGACAAACTCAATACTTTTCAGCTCATCATCTCAGATGGCTTAGATACACTCATCCCTAATGCTAACAATGTATCATTTTGTTACGGAGACATGCAATGGACAACCGGAGCGGCGTCTTCTGGAGTGAATGGATTTGGCGGAACACCTGCCACAGTTGGGGTCAATATTGGCAACGGCATCAATTATTTTCAAGTAGGGCAGTTCGACTCAACCGGTGTGAATTTTGATGGTCCGTACAATACGAATGACCAAGTAGATTTTTTAGATGGTCAAGAAATTTATTTTGATTTGGCCAATTCCAATTCAAATATTCCGCCACTCGTCATGAGCAGTGGTATTTGCGACACCATCGATGTATACACCGGCGACACCTTAAAAAGTTTAAATGCCGTAGATTTTTCAATTGGTATTAGCACGCCTGAAATCGGTCAGACATTAACAACAAATATTACTTGTGACGAACCAACCGCACTTAACTACCAAACTTCTTTCGTAAGCAATGAATTTACAAGTTACGACCTCACTTTTGATGCCACAGGGGTACAACCTGGCTTGTATCATATTCAAATTGAAACTACTGATAACGGCACTCCAGCGCAAACGGTCACAAAAAATATCCCAATTCGCGTACTTTACGATGCAAATCTTGCAGGATTAAATGATGTTGCGGTTGCCCAGATCGGGGTTTATCCGAATCCGACTTCAGAAACTGTTCAAATTAATGGTTTGAAAGCGGGAGATGTGCTTGAATTATTTGATGCATCTGGAAAATTGATACAAACAATGAAGGCCACAAAAACAACTGAGCAACTCATTTTACCGCAAATAGGCTTCTATATCTTGAAATGTTCCAGTGACAACATGCCACTTACCTTACTGAAGTTGCAACGCATCTAAGTAGTCAACAACATCAGTGTTTTCTGTGTATTTTTAGCCAATGAAAAGAATCATTTTCTTGGCTTTGCTTTGCCTGAATTTAAACGGTCAAGTATGTGCGCAAAATACACAAACCAATTACAAAACAAAATACGTTTATATATTGGTAATCGATGGTCCGCGTTATTCAGAAACATACGGCGAACCTACCTGTAAATACAGCCCGTTTCTCTGCGATTCGCTTAAACACGAAGGTACTTTTTATGCCAACTTCAAAAATAACGGTCCAACTTTTACCGTACCGGGACATACAGCAATTGTAACAGGAACCTATCAGCGTATTTCAAATGCGGGCACCGCCTTGCCAAAACAGCCGAATATTTTTCAATATTTTTTACGGGCAAGTGGGAAAGATTCTACCGGGGCTTATGTTGTGGCCAGCAAAGGAAAACTAGATGTGTTGGTCAATACCTCACACAAAAAATGGAACAACCAATTTGTAGCCAGCACCTATTGTGGCCCAAATGGTAATGGTTTGGGCTATGGCCGCGACGACAAAACATTTGCCAAAACCACAGAGTTACTGCAGTCAGCGAATCCGCCGCAACTCATGCTCATCAATTTGTTGGCTGTAGATGTGTATGGGCATGCGAATAACTGGGATAAATACCTAGAGTCTATCACCCAAACTGATTTGTATGCGGCCAAACTCTGGCAAATGATCCAAGAGAATCCTGTTTTGCGCAATCAGACCACCCTTTTCATCACCAATGACCACGGCAGGCACTTAGATGGCGTGCGCTCAGGGTTTGTCAATCACGGTTGTCGTTGCGAGGGCTGTCGCCATATCTCGCTGTTGGTTCTGGGGCCAGATACGCCAAAAGGTGTTGTAGTGACGGAAGAAGCCGAAATGACTGACATCTCCAAAACAATTGCAGACCTCTTGCATTTTGAGATGCCTACGAGTAAAGGTAAGATGCTGAGAAAAGCATTTACTTTGAAATAGCGATGCTGTTTTAAAGTGTTTCTGTTTTTAGAACAGATCTTCTAAAAGCTGCTCATCCACTAAATTAGGAAGTGTTACTTTCAAAAGTGGCTCTGCTTCCATTGCGCGTTTAATAGCAAACGTGGCGTTTTCATTGCGCGCCCAGTTGCGTCTGGCGATGCCGTTATTGACATCCCAATGGAGCATGCTCGTGAGGTTGCGCTGTGCTTGTGCTGAGCCGTCTAGCAGCATGCCAAAGCCGCCGTTAATGACTTCGCCCCAACCTACACCGCCACCGTTGTGAATGCTCACCCAAGTTGCGCCTCTGAAGCTGTCGCCTATGACATTTTGGATGGCCATATCTGCCGTAAAGCGTGATCCGTCGTAGATATTTGAAGTTTCGCGGTAAGGAGAGTCTGTACCTGAGACATCGTGGTGGTCGCGACCCAAAATAACGGGGCCAATTTCTCCTTTGGCAATCGCTTCATTGAAGGCAGCGGCAATGCGCATACGGCCCTCGGCATCTGCGTATAAAATGCGGGCCTGAGAGCCTACCACCAATTGATTGGCGCGCGCTCCCTTGATCCATTGAATGTTATCGGCCATTTGCTGCTGGATTTCTGCTGGGCTTTCTTGCATCATGTGCTCAAGCACAGCACAAGCAATAGCATCGGTTTTTTCGAGGTCTTCGGGCTTGCCGCTGGCACAAACCCAACGGAAAGGACCAAAGCCGAAATCAAAGCACATCGGACCTAAAATATCTTGTATGTAAGAAGGGTATTTGAAATCGATATGGTTGGCTGCCATGACCTCGCCACCCGCTCTCGAAGACTCGAGCAAAAATGCGTTGCCGTAGTCAAAGAAATAAGTTCCTTTGTCGGTATGTTTGTTGACGGCTGCTGCATGTCTGCGCAAACTTTCTTGAACGTATGTTTTGAAGTTTTCTGGGTCATTGGCCATCATGTCGTTGGCTTGCTCAAAGCTTAAGCCAGCTGGGTAATAACCTCCAGCCCATGGATTGTGCAACGAAGTTTGGTCTGAACCGAGGTCAACATGCACGCCTGTTTGGTCGAATTTTTCCCAGACGTCAACGACGTTACCCAAGTAGGCAATAGACACAACTTCTTTATCGGCTTGTGCTTTTTTGACGCGCGCAACGAGTTGGTCTAGGTCTGAAATGATTTCATCGACCCAACCTTGTTCGTGGCGCGTGTGTGCTGCTTTCGGATTCACCTCCGCAGTAACTGAAATCACACCCGCAATGTTGCCCGCTTTGGGCTGTGCTCCAGACATGCCGCCTAAACCTGCGGTCAGGAATAATTTGCCTTGGATGTCGTCGCGGTTTTTAGCCAACCTGCGCACTGCATTGAGCACGGTAATAGTGGTGCCGTGAACAATTCCTTGTGGGCCAATATACATATAAGATCCGGCAGTCATTTGGCCGTATTGCGTGACGCCAAGTGCATTGAATTTCTCCCAATCGTCTGGTTTGGAATAATTGGGGATCATCATGCCATTGGTGACCACCACGCGTGGGGCATTCGGATGCGAAGGAAACAAGCCCATTGGGTGGCCAGAGTACATGACCAAGGTTTGTTCGTCAGTCATTTCTGCTAAGTATTGCATCACCAAGCGGTATTGGATCCAGTTTTGGAAAACTGCTCCGTTTCCGCCGTAAGTGATGAGCTCGTGCGGATGCTGTGCAACCCGATGGTCGAGGTTGTTTTGGATCATCAGCATGATGGCTTTAGCCTGTGCTGATTTTCCGGGGTAGTCGTCTATTGGGCGTGCATAAATGGGGTTCTCCGGCATGAAACGAAACATGTAAATCCGACCGTAGGTCTGAAGTTCTTGTGCAAATTCTGCAGCGAGAATAGCGTGTTGTGCTTTCGGGAAATAACGCAAGGCATTGGCAATTGCCAACTTTTTTTCAGTAGGGCTTAAAATCTCTTTGCGTTTTGGCGCATGATTGATGGCTGAATCCCAGGCTTTTGGCGCAGGGAGTACTGAGGGAATTCCTTGTTTGATTTCGTCGGCAAAACTGATCATATCTTTAGTTTTGCCACAAAAATAAGCAATGTTAGTGCTTCAGCACGACAAATCCGTGTTTTTGAAGCTCAATTCCACCATCTAGCGTCGCATCTATGCGGTAGAAGTAGGTGCCTTCCTCAACAATATCGCCCGCTGCTGTCTTTCCGTACCATTTTTCGGCAGGGTTGGTGTATTCAAATATGACATTACCCCAACGGTTCAGAATGGTACAATTAAATGTAGCGATACCTTGATAGTCTACAAAAAACGCATCGTTGCCGGTAAGTGACGACAACACAACAACATTAGGCGCGGTGATGTCGCAGGGTTTGTATGTAATGTTCGCTGTGTCGCTAATGGTATTACATGAATTTTGAGCTGTGTAAATGTAGTTTCCTGCTTCGGTAGCTAACCTCGGTACTTCCGTACTGGCATCCCACCACTGACCATTAATTGGCGGGCTGTAACCACTTTGGAGTGGAGTGGTGTTGATGACATAAGGATTGAGCCAAACGCTTGCTCCGCGACAAATAGCTGAATCTAGTATAGCCGTATAGACGTAGGGCATAAATTCAATGCTAGCCGCAACAGTGTCTTGACAGGCGTTATCTATAAAGAATACAGGGTAAACGCCACCTGTATTGTAGGTCATGATTTCGGGGTTATTTACAAGGTTGTTGGGAACAAAATGTACAGCGGTATCTATTGCATACCACTGACCACCTGCGTAGGCTTCGGTATTGCCAACAAAATAGCTGTAATGACATACGGCTGTGTCCGAAAAAATAGCCGGACGCGGCAAGACCACAAAAGACACAGTGGTGTCGTAGTTGCAACCAAAGTTGTCTGTGATATTGTAGGTGTAGTTGGTGCTGCCCGGAGTGCTCGGTTGGATCACGATAAGGGTGTCGTTCTGACCAGAGATTATGGTTGGGTCTGACAACCACCCTTCAGTTACCACATAGTTTTGGTAACCTTCGCTTTCAGGATAAAGGGAGGCATTGAAATAGATTCCCCAAGAGAAAATATAGCCATCGTCTATTCCTTGGTTGTCTTGAACAGAGATGGTCCAGTTGCCATTAATTGGGCAGCCTGCAAATTGGTTGAAATCACCATCGGGGAGGTAGACGCCATTCGGATTCATGGAAGGGAAGCCGTAGTCATTGAGGACCGTATTGTTCGCTGCATTTTCGGCGCAAATGGTATTGAAAGTATTGTTTGTTGCAGAGAAGCAATAACTCCAGACAGGTGAGCCAGGGTTTCCGCCATCGATGTCGGTATCGTTGCCTAGAAAGGTACTGATGCTATTGCCGCAGCCACCCGGAACGAGCTCTGCCCACCCAAATGGGGTTTGGTTGTATGCATTCATCAAAGAAACGGTTGTGCCGTTAGGGCAAGTGAGTGCAATTTCGATATCGCCAATGTAAGAGTGCTCGATATCCAAACAAATTTGTTCGATATCGGCACTTGAGGTAATGACCGCAGTAGAGTCAAAGCCTGACATCGGGATAGAAGTTTGATACATCTGACCTGCGCCATCTGGCAAGAAAGTAAGGCCCGCGAATGTACCTCCAATTTGGAAGGTGCCACCTGGAATCTCAATTCCAACGGTGTCTTGAGGTGTAACACCACCGATGAGGAAAGAGTTTTGACCCAAACAAACGGTATCTTCTAGTGGCCCGGTACCTGCAAAAATAGGAGGGATAGAAACGCGCACTTTGAAATTAGAATGAATGGTTTGTGGGAATTGATCTGTAACAGCGAGGTCTACGTAATAACCCGTATTGTTTGTGGGCGTAAACCAAATTTGGTCGCCGGTGAATTGGCCGATGCCGCCTATGGTCCAGACGAAAGTACAGTTGGCATTGGTTTGCGAATAACCGGTGTTTGAGTTTTCTAAGGAATATGGAAACGCAGGGAGCGCTTTGAGCAAGACGCTGTCGCCAGGGCAGAGATCCACAAAACCGGTGTCTAGGGGGTTCATGAGGTTTGTGCCGCCGCCGTTTTTGAAAGCTTCGACATGCGCAACAATTGGCTGAGGTGGATTGCCGCAAGCTACGTTAGCCACCCAACCAGTGCCTTCATCTGCACCGTTTGATTTGAAGCGCAAAGTCAAACAGCCCGTAGGATTGTTCCAAGATGCTTGAGCAAAAAGGCCCACTGGATTTGTACCACTGTTGTAGGCCCCGAGTAGTGGCGAAGCAGTTGAAGGCCCGTCGTAAATATAGAGTGTGTCTGTTGGGTGGACATCCCATTCAAAGCCAATGTTGGTGGCAAAAGCAATAGAAACTTTGGAACCTTGCGTAAGATCTGGGCAAAGCACTAAAGTTTCGTTCATGTTCGGCGTGTAGTTACCTGTGCCATCTATGAAGTTGGTGCCGCCAGTTGGTACAATCCCCGAACAGTTGAGCGGGTTGGTTTGACCGTAATCTGGACCAGTTAATGTGAGGGTGACTTGTGCATTGAGGCCTGAGATAATACCAAATAGAACACTTATGCTGAGTAAGAAATGTTTCATTTTTTCTGATTTTGCATTTCTAATTGAAGAACATTTTTAGATTTTACGACTAAAATTTGATCGGAATTGGCCACTCTAAAATATTGTGTGCGATCGAGAATTTTAAAGCCTAAAGCAGTAAAATTGAGTGGCTTTTCACTTGCTTTAGCAGGTAGTTCAAGGACGTCAAATTGAGAGATGTCTTTGCCCTGCGGTGCGCTGATGAGGTAACAAGCGTGGTCAAGGGCGTAGGTGTAAAGCGGCAAGGAATTTTCGGCTTTGAACTGCGCAATTTCTTCTTTGGAATAACTTTTGCTAAGCTGAGATTCGACCGTTTGAGACCAACCACAAAGGCTCAAAAGGGTAAAAATTAGGGTGTAAAATAGTTTCATAAATGGATAGAATACGTTCTATGACGTAACAATGCGTTGAAAAGTTGCGTCAAATGTTCAAAGTTTTAAACCTAAGGCTAAGTTAATAAAACGTAGTTTTGTACCACGAAAAGTTCAATTAATTATCATGGAAAACACAGCATTGGCAGGCATTGCCTCACAAGTAAGAAGAGATATCGTCAGAATGGTTTCGGCCGTCAATTCAGGCCATCCGGGTGGTTCACTTGGCTGCACAGACTTCCTGACTTATTTGTATTTTGAGCAAATGCAGCACAACCCATCTGATTTTCAGATGGATGGCAAAAACGAAGACCTCTTCTTTTTGTCTAACGGCCACATCTCACCCGTTTGGTATAGTGTATTGGCCAGAGCAGGGTACTTTCCAGCTGCCGAATTAGGTACTTTTCGCAAATTGGGCACACGCCTTCAAGGCCACCCTTCAACCGACAAAAACTTACCAGGCATCCGCATGGCATCTGGCTCATTGGGTCAAGGGCTATCTGTAGGGCTGGGCGCGGCACAAATCAAAAAACTCAACCAAGACCCTACGTTGGTTTATACTTTGCACGGCGATGGCGAGCTTCAAGAAGGTCAAATCTGGGAGGCAGCTATGTACGCTGCGGCCAACAAAGTAGACAACATCATTGCAACCATAGACGCCAATGGTCGGCAGATCGATGGCGATGTAGACGAAGTACTTTCGCTCGGAGACCTCCAACAAAAATGGGTGTCATTCGGCTGGGAAGTCTTGCACATGGACGGCCACAATTTTGACAGCATCCGCAGCACCATGCAACAAGCTAAAAGCATGACAGGAAAAGGCAAACCAGTAGTCATTATCATGAAAACTGAAATGGGTCAAGGTGTTGACTACATGATGGGCTCGCACAAATGGCACGGTGTGGCACCTAACCCTGAGCAGCTGCAAGTAGCGCTGGATCAACTCGCAGAAACCCTCGGAGACTACTAGTGAAAACAATTTGGGCCCTCCTCTTCCTGACTTTTTTCAGTTTTGGCTGGACCCAAACCACTACGCGCATTCTTTTTATTTTGGATGCCTCCAATTCTATGAATTTGGATTGGAATAACCAAACCCGCATGGCTGCTGCCAAAGAAGTCCTGACCAAAAGTGTCGAAAGCTTGCGAGGTGTCCCGAATTTAGAACTTGCCCTGCGCGTGTATGGTCATCAGTCAAATGTCACCAACACCTATCAAGACTGCCAAGACACCAAACTAGAAGTGCCTTTTGGCCCTGCAAATATTGACCCTATCAAGACCAAAATCAAAGGCCTACAAGCCAAAGGAGCTACGCCAATTGCACGGTCTTTAGAAGCTTCAGCTGCCGATTTTCCAGATACACTCGCCCGCAACTTCATCATTCTCATAACCGATGGCCTTGAGTCTTGCGACAACGATCCTTGTATTGTTGCCCGCAAACTCCGAGATAAGGGCGTAAAGGTCACACCTTTTGTGATTGGCCTCGGCATGGACCTCAGCTACCTAGACAAATTTGAATGCATCGGCAGCTATACTGACGCCGAGAGCAAGGCAGCTTTTGAAAACGTGCTCTCCAATATTTTGTCCAAAGCTCTTTTGAACACAAGCGTTCAGATCAACCTCAATACCGTTGAAGCAAAGCCACTCGAAACAGACGTCAGTATGTTTTTGTACGAGGCAGGCACAACCAACTTGAAATACACTTTCGTTCACACCCTCAACCGCAAAGGTTTGCCCGACACCCTCGTGCTCGATCCTTCTTTGCGCTATGATTTGCGCGTGGCTACTGTTCCACCAATCTCGAAAAACAATATTGCCATCTTGCCGCATACGCACAATACCATCGAGTTGCCAGCAGGGCAGGGGCAACTCAAAGTCACTTCCGTAAAGAGTCCTGCGGGCACGCAACTCGAAACCCGCATCTTGCAAACAGAAGGCGCTAAAACACTGCATGTACAGCAACTCGGCGATATTCAAAAGTACTTGGTAGGCTCGTATCAGTTGGAAATCTTAACGCTTCCGCGCACTTACAAAGAAGTCAAAATTGAGCAATCCAAACTGACCAGCATCGACATCGTGGCTGCTGGTCATTTTGTTTACCAAGCACCCAAAGGCATTTTAGGTCAGGTATTTTATGAGCGCAATCCGGGTCAGTGGGAGTGGGTCTGCGACCTCCCCTTCAATCAAACAACGGGTAATATACGTTTGCAGCCAGGCACTTTCAAAGTTGTTTATCGCGAAAAAGACCAGCGATCAAGCGCCTACACCAGAGAAAAGAAATTCACTATTACATCCCTTAAAATCACTAATTTAACTTTATAAAAATGGAATTTGAAGTATTCGGAAACAAAGACACCCGTTCGGGATTTGGCGAAGGTTTAGCTGTTCTTGGCGAACAAAACCCAGATGTAGTTGCACTTTGTGCAGATTTGACGGGCTCTCTTAAAATGGATGCGTTTCAAAAAGCGCACCCAGAACGTTTCTTTCAAACGGGTATTGCCGAGGCAAATATGATTGGCCTTGCTGCCGGCATGACCATCGGCGGTAAAATTCCTTTTACAGGTACTTTTGCCAATTTTTCTACAGGCCGCGTTTACGATCAAATTCGTCAGTCGGTAGCTTATTCCAAAAAGAATGTGAAAATATGTGCTTCACACGCGGGCCTCACGCTCGGTGAAGACGGCGCAACACACCAAGTACTTGAAGATATCGGCATGATGCGCATGTTGCCTAACATGACCGTCATTGTTCCGGCCGACTTCAACCAAACCAAACAAGCCACCATTGCTATTGCAGCCCACGAAGGCCCAGTTTACTTGCGTTTTGGCCGACCAGTGATGCCTATTTTTGTGAAGCCCGACGCAGCATTTGTGATTGGTAAAGCAGATGTATTAGCAGAAGGCACCGACGTCACAATTATTGCATGTGGCCATATGGTTTGGAAATCTATCGAGGCCCTCAAAGAATTGCATGCCATTGGTATTTCAGCCGAGCTCATCAATATGCACACCATTAAACCACTCGACGATGCTGCGATTTTAAAATCTGTTGGCAAAACAGGTTGTGTAGTTACTGCAGAAGAGCACATGATGAATGGTGGTTTGGGAGAGGCTGTTTCTCAAGTCTTGAGCCGCCAGTATCCGGTTCCGCAAGAATATGTTGCCGTTAATGACACCTTCGGAGAGTCTGGCACACCAATGGAACTCATGACCAAATACCACATCGATACTCCAGACGTTGTTGCTGCGGTCAAGCGCGCCATTGCACGCAAGTCAATCATTATCTAAGCTAAAGCGCTAAAGCTTCGGCTACTGTTTGGACAGGCCTGTGGCAACTGCCGAACTCACACACCGATATGGCACCAGCTGTATATATCTCTGAGCAGGGTAAACTTTGGTGGTAAGAAAGCAAGCAGTCTATTTGTTTGGTGGCCTGAAAAACTTCCATGGGAGCTGTGTTTTTGAGTACATGCCAGTGCTTTTCTGGGTAAAGTTGTCTGAACAAGAGCAGTCCCCAATTGGAGTAACCCGAACCGTAGGTTTCCATGCCATCGTAAATATTTTGAAGCATTTGCTGGGCGCTGTTTGTCCAGTCTTGGTTCTGGTAGTAAAAGCCCATTGTTAGAAAAGCATGTGCCATGACTGAATTGCTCGAGGCAATGACGTTGTCGTGGAGGTCCATGTTGCGGCTGATCAGCGTAGAATCCGATGCCGTGAAATAACACATTTTACTTTGCGGATGCTGAAATTCAGCGGCTACCTTTTCTGTAAGCGTTTTGGCAAATGCTAAAAAGTCTAGTTGGCCCGTGCACTGATACGCCAAACTCAAAGCTTCTATTGTGTGGGCGTAATCTTCCAAAAATGCCGCCACACTTTTTTGCTGATTCGTATTGACCCTCAAAAGTTGCTGGCCATCCCATTGTATGTCTTTGATCCAAGAAAGTATTTTAAGCGCCCGAATCAGAAATGCATCTTCGCCAAAAACGCGGTAAGCCTCCAGTAAGCCTTTGGCGGTCATGGCATTCCAGCTGACGAGCAGTTTGTTGTCTAGGCCTGGCCTTACGCGCAGACTACGCTCGCGAAGCAAAGTCTCATTTATCTGCGCTTTTTGTGTGAGCCATGTATCTAAATCTAGACCTTCTAATTTGGCAAAAGCGCTGTCGGTATGCTTGCGCAGTGGAATGTGCTTACCCTCTTCCCAATGCCCAGTTTGATTGATGTGGTAATAGCGTTTCACGCGCTCGGCCTGCGCACCAAACAGTTGGTCTATTTCGTTGGGTGTCCAGCAGTAAAATTTACCTTCCTCTCCTTCGCTGTCTGCGTCGAGTGCGCTGAAATAGGCGCCTAAATCTGAACGGAGTTCGCGTTCGAGAAAATCAAAGGTCTGAAAAACAACATCTTTGTAATGCGGCGTTTGATAGCTTGCATACGCTTTGGCGTATAGCCCGATGAGTTGTCCGTTGTCGTAGAGCATTTTTTCAAAATGTGGCACCTTCCACAATACGTCAACGCTGTAGCGCGTAAACCCACCTCCTACTTGATCGTAGATGCCACCCAAGGCAATTTTGTCGAGCGTCAGGCGCACTTGCTTTTCAATTTTAGCTTCGTCAAAATGCTGCGCATAACGCAGTAAGAAAAGCCAGTTATTGGGCAGCGGAAATTTCGGCGCTTTGTTGGTTCCGCCTTCAAAAGTGTCAAAACTGCGGGCCCAGCGCACAACCATCTCGTGGAGTCTTTCGGCTTCAAAGCCCGAAATTTCTTGCGGGGCGGCAATGAGTTCTGCTTGCTGAATGCCCTCGTGGAGTTGTCGGGCGTAGTCTATGGCTTTGACTCTATCGTTGGCATAGGTGTGCGCCAAAGATTTGAGGATGTGCATCCATTGTTCTTTGGGGAAGTAGGTGCCGCCGTAAATGGGCCTGCCGTCTGGGAGCGTGAAACAATTGAGTGGCCACCCGCCGCGTTGGGTCATGAGTTGAACGGCCGTCATGTAGATTTGGTCTACATCTGGGCGCTCTTCGCGGTCCACTTTTATATTGATAAAATGTGCGTTCATGAGCTCCGCTACTTCTTCGTCTTCAAAGCATTCGTGCTCCATTACATGACACCAATGACAGGCCGAATACCCAATGCTGATCAACACCATTTTGTCCTCGGCTTTTGCGCGCTCAAAAATGGCTGATGACCAAGCTACCCAGTGCACGGGGTTTTGGGCGTGTTGTAACAAATAAGGTGAACTTTCGTTGCCGAGTTGGTTGGCCATATGCTTAAAATTTGACTAAAGAAGAACTATATTTGCCCAAGATATCATACCGTGCAACAAATACGCCCTTACAAAGTTCTGCTTTTTTTAGTTCTGGTCTTGTCCCTTTTGTACATTCCTAGTGCACTTATTCCCGAAGAAGGTGTCAAGTGGCTAGGTGTCAATTGGCGCTTTTTACCGCTAGAGCGCGTGTGGGTAGCCAAAAAACAAGTCAAAAAGAACATCGATAAAATTGTGGCTGCCGTTGATACCACCGACATCAACGACGGTGTCAAGCATATCGGTAAAAGCTCGGGCCAAACCGGTCTTCCTGATGGCGGTTCATTGGCCAGCGAGTCTGCAAATCCGCTGCAAATGAGTGGCAGTGCAACAGCCAAACTTTACCGTTTCTTTAACGCGCTTCAAGGCGCTGCCGAGGGGCAAAAAATCAGTATCTTTCACTACGGCGACTCCCAAATTGAGGGCGACCGCATGACCGGCTACATTCGCCAACGCATCCAACAACAATTTGGCGGCATTGGCCCCGGTTTCATTCCGGCCTACAACGTATACAATACGCAAAGCTTTAAGCAAAAAGTATCGCCTAACTTTAAGCGCTACACCGCTTTTTGGCCACCCAAAATGAGCTCTCGTCGTTATGGCGCGCTTTTATCGGCCGCTACATTTGATGTCAGCGGTGCTACAGAAATCCCCACCGAAGCTTGGGTAGAAATTGCGCCGTCGCCGTCTGCTTTTACGCGGGCCCGCACCTTCAGTCAGGTCAAATGTTATTACAACAGTTGCTATGCACCTTGTTCGGTCAAGATTTACGAGAACGATAAACTCATCCACGAAGACTCCTTGGTCGCCGATGGTGGTCAGCACGTTTTGCCCCTTAGTTTTGGGCACACACCCAGCAAATTGCGCTTTGTGTTTGCCTCCATTAAAAGCCCCATTTTTACAGGGTTTAGCTTAGACGGCGATGTGGGCGTACAGGTCAATAATGTAGCCATGCGCGGCTCTTCTGGTCACGACCTCAGCTCTTCAGACGCCAGTATTTTTGCACAAATGCACCGCGAAGCCAATACCAAGTTATTTATCTTGCAATTTGGCGGTAATTCCGTTCACGCCTTCCGCGACAGTAGCAGCGTGCGCTACTACATTGGCGCACTCAAGAACCGCATCAATTATATTCAGAAATTAGTACCTGATGCCGCCATCATATTAATTGGCCCTAGCGACATGTCTAGGCTCCACGACGGCGTATTTGAAACCTATCCGTATTTACCCTACACCGTAGACCGCATGCAAAAAATGTGTGCAGAAAACGGGGTGGCATTCTGGAATTTATATGCAGCAATGGGCGGTAAAGATTCTATGCCGGCATGGGTTGCTCAGGGCTTGGCTGGAAAAGATTACGTGCATTTTAGCCCTCGTGGCGCCAGCATTGCATCACAGTACTTTTTTGAGGCTTTTGGCGCCGCTTATTCCGAATGGCAGTCCAAGAAGGGGGGCGAACAATGAGACGATGTTTAGTGCTCTTTATTTTACCCTTATTTGCTTTGGGACAATATCCAGCGCTCTGCACTAATGATACACTCAGCGCCGTTGAGCAAGAAATTGCCAAAAACTATCCTTTTGTCGAGGTACAATGCAACCAATTTCAATTTTTTGGTTCCGAAAGCCCCAATTGGCTGCACCTCAACAAGGCGCTTACCCAAATGATCGAAACGGGCGAGGGCAAGCTCAATTTTTACCATATTGGCGGTTCTCACTTGCAGGCCGATATCTATTCCCATGACTTTCGCACATTTTTGCAATCCAATTGGCCGGGTTTGAGTGGGGAGCGAGGTTTGGTGTTTCCGTTTAATTTGGCGAATACCAATAATCCTTCGAATTACAATTTTTCATCCCCAAATTCTTGGAAAGGATATAGAAGTGTGAACCAACGCCCAGAAGATTTTGACTATGGCCTCAGTGGCGCGGCTATTTCTTGTGGCGATTCCCTCATTACTATTAATTTCAAGCATTTGCGCACGAATGTTAAACCACCCTATGACCGCTTGCGCATTTACCACAATACCGGTGACTTCCCCTATGAGCTCAACTTTGGCGATCAAGAACTTTTAGTGACTGAACTCACGCATTTTCCTGAAATGGGTTACACCGAAATTCGCTTCTCCGACCACCTCGATTCCTTAGACCTTCTTTTCGTCAAGAATAGCACAACACCCTTTACGCTTGAACTTTTTGGTTTTGAGTTTTTAAATGATTTACCTGGCATTACCTATACCGCTATTGGCATCAACGGCGCAAGTTTGCCCACGTATTTAGCCAACACCAATTTCAGTCGGGATTTACAATTGCGCCCCCCTGATTTGTTTATCTTCTCGGTAGGCACCAATGACGCACATTGCAGCTACGAGGCCTTTGACCCCCAGATTTATAAAGCAAACCTGGAGAAAATGATATTACAGGTTTTGCAGAGCAATCCAAATTGCGCCATCTTGCTCGCGGTGCCCAACGACGACTATTACATGCGAAAATACCCTAATCGCAATACGGCGCGCCAGCGCGATGTGATTTTTCAGCTCGCGGCGAAATACCAAATGGCTGTCTGGGATTTTTACGGCATCATGGGCGAGTTGGGATCTTCTAAAACCTGGAAGAACGCTGGCTTGATGCAAGCCGATTACGTTCACTTTACAGGTACAGGTTACCACCTTAAGGGTACATTATTGATAGAGGCTTTTCAAAAAAACCTCAAGAGTTTACAAAATTTGCGCAATTGATATGAATCGCATACACGAACTATTTTCCTGGCAACATCAAGAAAGCTTGCTATTCACAAGACTTGATTTTTGGCTGTTTTTCTTGGCGGTTATGGCCGTATTTGTTTTGATCCACAAGCGTTATTTACTGCGAAGTATCTTCTTGACAGCAGTCAGTTTGTTTTTCTATTTCAAAACCTCTGGAAATTTTGTGTTGTTGCTCGGCTTTATGTTGTTGTTCAATTATTTGATTGGTCGAGGCGTTGGTTCGTTGGACCGACCCAAATGGAATAAAGGATTTTTGATTTCAGGGCTCATCGTTAATTTGGCAGGCTTGTTCTACTTTAAATATGCCTACTTTTTTACCGATGCCTTCAATGCACAATTTGGCACCGATTACAATGTAGTCAATCAGTTTGCAGTTATTGGCAACGAATGGTTTGGCAAGGGCAGTTTTGTAGACAAAATTCTAGTGCCCATTGGCGTCTCGTTCTTTACGTTTCACAATATTTCTTATTTGGTGGACATCTCCAGAAAAGAGATTCCAGCGGCCAAAAACTTCTTTGATTATGCGTTTTACGTGACGTATTTTCCACACCTTATTGCCGGACCTATTGTGCGTGCCCGCGATTTCATTCCGCAAATTCACACACCGTATCAGCTGAGTAAATACGACTTTTCGTGGGCGCTCTGGATGATCGGCAAGGGTTTGCTTAAAAAGCTCATTTTTGCAGATTACATAGCCGTGCATTTCATTGACAAAGTGCTCGATGCACCAGATGTGTATCCTGGTTTTGTGGGCCTCATCGCCATGTTTGCCTATTCCTTGCAAATTTATGCCGACTTCTCTGGTTATACCGACATGGCCATTGGCGTTTCCAAGCTCATGGGCTTCAATTTATTGGAGAATTTCAACTCGCCATATAAAGCCGTTTCTGTGGCAGAATTTTGGCGTCGTTGGCATAAATCTCTGAGTTCTTGGCTGCGCGACTACCTCTATATTCCACTCGGTGGAAACAAGAAAGGATCTTGGGGCACAGCCATCATGACGGTAATCATATTAGGCTTTTTGTATTTCATCACCGGCTGGGTTGAGCTCTGGTATACTTATGGAGTACTGCTCGTTGTTTATTTGATTTTATGGCAATTTTGGCCAGCCTTTCGAACGTTTGCCGTCCGCGACTTGAACTTGCTCATCACGATGATTGTAGGAGGTTTGTGGCATGGGGCGAGTCAGAATTTTGTGATTTGGGGCGCTATGAATGGTGCAGCGTTGGTGATCTATAATTACTGGAAGCGGATAAGCCCGTATGAAAACGCAACGCATTGGTCGGTGCGGGCTTGGCGTATATTTCTGACCTTGACCTTCATTACCTTTACCCGCATTTGGTTCCGTTTGCCCGAAGCTGACCAGCCCTTAAAGTTCTTGACAATTGTTACCGAACAATTTGACTGGACGAGCGCTACTTGGTGGAAAGTTTGGAACACTTATCAAGGGATCTTTTACCTCATTATTCTTGGCTTTTTGTCACATTGGTTGCCACAAAAATGGAAAGATCAAACCGTTTTGTTCTTTTCAAAATGGCCAATGCCCATTCAGGCGCTCACTTTTGCGGTGTCGGTTTTTATCATGTATCAAGCGGTATCTGATACCTTTAAAGCCTTTGTTTACTTCCAATTTTAGAAATAGTTGGGTAATTACTTGACATGGGGGGTCTTGATGTTGTATCTTTGCGCTCCCCTAAAAGCAGGGATTCAAAAAACGTCCTATGAGCAAAATGAAACTTTCTGATTTTGACTTCAACCTCCCTGAAGAATTAATCGCCAATTATCCAGAAGAAACCCGCGACGAATGCCGCCTCATGGTTGTGCACCGTTCTACCGGCCTCATAGAGCACAAAATGTTCCGCGACGTCCTCGATTATTTTGATGAAGGCGATGTCATGATCATGAACAACACCCGCGTTTTTCCTGCTCGCATGTACGGCAACAAAGAGAAAACAGGAGCAAAAATCGAAGTATTTTTATTGCGCGAACTCAACCGTGAAAGTCTTTTGTGGGATGTTTTAGTAGATCCCGCACGCAAAATCCGCATTGGCAACAAATTATATTTTGGCGAAGACGACTCTCTTGTGGCTGAGGTCATTGACAACACCACTTCTAGAGGACGCACCCTTCGTTTTTTATTCGACGGCCCTTACGAAGACTTCAAGGCTAAAATCACTGAGTTGGGCGAAACACCCCTTCCAAAATACATCAAAAGAGAAGTAGAACCAGAAGACGAAGAGCGCTACCAAACCGTTTTTGCAAGCGTAGAGGGTGCCGTTGCTGCTCCAACAGCTGGTCTTCACTTCTCAAAACAATTGCTCAAGCGTTTGGAATTGAAGGGCGTGAACTTTGCTGAGCTTACACTTCACGTAGGCCTAGGTACTTTTCGTTCTGTCGAGGTTGAAGACCTCACCAAACACAAAATGGATTCCGAGCAGGTCATCATCCCCGAAAGTGCTGTACAAATGGTCAATGACGCCAAGCTACACAAACGCAGGGTATGCGCCGTCGGAACCACCTCCATGCGCTCTATTGAAACATCCGTCTCGACAGACGGTATGCTCAAGCCTTTCGACGGATGGACCAACAAATTCATTTTCCCACCTTACGAATTCAGTATAGCCGACAGCCTGATCACCAATTTCCACACGCCTCTTTCTACTTTGCTCATGATGATTTCAGCCTTTATGGGCCATGAGCTCATGCACAAAGCTTACGAGGAAGCGGTCAGAGAAAAGTACCGTTTCTATTCTTACGGAGACGCCATGCTTATTCTCTAATGGAGCTGCACAAGCAACTAGCTACTTTTCCAAAGAACCAAAAAACGGTCCTCACTATCGGGACCTTCGACGGCCTTCATTTAGGTCATCAAAAAATACTTTCAACAGTTTGCGCGCAGGCCAAGCAACAAGGCTTGGCTTCTGTGTTGCTCACTTTTCATCCGCACCCACGCCGCATCTTATTTCCAGATCAACCCTTGGGCCTCATCCAGACCCAAGAAGAGAAACTGGCTAGGCTGGAGGCACTTGGTCTGGACCACGTTGTGGTGCTCGAATTCAATGCACAATTGGCGCAGCAAACAGCCGCGCAGTTTGTGGAGGAGGTTTTGATCGATGGGCTCCATGCACACAGCGTTATTATCGGTTACGACCACCAATTTGGCCACGACCGTCAAGGCAATTTAGCTTTTTTGCGCAGCTACGAAGCTAAAGGTTTTTTTGAAGTCAAAGAAATTCCAGTTGAGCAAATCGACGAAGTCTACATCAGTTCCTCTAAGATCAGAAAAGCAATAGAACAAGGTCATATTGCGCAAGCAAATGCTTACTTAGGCCAGCCTTATCAAGTATCCGGGCACGTGTCAAGAGGGCTGCAAAACGGGCGCACTATTGGCTTTCCAACGGCCAACGTACAACTCACAGAGGCCGAAAAAATCTTGCCCGCCGACGGCGTTTATGCGGTGTCTAGTGAATACAATGGCGCAACACTATACGGCATGATGAACATTGGCTGGCGGCCTACCATCAAAGAAGCCAAAGTAGAACGCAAAATTGAAGTCCACTTCTTTGATTTTCAAGATGACATCTATGAAGCTTACCTCGCACTCAGTTTGCACGAGCGCATCCGTTCGGAACAAAAATTTGCAGGCTTAGATGCACTCAAAATGCAGTTGCAAGCAGACGAAATCCAAATCCGGTCTTACTTTTTCTCGATGCGATAAGTTTGTGTTTGTCCTGTTTGTAGGTCGCGCAGTTTTATAAGGTAAATCCCTTCTTTAAACGAGTAGATATCGATTTGTGCAGTTGTGGCTGCCGATTCCGTAGCCAAACACAATTGCCCAAGTGTGTTGTAGATTTCGATACTTGTCTGGTGCTCACATCCTATGATTTGAATGACATCCGAACTCGGATTAGGTGCAAACAAATAGTTGCCAGCAGCTACTTCATTTAAGTTGCTCTGGTTCTCGTCAAAGAACAGTACGTTATCTACAAAGATTACACCTGCACCTGCTGGCGAACCCGAAAAGATCAGTTGTGAAAAATGACTCATGCTGTTGAGGCTAGAAAATTGGCTCAATGGAATTTCGAGTGTGTTCCAGGTTTGCGGTACGGGCTGAAAGCTCAATTCGCTCTCGCTGTCGTCGCCTCCTGCATATTGTCCGTCGTTTCCGAAATCGACCAATTTAATTTTAAAAGGATTCATGTTGGCCGTCCAGTAATCAAGTCTGAAATGGGTCATGTTGGAGAGGTCTAGTTGATTGCCACCTAGTGTTTCGATACCTGCAAAATTGACAGAACTGTAGCGTTTGGTGTCGTTTCCTTGGATCTGAAGGTCGGTTACTTGTGCTTGTGACCACGGCGCTTGCCAAGTATCTACCGTTACATTGACGTATGGGTTACTGAACATCGAAATAACCGAAGCAGCAGAATAAGTAGGCGTAGGCGCAGGTACCATAGGCGCTAACGATTGCGAGCCCCCTTGATTCGAGAATTTGATGTTGTCAATATAACACACGTTGTTGTCGGAACGCTGGTTGAAATCCGGGAAAACGATGATTTGGTCAATGCCAGTAGCAGCAGGGTTCGACAATACATTTGTAAAATCAAAAGTGAGTTCTTCCCACTGGTTAACTAAGGTATTTGAGACGAGGATCTCGCCAGAAGAAGCGTTGGAAGGCGTCGCAAACTTGAGCCCAACCGGACTAATGACCGATTTATAGACCATCACTTTGACCTGACAATTGGCGGCTGTTAAATTGAAAAGACCAATACCTTGGCCGTGAAGAGATTCAAAACCAGCCCAAGGCGCACCATTCACGAGTGCCGTGAATTTACAAACGGTGGTCGATAAATTGACACCACTGGTCGACGGATTTGCAACTATTTCAACAGATGGGTTGTTTCCGTTCTCAAAAGTAGTCCAGGCCCAGTTAGCTCCAAAGCCATTGGGTTCAAAGTCTATTGGGCCAGCTTGTGCAAAAAGGATATGTGTAGCGCAAGCTACGAGGAAGGTTGAAAGAAATTTCATGGATAATCGGCGGTTTAGATATTGTTAAAAGTACTATAATAATCTGTCGCACGCCCATTTATTTTTTTACTACTTTCGAAAGATGCTAAGACAATTCTGCTTCTTTCTCCTATTTTCTAGCGTTGTTAGTACCGCGGTGGCACAAGCCATCAAATGGCAAGACGCCCAGCAGCTTGACCCCAAAACAGTCACAGCACTAGATTGCGCAGGCCTCAAATGGGATAGCCTACCCGTAAAAATATTTGAGTTTGTGGCGCTGCAATCCTTGGATTTATCAAAGAATCGATTGTCCGTTTTACCAGACGAAATGAAAGGGTTTGTACAGTTACAGCACCTGAAACTAGGAAAGAACAAATTAGATCATTTCCCGTTAGTGCTTTGTCAGTTGTCTATGCTGCGCGAATTGTCTTTGGAACGCAATGTGCTGCGGATTTTGCCAGATCAAATCAGTGCGCTTTCCCAACTACAAAACTTAGATTTATATGGCAATGCCATTGAACAATTTGGCGAAGGTATTTTTCTATTGCCGAACTTGCGCGTGCTCAATGTCGAAGGCGTGATGTACGGAACTGTTTTTGCCAAGCAGCTGCTCGGACGCTTGCCCAATACCAAAGTATTAATAGACCCGCCTTGTAAGTGTTTGGATTAGTATCTTTGCCCATGAAATTGCTGCGCCTAGTCGTTTTTTGGTTGCTCAATCATCCCCAATATGTATTGGGTGTGTTCCTCTTTTTTGTAGCAGTTTTATTTTGGACCAAAAAAAAATGGCGCCGCAAACGCCCTTATCTGCCTTGGTTATTGGCTTTAGGATTTGTGGCTTATGTGTTTGTCTTTATTCGTTTTTATGACCGCATAGACCTATTGCGCCCAGTGCTCCGCAATGCAACCGCCGAGACGCTTTCAGAAACCGCAATTGCCGACGATCAAACCTATTGTTTTGGCATCGATGTATCACAATACCAAGGCAGCATCAATTGGGACGAAGTGCTATTAACCAAACATCCATTGCGCTTTGCCATTGCCCGGGCCACCATGGGCACCGATGGCTTAGATCCACAATTTATAACCAATTGGCAGGCCTTGAAAAGAATCGGACTTCAACGCGGGGCGTATCATTATTACCGACCTTTTCAGAACTCCACGGAGCAAGCTCAAAATTTTATCCGGCAAGTTAGGCTGAGCAAAGGCGATTTTCCGCCGGTTTTGGATGTCGAAAAAATGTCGCCATTTGGAGCGGAAAACTTGCGCAAAGGGGTGCAAAATTGGCTGCGGATTGTTGGCCAGCATTACCGCTGCAAACCAATCGTTTACACTGGCCGCTTTTTCTATGAGCGCTATCTGAAAGGAAGCATAGACGCTTATCCGCTTTGGATTGCTTCCTATGGCCCACACCATAAAGTCGAGCAGCTCCCTTGGACTTTTTATCAATTTTCAGAAAAAATGGTCGTTCACGGCATCAATACTTACGTCGATGGCAATTTCTTTCAAGGTAGCTTAACGAAACTTCGTAACTTCGGCTTATGATTTTACTTGCACTCCTTTTCAAGCTTGGTGTACGATTTGCCATTTTTAATTTCATTTGGTTCTTTCTAGAGTTAGCCCACAAAATGCTCGCGGGCATGCGGCCTCCTTTTTTGGCAGAGCAGTACATCCTGAAAGGGATCAAGTATATTTTGCTGGTCAATATCACTTTTGCGTATTGTCTAGAATATGTGCCAAATGAACCCACTTATGTACTCAATTGGCAAAAATTAGTACCAGGCGGCCTTATATTAATGCTCTATTTACTCGGAAAATTCCAAAAACAGCAAGAACAACTCCAATTTCTAGGGGCTTTTCAGATGCCAGTCCAACAGCGCCCTTATTCCAAAAACCTAGAAATTCTCTTATTGGTGTTGGCCGCATTCACCTTTACAGGTCTTTACTTCTTCCCCTATTTGTCTGAAAATGGCATTTCACATTGGTTTGAGTCAAATATCCGCAGCCTAGAAAAGGCATTTTTCTTAGGTTTTGTATTTCAGGTACTCGGCTTCTTCTTTGTGCTAAGTGTATTCTTTCGCTTGCTCAAAGCCTTAAGTCCCAAACCACCACAAGCCGGCCCACCACAAGGTCCCGATGACTACACGGACTACGAAGAAGTTACCGATCAGCGCCTTGACTAACACACAGCTACATACCGACGAACGTTTGCCTAAGGCCTATAAATTGTGTAGCCTTAAAAAGATCGAAGCGCTCTATCAAACTGGAACGCTCATCAAAGCCTACCCTTTGCGGGTCATGTACTTACTTGAAGAAAACGCCCCTGAAGCTGTAACTTCGCAGCCGTTTCAAGTGTTGTTTTCTGCGCCCAAACGCCGCTTCAAAAGAGCCCACGACCGCAATTATATCAAGCGCTTGATGCGCGAGGTCTTGCGTAAAAACAAATTACCACTGATGACTGCCCTTCAGGAGAACAATAAAAAAATGGTGTTTTCGTTAACTTTTGTTTCAGATGAACGTCCGAACTATCAACTTTTGGAACAAAAGTTGTGTAAAGCACTCGACCAACTTATAAAAGCACTCAACCCATGATCAAACTGACTAAATTACCTATTCTCTTTTTTGCATTTTTACTGAGTCTTCAGTTCGGCTATGCCCAAACCAATTCTTTTGAAACGCTCAAGAGTTTGGAAATCATGGACCAAATCTATGAGCACCTCGACCTTTATTTTGTCGATGAGACCAAAAATGGTCAATTGGCCAAAACAGGCATCGATGCCATGCTAAAGGAGCTAGATCCATATACTGTATATTACCACGAGTCAAATATCGAAGATTACCGCCTCATGACAACCGGTCAGTATGGTGGCATTGGTGCCCTCATTCGCAAAATGGGCGATTTCAGTTTTATCGCTGAGCCCTACGAAGGCAAACCTGCGCAAGTAGCTGGCTTGAAAGCCGGTGATAAAATTGTTAGCATAGATGGTAAAAGCATGGAGAAAAAAACAACCGAAGAAGTTTCCGATGCACTTAAAGGTCCTAAAGGAACGTCGTTTGAATTGGTTATTGAAAGAAAGGGAGAGGGAAACAAAAGTATAAAATTGACCCGCGACGAAATCAAATTACCTGACGTACCCTATTTTGGCATGTTGGAAAACAAGGTAGGTTATGTCAAACTCAATTCATTTACGCAAACCGCTTCTGCTGATGTCAAAAGTGCGATAGAAAAATTACAAGCGCAGGGCATGCAAGAGTTGGTTTTGGACTTGCGCGGCAATGGAGGCGGATTGCTTATAGAGGCCGTAAAAATCGTGAACTTTTTTGTTGCAAAGAATCAAGTAGTTGTAACCACAAAAGGGCGCGTGGCCGAAGAAAACCGCACTTATAAAACCCTTGAAGATCCTTTTGCGCCCAACATGCCTCTCGTGGTGCTCATCGACGGCGGTTCGGCCTCGGCTTCCGAAATATTAGCCGGCAGCCTTCAAGACCTCGACCGCGCAGTTGTGATCGGCGAAACTAGCTTTGGTAAGGGCTTGGTGCAACGCACCTATGATCTCAAATACGGTTCCAAAATCAAGATCACCATTGCCAAATACTACACGCCTTCAGGCCGCTGTGTACAACGTTTGGAATATTACGACAAAGCAAATGACGAAAAAGCCAAAGAGGTAGCCGATTCTTTGCTCAAAACGTTTTATACCAAAAATGGCAGGCCTGTCATTGACGGCCGCGGCATAGAGCCAGATGTAGAAGTTGCTTTAGAAGACCTCAGTAGGTTGGCCGCGATGCTCTTAGTCAAGAACCACATTTTCAATTATGCCACACAATATGCTTCCGAAAATCCAACAATTGCGGAGGCAGGTACCTTCAAACTGAGTCAGGAGGCATACCAATTATTCAAGGCCTACGTCATGGCGCAGCCAGATTTTGACTACACCACCGCTTCAGAAGAGGCGCTGCGCAAAATGAAAGAGACTGCAGAAAAAGAAGGTTATTTTGAAGATATCTCTGTGCAGTACAATCAAATGTTGGAAAAGGTAACGCCATCAAAGGAACGCGATCTCGATAAATTTCAGCAAGAAATCAGCGAAGTACTTGAGGATGAAATCATTTCGCGCTATTACTACCAAGAAGGCCGCGCCAAGCAACAATTACAAGCTGACCCAGTTGTGCGCAAAGGTTTAGAAATTTTACAAGCCCCTACACAGTACAATACTATTTTGAAGAATTAAGCGTTAGTAAACACATGCTGCAACGCTGGTTCGGGACCAAAGCCCATACAAGACTACATTACCTCACGCTCCTCTTTTTTGTGATCGGGATGGTCTGCAGCAAGTTTTTGATGTCCTTGGGGCTCTTGTTGGGCAGCCTGAATCTCATGTTAGAAGCCGACTTCAAAACCTATTACCGCCGCCTCAAAGAGAACCGCTTGGTTCACCTCCTTTTGCTTTTCTATTTCCTTTTTTGGCTGAGTTTACTGTGGTCAGATAACTGGAAAGAAGGTTTTGACCAATTGCGTCGCTTCACAAGCTTACTACTCATTCCGCTTATTATCTCTGTTCGACCTTTGCCAAGCACCCGAAAAATAGAGGGGCTTTGGAGTTTCTTTTTAGGCGCTTTGTTATTGACGTCTTTGGTCAATAGCATCTCGTATCATTTTTTTGCTGAGCAACTCCACTTGGTCGACATCAGGGAGATGTCTTTATTTGGTTCACACATTCGATTTGGCATCTTGATTGGCTTGGGCTTGTCTTTTACTTTATTTCGCATACGCCAACAAAAGTGGTATGCTTTGTTGGCCCTTTGGTTCATCTTCTACACTTTAGATAGCCAGGCCTTATCTGGCGTTCTAACTGTTGTAGTTGTGCTGATGGGCCATGCTATTTCCTTTCTATTGCAAAGGAGAAAGTGGGGCTGGGTTTTTGGCATGGGCTCGTTGAGTTTGGTTTTGTTGTTTGGCTTGGTGTATTATTTGGCTCAACCAATAGATACGCGTGAAACCTGCCCTCCGAACCCTGCGCAAATGGCTCAGGAATGGCAAAAACGTTCTACTTTGCCATTTGAAGGGAGAGATTTGCGGGGTCAGTTGTTGGCCTCCACTGTTGAGCGCTTTGTGCTCAGTAAAAATGGCTGTGCAGCTGCTTCGGGTATTGCCGCCTTAAGCCAGGAAGAAATCCGTTGGATAGAATTGGGTTTTGCCGATATCCGCGAAGCACAGGGAGGTCTGGGTGCGCGGCTTTTTGGTCTGCGCTACCAACTCCACCACAGCAATAACCCCAATGACCATTCATTATTGGAGCGCATCGAATATTGGCGCAATGCTACCTCACTCATTGCCGATCATTGGCTCATTGGCGTAGGTGTCGGTGACCTCACCGACCAAATGCAAAGCCGTTACGAGGAGCGCGGCTCGCAATTGCGTCCAGACCGTCGCTTGCGCCCACATAATTATTACCTGACCACTTGGCTCAATCTTGGGATCTTGGGATTGTTTTTGTTTATGGGGTTACTCTTGCTCTTTGTCAAGAGGCAACTGCAGTATCGCCAAGTACAAGGCATCCTGATTGGCCTGACCTTCATCTTGACGCTTTTTATCGAGGATGGCCTCGAAACACAAATGGGCCTCACCATCTTCGCTTTCTTTTTTGCGTTTTACTCCCGCAGGGTAGTGCATTAAACGTTTCTTTGAAAAATTGAGTAACTTCGCACACTATGTCTATAGAAGTCAAAAACCTGTATAAATATTACGGAGAACAAGCCGCCGTTCGCGACGTCAGTTTTTCTGTCAAAAAAGGCGAGATTGTCGCTTTTTTGGGTCCAAATGGCGCCGGAAAATCGACCACCATGAAAATCATGACGGGCTTCATGCCTGCCAGCGAGGGCGAGGTATTTATTTGTGGCAAAAAAGTAGACATCGACAAACTCGATACCCGTCAAATCATCGGCTATTTGCCTGAAAACAATCCGCTTTATACCGACATGTACGTGCGCGAATACCTCGAATTCGTGGGGCGTATTTACAAAATCAAAAACCTCAAAGCGCGCGTCTCCGAAATGATCCATGCCGTGGGCCTAGACGTCGAGCAGCACAAAAAAATTGGCGCATTATCAAAAGGATACCGCCAAAGGGTGGGCCTCGCACAAGCCATCATTCACGATCCTGAAGTGCTCATTTTGGACGAGCCAACCACCGGTCTGGACCCAAATCAGTTGGTCGAAATCCGTGAACTCATCCGCAGCATCGGCAAAGAAAAAACCGTTTTACTCTCTACGCATATCATGCAAGAAGTAGAGGCTATCTGCGACCGCGTGATCATCATTTCAAAAGGTCAAATTGTAGCCGACGATACCGCCAAAATACTCCAACAAGACCTCCAACACCAAACAGTTTACGTGGAGTTTGACAACAAAGTTAGCGCCGCACAACTCAATAAGCTCCCGAACGTCAGTAAAGTGGAAGCCCTCCATAATGGCTGGCTGATCGAATCGCTCAGCAACACCGACCTCCGCAAAGAAGTAGCTCAGTACGCGCAAGCACAAGATTGGCTCATTTTGACACTCAACATTGAGCAAAAAACACTAGAAGAAGTATTCAAAGAATTAACGAAATAAAATGCCCAGCAACTTTATCGCAGAACTCCAATGGCGCGGCATGATCCATGATATCATGCCCGGAACAGAAGAAGCCCTCCTCAAAAAAGTATCCGCTGGCTACATCGGCTTTGACCCCACCGCTGATTCCCTCCACGTCGGGCATCTTGTTCAAATCATGACCCTTGTGCATTTCCAACGCGCTGGTCACAAACCGTTTGCACTCGTTGGCGGCGCAACAGGAATGGTCGGCGATCCGTCGGGCAAAAGCCAAGAACGCAACTTGCTAGATGCCGCTACCCTCGACCACAACGTGGCTTGTGTACGCAAACAACTCGAGGCTTTTCTAGATTTTGATTGCGGTGCCAATTCAGCCGAAATGGTCAACAACTACGACTGGTTCAAAGACATGTCTTTCTTAGATTTCATACGCGACGTCGGCAAGCACATCTCAGTCAACTACATGTTGGCCAAAGATTCTGTCAAAAAGCGCCTCGAAACCGGTATGTCTTTCACCGAATTCTCTTATCAATTGGTACAAGGCTACGACTTCTACCACCTCAACAAACACCACAACTGCATCCTTCAATTGGGCGGCTCAGACCAATGGGGCAACATCGTTACCGGTACAGAACTCATTCGCCGCAAAGCAGGTGGTGAGGCCTATGCGGTCACGACACCACTGATCAAGAAAGCTGATGGCACTAAATTCGGCAAAACAGAAAGCGGTTCGGTTTGGCTCGATCCAGACAAGACCAGCCCTTATGCTTTCTATCAATTCTGGCTCAATGCCTCCGATACAGACGCCGCTAATTACATCCGCATCTTTACCTTGCGTACACAGGCAGAAATAGAAGCATTAGAAGCGGCTCATGCCGAAGCACCACATTTGCGCGTTTTGCAAAAAGCAATTGCCGAGGACATCACCACTCGTGTACACGGTGCAGCTGCGCTGCAAACGGCAATTGCAGCAAGTAACATCCTCTTCGGCAAATCCACTGCCGACGACCTCCGTTCGCTCTCAGAGAAAGATTTCTTTGCCGTATTTGAAGGCGTTCCACAAGCTACCGTCTCTGCTGCAGACTTTGGAACGGGCATCAGCATCATCGATGCGCTTGCTGCCAAAACAGGTTTCTTAAGCTCCAACGGCGAAGCCAGACGCGAGCTCAAAGCCAACGCCATTTCCGTCAATAAAGAAAAAGTAGGCGAAGACTTCATTCTTTCTACATCAGAGCTCATCAATGGGCGTTATGCGTTGTTAGGCAAGGGCAAGAAAAACAATTATATCCTGATCATCGAGTAGGATTTTTTGGCATGTGCTTTGCTTGGCGATGAAAAACTACTGCCATGAAAGCATTCTTTTACGCCCTCTCGACGCTGTGCTTACTTACGCTGCTCTCCAGTAGCGGTAAAGAAGTTTTCCCAATTACCGAAAACGATGCTTTTGCAGCAGGTGAGAAATTGCGCTACCACTTGTCTTATGGGCTTATTGACGCCGGTGAAGCCACACTATACCTCAAATGGACCGACCGAAAAGGACACGGCCGCCCCTTATTTCATGCCGTTGCCAAAGGGTATTCAATCAATACTTTTGACAACATTTTTCATGTAGACGACACTTATGAATCTTTCCTAGACCAGCGCAGCATAATGCCATGGTTTTTCAAGCGTCGCGTTGACGAAGGCGGTTATAAAATCAGTCAGGATTACACTTTTCATCACCAAAATGAAACCGTAGAAACCAATAAAGGTAAGACCTTTAAAATCCCGATGGGCGCCCAAGACATGATTTCTGCCTTTTACTACGCCCGCACTTTAGATTTCAAAGGCGCCAAAAAGGGCCAAACCTTCAGTTTTCCAATTTTCATGGACAACGAAGTCTTTACACTCAAAATCAAGTACATCACCGACCAAGTGATCGAAACAGAAAAAGGAAAGTTCAAATGCCACAAGTTTGTACCACTGGTCCAGACGGGTCGTTACTTCAAAGATGAAGAGGATGTACAGTTTTGGGTCACGGCCGATGCCAATAGAATTCCGGTGCTCGTCAAAGCTAAATTACCAGTTGGGGTAGTGCGCTTGCACTTGGTTGGCTATACCAATTTGCGTAATCCACTGACGTCGAAGAGATAAGTTGGGTGGTTTGCATGAATTACTGAATTCAACATCATCAATAAAATACAATTTTAACTAATTCTGGTTTTTGTAAACTAATTAGTTAACTTTGTGAAATTATTAAGAGAGATATTAATCATCGATGTTGAAGTTTTCAACTTCTATCAAAGCCAAACAATAAAGGTTCAAAAGAAAATTGATTTTGTTTTTGATTTAGTTCGATATACAGAAACCGTACCCTCGCAGTATTTTAAATTGTTAAAAGGCTCCGATGATATATTTGAAATCCGAGTGATTACCTACCTATTCAGTATTCGGTTTCTTGGGTTTTTTGATGGAGCTCATTTTTTTATTTTAACAAATCATTTCATCAAAAAAACGGACAAAACACCAAAACCAATGATTCAACTCGCTGAAAATAGAAAATAACAATTTCAAAAGAAGAAGCAATGAAGGCAATCAGTTTTTCTCAAATACTCAATGACAAATATGGTCAACTTGGTTCCGCAACAAGAGTTGCATATGAAGAACAAGCGCAGGCATTCCGGATTGGCGTTTTATTGAAAGAAGCCAGAATAGAAATGAAAATAACTCAAGCCCAGTTAGCGCTTAAAATAGGGACAAAAAAAAGCTATATTTCGAGAGTTGAGCGTGGGGCTTGTGATATCCAAGTAGCTACATTACAACGTATTATTGAAAAGGGCTTGGGTAAAAAACTCGAGATTTCCATCTATTGACCACCTACTCCACCAACACTTTTTGAACACCTTCACCAATTTGAAGGAAATAAATTCCTGAGGGTAGCAGCTGTACATTGACGGCTTGATGGGCTGTTAGCATCAATTGAGAAAGCACGCGTTTCCCTTCTATATTCCTCATTTCCATTTCTTGGCCTATCAATTCGGGCAATACGCTTAATACTAAAATATCTCTTGTCGGGTTAGGATAGAGGATGAACAGCTCTTCATTGTCTTTTAAACCCGTAAAATCAAGCGTGAGGTTGATGGTGAGCGAGCTATCGCAACCTACGGCATTGGTGAGCAATTGGGTATAGGTTCCGGAAGCTATGTAGGTTTGGCCATTGATGGTATAGCTGTCAATTGCCGAGACGTTAATTGTATTGCTTGTAGCATCATTGACACTGATAAAAACGGTGTCGGTGCTTTGGCAACCTTCATTGCTTGCTCCGAAGAGCACATAACTCCCGCTCGTTTGTGGGATAAAAGGAATCCCGTCGATGGCGATGTCCCAATACATGAAAATACCGCCGGTTCCGGTGAGCGTCACCTCTTGTCCAAAGCAAACACTTTGATCCGGCCCAGCATTCAGGTTGGGAAATGTTCCATAAAATAACTGGAGGGTGTCTGAGTCAGTACAGCCAATGTTATCTACACCTGAAACAACATACGTTGCGCTCGTTAATGGAACAAAAGTGGTATCGTTGGGGAAATTGCCATTCCAAATGAGGTTATTGGCACCAGTGGCCAAAAGCGTTATGCTGTCGCCAGGGCAAGTGAAAAGATCTGGGCCTGCACTAATGTTGAATTGATCGAGCAAGATATTGGTTTGGTCCCAAGCAGAGCAACCGTTGGCGTCAAAGCCAGTCAAGGTATACGTTTGATTGATACTCGGTGAAAAAGTAGCACCGTTGCTCACATTTGGCGACCATAAATAGGTACTAGCTCCGCTTCCGCTGAGCGTAACTGAACCGCCATTACAAGCATATAAGTCGGGGCCAGCACTTACGGTAGTGAGGGTATTTGAGGCCATATAAAGGTCATTGATTTCACAAGAAGACAAACAACGGTTCCAAATGCCGATGTCATCAATTTTACCATCGAAATAATTCCCACCAATGCCTTTACCAATGTAAAGCGGCAAAGTAGTACTGGTAACGCCCGTATGTGTAAAGGTAGCTGTAGCAACAGCTACGTTGTCTTTGTATAGTGTCATGGCGCCAGCGTTGTAAACCAGAACGATATGTGTCCAGGCATTGGTTGTACTGGTGCCCTGTGCCCAGATCCACGCCGCTTGCTGCTTGTTGGTTCCGAATTGCATGTTACTTGCTCCGGTCTGAAAAATCCAAATGAAGTTCCCAGCAGCATTTGATCCATGCATGATAGGTATGCCAACCACTGAACTCGTGTTGCGGTTGTGCCACAACGAGACCGTAAATGTAGAACTCGGATTAAAAGTAAAACTTGGCGTGTTGCGGATGAGGCATTGTGTGCTTCCGTTGAAGTTATAGGCTGCATCTGTGTTGCCAAAACGGTCAGTGGTGAGCATTGCACCGTTATTAGTGAGGTGGTTGTTGAGTGAACCAGCATCGTTGCCATTGCCATTGAAAGGGTAATAGCATTGGAGGCCGGCAACCGGCACATAACTCGGAATCTGTGCCATCAATACTTGTGAAATAACTAGAAAAATAGGTAAAATGTATTTCATTACTGCTTAATTTTGAGAGGTAAGTTAGTAATTTATCCCTTAAGTTTACATGATGAAGACCCTTTTCATTTTTGCTCTATTGCTCCTTTCTTTTGAATTGAACGCACAATATAAAACCCTTGAGCTGAGATCTGGCAATACTTATCGCTATACAAAACTGCATTTTGTATCAGATGACACTTTATATTTCAAAGCGAAAACCGATAAAATGGATTATAAAGTAGCATTAGCTGACCTCAATTCTAAATTCTATTTACCGGTTGGTAAATATTATCATTTTCATTCAAAATCTCAAAATCTGAAACCTTTGAAAATTGCGATGGGTGTGGGTATCGGGCTCATGCTAGGAGGGGCTGGTGCAGCTTTTTTATTAGATACTGATTTTGTCGCGCTGTATGCAATTGTAATGGCCACACCCGGCGCTATAGTGTTTACGGTCTCTAGCACGTTTCACAAACTCAAAAAAACACAGCAAAATGCCGTGCTTGCCACTTAAGACTTCCAATGCAGCTGCCTAAAAAAACTTATACGCTCACCCAACTTGTCGACAGCGTCAAGAAAGTGCTCACGCGCACTTATGGCGAGCAAAGTTATTGGGTATCTGGGGAGTTAGTCAAGTTGAATATCAAAGGGGGGCATTATTATTTGGAGCTGGCCGATGCGGAGAATGGGCTCAATACGGCACAAATGAAAGCGGTGATTTGGCGCACCCAAGTCTTGGCTCTACAAACGAATTTAGGGGAAGAGTTCAAGCTGCTGCTGCAGCCCGGTAATCGGTTGTTGTTTAAGATTTCGGTCACTTTTCATGAGATTTACGGTTTGTCTTTGACCATTCACGACCTCGACCCAGCGTTCACATATGGTGAAATCGAGCTCAAAAAGAAACAAACCATTGAACGACTCAAGCAGGAGGGCTTGTTTGATTTACAAAAAGGCCTCAAACTGCCCATGATTGTCAAGCGAGTGTTGCTCATTGGCTCTCCTGACACCTCGGGCTACCGCGATTTCTTGACTGAAATGCGTCAGAATAGTATCTTTCGCAACTTCATTATTCAAGAAATTGCCACCACCGTGCAAGGCGACAAAGCGGTTGCTGAAATTTGTGCTGCACTCAAAGCAGCCGATTGTTATGATGCCGATGCCATTGTTTTGATCCGAGGTGGGGGCAGCAAAATGGATTTAAATGTCTTCAATGACTATCAAATTTGTAGTGTAATTGCGCAATTGCGCTTGCCGCTCATCACTGGGATTGGTCATGAAACCGATGAGGTAGTTGCCGATTTAGTGGCTCATTCACGTCAGATTACACCAACTGCAGTTGCCAAATTCTTATATATTCGGGTGGGTACATTTCGGGCAGAAATACAGCAGTTACTCGACAAATCTTTGCAGCTCGGCCTGACGCAACTTAGTCAGGCTACCGAACTTTTTTCGAGTACCAGTAAATTCTTAAGCCATTACTTTCAAAATATTATAACTGAGTACCGTACAGATGTTCAAAACAAGTTGCACCGCATTCAGGTCAGCACCAATGATATTTTAGCTGATCAGCGCGCCATCTTAGAGCTATCCTTAGAAAAAAGTGCGAGTTCAGCGTGTCATTTGTTAAACATGGTGCAAACGATAGAATTACCGTCATTATTAGAAAAATTGGTTCTTCACTCCGTTAATCATATAGAAATTCAAAGGTTAGAAATTCTCAATTTACAAGAAAAAGTTGCGGTACTCAATCCGCTTAAATTGTTAAAAGTAGGTTATACCATGAGCAGTATTGACCAAATCGACCTCTCGCAGTACACAGGTGAGCTCATTGGCAAAGAACTGCAAACACTCACGGACCAATTTATTGTTTATAGCACCATTACTAAAATTCAAAAATAGCATGCAAGAAAATTTAAGTTACGAAGAGGCGCTTATCCAGCTTCAGGGTATCGTCAAGCAACTCGAGCAAAAAGAAGTCAAAATTGATGCGCTCGCGAGCACTGTTGCCCGCGCCAATGAATTGGTTGCTTTTTGCCAGTCCAAATTACAGCAGACAGAAGCAGAAATTCAAAAAATTGTCCAAAAAGGCTAGATGCTGACCATCTTTACAAATTCATTATCTTCGTTGAAATCAAATTGATATGGCCGCAGCGCAGCAAACTTCTAGTTGGTCTTGGACCAAAATCATAATTGGTTCGGCGCTTACATTAGTGCTCATCGGCGCTGTCTATAAACTTTTTGGCGGCCCTAGACAAGACGTTATGACCCAAGGGCAAATAGAAGCAGACTCCTTGCGTACCGTTTTGCGAGAGACCCAAAAGGAGCTCAATGCCGCCGAACAAAAAGCAGCCAAAAAAGACCACACTCCCCCACTTACGCTCGAGCAGCAGCAAGCCAAATTAGAAAAGGAACTAAGCAACAAGGAAATGAAAGCCCCGCTTGAATACCTTTCCCTTGATTACGAGCACACCTACCGTTGGTTTGCGGGCAAAGAAGAGTTTTATGGCAATATCTACAACAATGCCAAGTACGCCACCTTTATGAATTTTGAAATCCGCGTTACGTTTTTATCTGAAACCAAAACGGCCTTGGATTCTAAAATTTATACACATTATAAATACCTTGAGCCCGGTGAGCAAATTCCGTTCAAGTTTCAGTTAAGTTCGCCAAGTGGTTACCGCTACCATCGGGTAGAATTGATCCGAGCCGTCCCTTATAGCCCAAGTCCAGAAGAGTACGAAGGCGAATAATTTGAACTTTTTGATAGTCAAATGGTTATATAGGTAACCTAAACCTGCTATTTGAATCCTTCGCGTCTGTCTTTTACGCATGCCTTCGTGGGTATGGGCTGTGCCAATTCGTTGTTGCTACATGCGCTGCATCGCAATGGTTTGCTGGAAAATAGCCGCTTGTTGGTCATTGATCCGGAGCCAAAAACCGCCAATGACCGTACTTTTTGTTTTTGGCTGAGCCCCGAAGAACTCGAGGCCAACGGTTTAGCATCTCTAGTAGAACACAGCTGGGATCAGGTCATTTGCAATGACCAAGCGCCTCAGAAGCTGCACAATAAACGCTATTATTATTTGAGTGCAGCCGTGCTTTATGCCCACGCCAAAGCGCTATTAGAACAGCATGAATTTACTTGGCAACACCGTGCTGCCGATGGAGATTTGAGCGAATTGGCCACACATGTTTTCGATGCGCGTCCGCCTCAATGGAAGATTCAACACGCTACAGAAACCTTACTCAAGCAGAGTTTTTTCGGTTGGGTAGTGCGTACGGCAAAGCCTGTTTTTGACCCGCTTTCTTTTACCATGATGGACTTCAGCATTGCGCAAAATGCGCAAACGCAGTTCATGTATGTTTTGCCTTTTGACGCACAGCAAGCCCTGCTCGAGCCCACGCGTTTTGGCAGCGAAGCCATTTCTAAAGAAGAGGCCTTTGAATTGATAGCAACTTATTTAGCACCTTTTGACACCACTTTTGAGCTTGTTTCACAAGAACAAGGTATTATTCCGATGTGCAGTGCTGCTCCGTTTGCTCAACAAAGTGCCACCAATGTACACCGCATGGGTGCGGGGGCAGGTCAGCTCAAACCAAGTACGGGTTATTCTTTTGTGCGCAACCTCCACGACGCCAATGCGCTAGTGAAGTCTTTGCAAGAAGAGTCAAGGATCTTGGAGCGCAGGCAAGTCAAGACGCGTTTTGCTTATTACGATCGTTTGCTATTGCAAATTTTAGCCCAAAAGCCATCAAGTGGAAAGGATATTTTCCAACGATTATTTGCTAGCAATAAGGCACAAGATGTATTGAATTTTCTGGATGAGCGCAGCGCACCGCTGCAAGAGGCACGTTTAATGCTAACGCTTCCCATATTTTTATTTTTGGGAGCTGCTTTCAAAGACCTTTGGTTCAATATCACGGGCCTTGTTAAAAAAGTCTCCCCGGCAGTATGGATGTGTATCATTTCGCTCATTGGAAACTATTTCGGCCAAAGTCAATGGTCTTGGTCACTGTTAGGGCTCGGGCTACTACTTGTAGGTTTACCGCACGGTGCGATAGACCATTTACACCAATTTCCTGGAAAAAAGTGGTCGCAGTTAATGCCTTATTTCACGCTTTATATAGCTTTGGGAATAGGTGTCTTGTTGTTTTGGTTGCTTTCCCCACCCTTCGCTTTAGTTGCGTTCTTGGCCTATTCCGCATGGCATTTTGGTCAGGCCGATTTAGAAATTTGGAAGCTCCAGCATTCGGCATTTCGGCCTTTTTTATGGGGTACCTTCTCGCTACTTTTTTTACTTTCGACTCATTTTTTAGAGCTTAAAAAAGTACTTTTTGAAATGGGAGTGGTATTTCAAATGGAAAGTATTGCAGTGTTTCAGGGCTATTTTATAACTTCACCTTTTTGGTTGTTACTAGGCTTGGTGCCACTTATGGTATTCAGATCTTGGAGAATTATCGAGTCGCTTATTGTCTTGTTTTTGCTGAGCTATTTACCATTAATAGAAGCCTTTGGCATCTATTTTATTTTTCAACACAGCTGGAATGGTTGGCGCTACCTCACGCAAATTACAGCGATTAAACCACTACAACTTTGGTTGCAGGCTTTACCCTTTACGTTGGCCAGCATTGGCCTTTTTGCAGGATATTATTTTTGGTCAGCAGCTCAAAATTGGGGACTGCTCTTTATCTTTTTGTCAGCGTTGTCTTTCCCGCATGTGTTCTTCATGCACCGCGCTTATCAGTCTAAAAAAGGCATCAGCGTTTGCAAACCTGAAAGCGCAAACGTTGCTCATTGATGAGTAGGAGGTAGGTGCCGTTTGTGATATCGTCGCTAATGGCAATAGAATGGATGGTTGTACCTACTTTAAGTAAGCGGCCTTGTGTATCCCAAATTTGATAAGAAGCGACATCGTTTAGGCCGGTAATCCATAAGGTTCCGTCGGTAACTGGGTTGGGATAAGCTAGATACGACGTTGTATTTTCATCGAGTCCGCTGTCTTCTATCGTGAGGTTGATGGTCACGCTGCTGTCACAACCATTTATAGAAGTAAAGAATTGGGTGTAAGTACCAGAAGTTGCGTAGTCGATACCATTCCAAGTGAAGGCATCAAAAACGGTGCTGTCAATTCCAACAGCATAAATAGGGTAAACATTTAAGTTGAGCAACACAACTGAGTCGCAACCTCCTGCAGTTTGTAGTGAATCGACATAAACGCCGCTTGTCCATAAGGTTTGTCCGTTCCAAGGGAAAGAGCCACAGGTTGTCACATTTAACGTCGTACTCGATTGCGGGTGTTGATTAATGACCACACTTATTGGTGCGCTTTGTCCGCATGAATTTTGAGCAAGTACTGAAAGCGATCCCGACACAAAACTAGGGGAAAATATCAAGCTGATATTTGTTCCCGTACTTGATCCTGTTGCACCTACTGGCGTGTTCCAAACATAGGAACTGGCATCTTGTATGCTTGGTGTATTGAATAACTGAACACCTCCACTGTAGCAAAAATCAAGGTTGCCAACTATAGTGGATGGTGCCGCGGGAATGTTGTTTAATGTAATTGAAACTGCCAGGCGTTGCATAGATTCCAAACCATTTACTGTTTGCGTTGCGTAGTACGTATTGCCACTGATGAGTACTGTTGCGCTGGGCAAAGCCGCTCCACCAATTTGGTTTGCATACCACTGAATGGCTGTGCCAGCTGCAGTCAGTTGGCTTATAGTAGCACCCGCGCAAAGAGTTTGGTTAGCAGCACCTGTTGGGGCCGCTGGCGGAGTTGGCGGTGGCACAAGAGTAAAACTCGCTGAAGTAATGCCGCGATTGGTACCCCCGTGGTTGCTGTAATTAAAACTAGCCGTTCCGGAGCGAGCCCAGATGAGGCTAATTGCAGTGGGTGTCGCTGGAAAAATATAGTCATTGGCATCGCCGGTATTGAGTGCGCGGGTTGCAATAATGGTGCGGATTCCACCATTGACGACATCTGAGGTGATGCTCCAATTTTGTTGGGCGTCAGTGACTGGAGCAACAGAACCTGTGAGTTTGCAATCAAAAGCGCTAAGCGTGGTGGCGCTATGAACCCCGACAACATCTGTTCCGTTGGCCATGGAGCTGGCATTGAAACCTAGTGCAAACCAACGGCCCGAGGGACCTGTAAGTGTGAGTGTAACTTGTGTGCCTACATCAATTTTGGCTGTCATGGCCAGGCCTGCTGTAGAACTCAAACTGACTACACCTGTGGTATAGGTTTGGGCAAAAGACGCCGGAAGAATGAAGAGCAGTAGGAATGCCAAAAATACCGTAGGTTTTTTCATGTGCAGGTTAGTTGTATTTTTCAAAAAGCGCATTTAATTCAGGGTTCTGATGCAAACGCAATAAATCTTGGATCGTCCTGCCCTGTGCATCACGCACATCAAGACGTACACCTGCTTTTAAAAGTTGCTTGATTTGCTCTATGCGCAGCAAGTTGATGGCCAAATGAATCGGGTAGCCTAATTCTTCTAATTGACAAACTTGATTGATATCAACCCCTTTTTTGAGCAGAAGGTCTAGCATTTCAGCATCCGCCTTAAAAATGACGCCGTAAATAGGGGCTCCTTCTTTGAAACATTGATTGGGGTCTGCACCTGCTTCCAAGAGCACTGCGGCTACTTCATGGTTGCCGCGATAAGTAGCTAGTAACAATGGAGTGGCACCATTTTCGGACCTAAGATTGAGCTGCTCCGGATGCTTTTTAAGCAGTTTTTGCATTTGTTCGGCAGAACCTGAGCGCGCGATGTCAAAAACACGCTGTGCATTTGCATGACTTACTGCAAAAAGGATAAAAACAACAAAAAAGATGCGTGGCATACTTAGTTCAATTGGAAAATCAAATTTATCGCAAAAGATTGACATTGCCTGTAAATACCCGCGTTTCTTGGCTTGCAGAAAGCACTACAGAAATTTTCCAGGTATAAGTTCCATCTTGGCAAGGAACCTGACTGAATCCGTAATAGCCATCCCAACCCACCTTGGGTTCTCTAGACTCAAAAACGAGTTCGCCCCAACGATTGAATACCATTAAGTGGTAGGAATTGTATTTAAATCCTGCTGAAAGGATAGGCAGGAATTGTTGATTGTTTTCATCGTTGTTAGGAGTGAAGGAATTAGGCACATATATACTGAGGTCCTCTACAATACTTATTGTAATGGAATTAGTGTCTGTACAATTTATCTCATTGAATGCAACTAGCTCGATGACGTAAGTAGCAGCTGAGTTCGGGTACATATGTTGGGGCGCTAGTGCAAAACTTGTCTGCCCATCGCCAAAATCCCACGCATAGGAAACTGCATTTAAAGAGTAATTGGTTAGGGATACTAAGGGTTCGTTGCTATCTAAAATATAATCTTCAGCTTCAAATGATGCAACAGGATTGGCAAAAATACAAACACCATCTGTATAAGTTGTCTGTGCGTTACAACCGTTGGTGCTTGTAACACTTAAGCTTAGATCATGACACCCTACTTGGTCAAAGTGAGTGTTGGTTGTACCAACTTGCGGACTGGTTTGTCCGTTGCCGAAATCCCAAAGGTAAGTCCACCCCTGATTGACGCTATCTGCCCAGAAACTCACATCTATGCTGCCACAACCAATGCTATCAGAGATTTGAAAGCTGGAAACTGGAATGCTACCCACTTGAATGATTAGGCTGCCTACAGAACTACAACCGCTGGCGGCATCTGTTGCGCTTAGGTTCACTACATAAGAACCCGGCCCAGAATAGGCGTGGCTAGGGGTGTTGAGAAAACTGGTTGTTGCATCTCCAAAATTCCAGAGAAAATTATTGCTACCCGGCGTATTATTTTGGAATTGAACAGGGCTTTGGTCACAAAGCGTGGTGCCGGCGTATGTAAACTCAATTTGAGGAAGTGGATTGACACTTACAGCAATGTTGAATGGTACGGACTCACAACTTGTGCCAATTGCAGTGGCCACCACTGTATATTCGACGCCCTGCGCTACAGCTGTAATTTGACTGAGTGTATCGCCAATAAAATTGGTGTTTTGTGGCGGATAGACTGTTTCGCCATAGACATCGGCTTGTGTTGTAGCTTGCCAAACGAAATTACTGGGAATACTGGCATCTAGTTGAAGGTCTACTGCGGCTCCCGAACAAATAATAAGGTTCGAATTTAAAAGGACTGGAAGCGGATTGACGGTAATGGTGAAGTCATCGGGGTTGCCCGTGCAGGTGAGGTTATTTGAAGTATAGCTAGGGATCACTAATATTTGAGCGCTTGTGGTTTGCTGAGCAGTAGTCAGGGTAAGGAAACTAGGTAAAGCGTTGTTGCCAATTGGCCCTAGGCCTATTCCAATATTGGAATTAATCCAATCAAATGCAGTGCCCGCGACATTTCCTGTGAAATTCAATTGCGGACTTTGAAGGCCTTCGCAGAAAGTAAGATCATTTTGCACTTGTATTGTAGGAAAGGGTAAAACCAAGATATCGAAATCGGCATTCGTTCCGGTACAAGTTTGGCCATTGAATTGAAAGCTTGGTGTGATGCTAATAGTAGCGAGTAATTCGGTGCTACCGCTGTTAAGGGTGCTAAATGCAGGTATGTACTGTTGTCCGCTAGTTGAAGTCAGGCCAATCGCTGGGCCAATTGCTGACCAATCGTAAATATTTGCAGCATTATTACCATTCAAAGTAATAGTGCCTTGTGCCGTATTGTGGCAAAGTGTGAGGTCATTAGGCGCAGTAATTAGAGGAATAGGTAAGACCTGCACCCAAATTGGGAAAATAGGCGTTGAACAACCATTAACCGAAGAAGTACCCGTGACATGATACAAAACCTCTTGTACTTGATTGCTCGTATTTTGAAGGATATCAGTGAGTTGGGCACCGCTCAATAATGAGGTGCTTTCTCCGCTCACGGTGACATTTTGGTCGGCATACCAGGTAAAGCTGACATTGGTATTGGCTACAAGATCTAGATTTACTGCGGTTCCCGAACAAATTGACAAAGTATCTACATTGAGTAAGGCAAGCGGTGGCTTTACCAACACAGAAATTGTATGTACCGCCCCGCCACAACTCCCCACAACAGAAAGTGGCGTGATGGCATACACGACAACTTGGTTCAGGTTGGTATTGTTTACTAAAACATCATTGATATAGGGGGCAATGCTCGCGCTAATAGATTCCCCGCTCACATTTGGATTGTCGACAGTAACAAACCAACTGAAATTGGAGGCCACATTTGCATTGAGGATGGCATTGACAGGCGAACCACTGCAAATTTCTAAGTTGCCCGCTACTAAAAGTTGAACATCGGGCTGAATAGTCACGACTATACTTGAGTCAGGGCCAATACAGCCAAAGCTGGATGTTGGTGAAATGCTATAGGATATAGATTGTGGTGTGCTCGAGCTATTTACTAAATTTTGTGCAATAAAAGCACTTGTTTGCGGTGAAGTAGCAGCGCCACTCACCACAGGATTATTACTTGCCGACCAAGAATAACTTCCAGCAACGGTACTGGCTAAATTATATAGGACATTACCACCATTACATATTGTTGTGTCGTTGAAGGCAAGCAACAATGGTTGAGGATGTATAGTGATGCTGTAGCTACTTGTATCACCTGGGCAACTGAGGCCTAGGTTGGTATAAAATGGCTGAATACTAATTTGTGCAATGGTGTCTTGGCTGCCTAAATTTTGACTTAAAAATGAAGTTACTTGATTACTGCCATTAGCAGGCAGACCTATCGTTAGGTTGTCGTTGGACCACAAATAGGATGTGGCATTGCCCGAAATGAGCGTTGTGTTGCTCAGTTCATTATGACAGTAACTCTGGTTGGGGATAGGGTTGGCGACTGCCACAGGGTTGACCACCAGATCGATATCTAATGCAGACCCAACACAAGTTTGAAGTGCAGACTGATACATTGGGGTAATGGTAAGAAGTGCTTCATTGGGCGTGCTCCCTGTATTGGCGGCAATAAAAGCGGGCAGGCTGTCTTGGCCATAGGCCACCAACCCGGTACTCGGGTTGTTATTGACCCAAGTATAGGCATTGGCAGTGCCGCTAAAGCCCTGAGTTGCTACGCTTGTTCCTGTACAATATACCAAAGGCCCGGAATTATGGATATTGGGTTGCGGTAAAATTGTCCAGTTGAAATTGAGTGGTAGTCCAGGGCAGGAAAGTACTCCAGTACTCAACACTGGGGTAACTTGAAACGCAACATGCAATGGCGTTGCTGTAGTATTTGTTAGTGTAAAGGCACCTATATTTCCTATTCCATTGGATGGTAAAGGCAGGTTATTGCCGTTGTGCTGCCAGTGGAATTGTGTATTGGCTAAGGCTCCGTCAAAAACGACTTGGTTATTATAGACGCCGCTACAAAGTTCTTGATTCACTATGCTATTTACTGTTGGTACGGGCGAGATGTGGATCTCAAATATTTCAGGTAGTCCCACACAGGTGAGCAAGCCTGTATCGATAATGGGTAATACACTGATGCTTGCTACTGCATAAGTGCTGTCTAGGTTACTACTTATAAATGCTGGCAAGCTTGTGCCCAAACCATTAGCTTGCAGGCCAATAGCCGTATTGCTGTTTGTCCAGGAGTAATTACTTGCAGTTCCAATAAATGGCAAAGCAGTAATTGTGCTATTTGCACAATAAAATAGATCCTGCTGCGCATTCATACTTGGTCCGGGGACAATTTGGATACTAAAGTTGCTCGCGATACCTGTGCAGCTTAGGCCATTTAAGGTATAAATTGGGCTAACGCTCACAATTGCGTTATTGTTCGTTAAGCCAGGGTTGGCCGCAATAAACGAAGGGATGCTATCTTGGCCGTTAGTAGCCAAACCAATACTCGGATTATTATTGATCCAGTTGTAGGAGGTCCCGGTACCCGTAAGATTGATGACTGTTGTCGTAGCCCCGTTGCACCAAACCGAATTGGTAACTGCTTGTAAAACAGGAATAGGTGGCACAGTAATGTTGAATGTATCGATGTTACCCAAACAACTTAGGTTATTGACATGATAGCTTGATTCTACAATGACTTGCGCTACATTGAGCAATTGATTGCTGCTGTTGAGTGTGTTAAATGATCCAATATTGCCTACACCAGAAGCCGCTAAGCCAATACTAACGTTGTTATTTGTCCAGCTAAATGAATTTGCTGAACCGCTGAAATTGATACCATTGAAGCTACTTTGACTACAAACAATAATGTCTTGCACTGGGTTGATATACGGCACGGCCAAAACCTGAATATGGTAGCTGGTGCTGGACCCCGGGCAGCTCAACAAGCCACTGGTGCTGGCATATGCTGAGAATTGAATACTTGCTATGTTGCTGCTACTATTGGTGAGCACTGTAGCTGGCAGTGGGCCGTTACCGCTTGTTTGGTTCCATCCGTTGAGCCCGGCAGAGATATTGCTTACGCTCCAACTTAAGTTTGCACCGGAGACAGAACAATTTAAATTCACTAATTCTGAAGAATTCCCGCTGCATAATACTTGATTGGTTTGTCCAAAACTAAGTATGGGTGTTGGGTTGACTTGAATAAGCACTGTGTCCGGAATACCCGGGCAACTCACTCCGTTCATTTGCAAAGTAGCAAGCCCAATTAATGAAGTTTGTTGTTGCACATTACCGGCGTTCGATACAAAAGTTGGAGGTGTATTGCCTATACCACTTGGCATAAATCCGGAACTGGCACCTAAACTCAGCCAACTTATTGTTGAGTTGGGAAATGAACTATTCCAGACGACGGCAGCGCTTGAGTCTCCATTACAGAGTAATTGATCAGGACTCCCAGTCGTAATGACTTGGGGTAGTATAGTAATCAGTAAAGTGTCGTTTTGTCCAGAACAGCTCGTGCCACTCAAGGTATAGGTAGCATTGACAATGACGGTAGCTGCAAGCAAATTCGGGCTCGTATTTTGAGCAAGGAAATTGATGTTGCCTTGTCCAAGATTTGTTAGCCCTATTGCATTGGGAAGACTCGTCCAATTGAAAGTTGCTGGGTTACTAGCAGATGAAAAGTGGATGGTTGTTTGGCCTTGATGACAAAATGTTTGGTCGGGAGTGGGATTTACCTGTGGAATCGGAAGTATATTGATTTCAAAATTGAGCGCTTGCCCTAAACATTGTTGGCCTCCAAATATATAAGTTGGGACCACAGAAATGACGGCTGTTTCTAACTGAAAGCCATTATTCAGTCCAATGAAACTGCCCAAATTAGTGGTTCCTGCCGCTCCTAAACCGATACTCGGGTTGTTATTGGTCCAGCTAAAAGTACTCCCGGGAATATTACTTGAAAAACTTATGGCTGTAGAGGAATCACCCGCGCAAATATGCTGATTCTGAATGGGGTTGACTACCAAACTTGGGTGCACTGTAATATAGAAACTAGTTGGTAAGCCAATACAAGAAGCCGAGCCATTTGTATAGCTAGGGGTAATACTGACTTGAGCGTTTAATGCGATAGAATTTAGGTTTTGACTCACAAAAGAAAGAGCTCCTGCACCATTTGCCGCAAGCCCGGTATTTGGTTCAGTATTGATCCACGAATAGCTGTTGCCATTGTTTGGTGTAGAACTGCTCGGGTTGATAATCACATCCGTCAAGGCACAAACTGAAAATGAAGGAATTGTATCAATGATTGGAATCGGATTGACAATGAGTTGAATGGTTTGAACCGGACCAACACAGCCATTGATTGTGGCGGTGATATTAAAATTACCGCTAATGGGGTTTGAGGTGTTGTTTTGTGCCGTGAAGCTCGGAATGCTATCTTGGCCATTGCTTTGATTCAAGCCAATAGACGAATTGTCTAGGTTCCAAGCATAACTGACCCCGCTTAATGTTGAACTAAAATGGATGCTGTTGGTTTGCGTTCCTGCACAATTGTAAAAAGGCCCTTGCGCCAAAACAAGCGGATTCGGATGGATACTGATTTGAAATGTAATAGGTGCAGACAAACAACCATTTGCAATTGCTTGCGCACTGATGTTGGCAATATTCAATGTTGTTCCGAAATTACTTGCCAAAAACGACGGCAATCCAGCGCCTGTTCCGTTGGCGGAAAGTCCAATACTTGGGTTATCATTCGTCCAGGTGTAGCTTGTACCCGCAACACTGTTGGGGTTTGTAAAAGTGAGGCCTGCATAGTTTTGTTGATGACAAAGTTGAAAGTTGGCAGCTTGACCTATACTTGGAATAGGTAAGACAATAATCTGAAAACTGACATAGCTACTATTACACCCGTTATTGGTAGCACTAAATGTAATGACAGCTGTGTCTGGGGTAGCTCCGGGGTTAGCGGCTAAAAAACTTGGAATATTTCCCTGCCCGGCAGCCCCCAAACCGATATTAGTATTATTGTTGTTCCAATTGTAGGTATTGCCGCTGGGTTGTAAACTAATAGTGATGGCGGCACTATTGGCACCGCTACATAAAACTTGATTTCCCGGGTTTTGAATTGGTGGCGTGGGAAGTACAGCTATAGTAAAGTTCTGTGTGGGGCCGGAGCAAGTACCTGAATGGGCGACTACCGTAATACTAGCCGTTTGCGTAATTAATGTCGAATTGAGTAACGTGAACGATGGGATATCCCCTGCGCCATTTGCTGAAAGGCCTATGGTGGTGTTGTCGTTGGTCCAGGAAAAAGTACTATTGTTGAGGTTTGCGCTGAAGTTGACGGCGTTGCTTGCCGCACCTGAACAAAGCGTTTGATTGCCAATGGGGCTGATGACTGGCAACGGTAAAATGGCGATGTTAAAAGTCACTGGGACACCTACACAAGAACCATAATTTGGAGTCACAATGATTTGTGCAATTTGAGTTGTATTACTTGTATTTACGGCAGTGAAGCTTGGGATTGGCCCGTTTCCGCCGGCACCTAATCCAATGCCTGTATTGTTGTTGACCCACGAATAGGTGATTCCAGAATAGGAGCTACTGAAGTTTTGTGAAGGAACAAGTACGCCTGCACAAAAACTCAGATTATTGACCGCATTCATGGTGTAGTTAGGTAAGACAGTAACCGGAAAGGTAAGTGAATCATGACAAGCGCCAAGATTGGACGTACCAAATACGCTATAGGTAACTGTCTGATTCACCAAACTATTATTGGTGAGCTGGTTATTGATCAGGGTTGTGTTTTGTACTGTGGTGCTTTCACCACTCACATTGGGCTGATTTGTGGCTTGCCAATGCAAGACGGATGGTACATTGGCGCTTAAATTAATATTGAGTGTACCGCCATGGCAAATGGTACTTGCTGGTGGCGTATTGATTTTTAATTTTGGAAATACGACGATGCTCTGCTGACAAGTAGCGGTGCAATTGGGGGTGCCGAAACTACCTCCTGCTGGATCTTGTGGGCTTACATTTAGCGTAAGTACATAAGTTTTTGAAGTATTTGTAGTGTTGTTGAGTATCACCGATGGTTGTGCACTAGTTGAACTCGAGATGCTGCCGCTCATTCCGCCGGGGTGATTCAAGGTCCAACTATAATTTAACGGAATTGGAGATGCATTGCAAGTTGGGGCAACTGTAGTATTGACTACTTGTAAATTGAGGGGGGCACAGCCCGAATTGGTGTTTAAAGAAAAACCGCAAACGGGTGCTTGAATCACACAAATGTGATGGATAAGGGTATCAGAACCACATGAATTGTATTGAATTTGAGCAATACTGTAGTATCCGGGCGTGTGATAAGTAATGGCAAGTGTGGGGGAGCCATTCCCTGCAAAGGAGTTGAAATTGCCGTTGTAGCTACCTAAAACGCCACTATTTAAAGTGTAGTTGACGCCTAAGGTACCTCCACTTAAGAGCCAATAAAATTTAGCTTGTCCTGTACAGTTATATGGAGCTGAGGCACTAACTATATTGCCTGAAATACCGGTGTTCGCCACGGTAATTTGCGTGCCGGTACAGATGGTAGAGTCAGAAATTGTGAAGTTCGGTGTAGGAAGAGAATTGACGGTTATCGGAGAAACTGTACTGAATGTTTGGCCGCATGCGTTCTGAGCAGTAACTTGGGCATAGTAGGTGTTATTTGGAAAATTACTTCCGGATGGGTAGGTAATGCCACATGAAGAGGAACCGAAAATATAAAAGACAGTTTGATCAATAGTCAGGTCATTGTAAGTTATTACAGTGCTGGCATCATCGTTAAAAGTTAAGGTATACACGGTACCTGGCGGATTGTAAATACCGGGAGCCAAGGTTGGGTCAATGACAAAGGTAACAGGGTTGCCCGGGCAGATCCCAACTGAATTGAGCGCTCCAAGAGACACAAAGGGGTTAGACCCACAGTAAATATTATAGGTCTGGGTCAAGGTACAAGAACCTTTGTGCGCCGTAAAAGTAAAGTAATTATTGCCCAGATTGGCTGTCTGAGCAGCGCTATCTAGATACGGCAGAGTAGTTCCAGAGCCATAGGTTAAGCTGTAAGTAGTGCCAGTGGGGTTGAGGTTATTTTGATAAGCAGCGTTTTCAATGAGAATGGTAGTGGTACCCAGCCCTGAGCACAGTGGATAGGTTTCTATTCCATTTACGTTGATGGGGTTGTAATAGACGCCGTTGGCCGAAACAAATGGAAGCGAGAGCGTGAGGTTGGTGCTTGTAATTTGTATCGTGTCGGAGACCACACATGTTCCGAAGGTAGCTTGAATAACGTAGGTTCCGGGCGAAGAAGACAAGACGTCTAGTTGGCTGGCTGTGTTATTGACAACAGTGCCATTGAAAAACCAATTGATACTGCTCGGAGCGCTGGTATTACCTGTGTAGGTTGGAGTGAGGGTGGTTGTATCCGGACCGCAGAGATGCTGATTGGGCCCTAGACTAACAACTTGTGGACACTGCGATAGGGCAATGCTCGAGACAATGGTGTAGGAGAAAATTACAAGTAATATGTTAAATCTTGTAATCATATATTGAATTTTCTTTACTAAGTTTCCTAAAAGGTACGACTTTTTACGGAAGAAAACAATAAAGAAATAATAGTATTGCTATTAAATATGAATAGCCGTCCCTATCATGGCGCCTACAAGCATCATTTTAAAGCCAGTGCCGAGTAAAAATCCTAAAAAGGCACCTTGGGCAGAACGCCAAGCCTCTTGATTTTTACGGCCGGCGAGTAGTTCTCCGAGGTATGCGCCAATGAATGGTCCGAGAATAATGCCCCAAGGGCCGGAAAATAAACCGATTAAGACCCCAATTGCAGCGCCCCATTGCCCCGCTTTTGTGCCGCCAAATTTTTTGCTAGTCCAAATTGGAAGTAGGTAATCGAGCAGCATTAAAACTGCGCAAGCGACGCCGTAAAAAAGAAGTAATTCAACCGATATCGAATGTGCGCCTAAGAAATGCATCAAAAGTAAACCGATAAATGAGATTGGAGGACCAGGCAAAATAGGTAAGAAGCTACCGAGTAATCCGGCAATCAGTAATACAAATCCGATAATGGTCCAGATGAGTTCCATTGAAGCTTGGAATTAGAAATCAATACTATCTATAAAAATACAAATTATTCATTTCACAGTGTGCCTTGATTCTACTTGGATCAAAGTCTTGATTTCATACCCACTCCCCAACCCCAACCAAACAAGTCCTTGAACTAAATTAAGTGAATCAAAACCATACCAATACAAAAGCCCTGTGTTTCCACAGGGCTTTTGCTTGTCTAGATTTTGTTTAAACCTAAGGCTTATTGCTTGATAACGCGGATGGTTTTGATGTTTTCATCCTGACGGATGTTGATCATATACATTCCTGGTGTAAGGCCTTCACCTAATCTCATTG